>Ga0256405_10001549_pt1 | contig 61701 bp, 28 predicted proteins | sample RumenRJG_02DNA_FD_189096 | JGI IMG/M metagenome (GOLD analysis project Ga0256405, IMG submission 189096) | Bovine rumen microbial communities from Lethbridge, Alberta, Canada - RJG_02 | ecosystem: Host-associated > Mammals > Digestive system > Stomach > Rumen | place: Canada: Alberta... | reverse complement strand
CGAAGTTTATTTTATTATATGCTCGACAAAACGCTTTTGCGTTTTGGAGAAGACGAATAAGGTCTCTAAAAAACGCAGTCCAAACACTTTGTGTTGGGACAAGTCAAAAGAGACACTTATGAGTCGGATGGGCGGTGAATTATAGCCGTATCCGTTAGGATACACTTTCCGATAGGAAAGAATTGCGTTAGCAATGGCTATAATTATAGATAATACTTTCGTACTTTGTCTATCGTCATATTTTTAAAATAAAGAGTATCCTTGTTAAAAACCCCCATTTTATCGTCGTAGCCTTGTTAAAAACAAGTCTACTTTGGATAAAATCAAGCCCCCTTTCTCTCGACCGTAAACGGTCGAAAGGGTGCAAACGCTAAAGCGTATAAGGATATAGATTCTTCGACGGCGCTTCGCTTGCTCAGAATGACGAACCATTAAGTACACAAACATTACGTCATACTGAGCAAAGGTCAAAGAACTCAGTCGAAGTATCTTTTTAAATCTATTTATAAAAACTAAAACTCGTATTTGATCTTAAATAATTTTTTATCGTTTTTGACGCCGTGAATAAAAGAGACGTCTTTATCTTCGTATTTTGATACGCTTATTTCTTCTCCTAGTCTTGCTTCCCCCGAATATTCCGCAGCGACGTACTTTGGCGATCTGCCTAAACTTACGTTTGCGGTGTTATCTTCTAAAAGGTCGAAATACTTGGTATTTGTCAAATGCCCGTTTAAATCGGTGTAACTGTATGGAACGGTAAAAGAAAACGCTAAAGACGACTCTAACGCCTTTATGGGTTTTGGCAAAGGATACTCTCTACCAACTACCGTGCCGTTTATCGCAATTCCTTCGGCGTCGGGAAAGACCATCGTCCTATCTTTCATATTGATAAGCATCCAAATCGCACTGCCTTTTGCCAAAATAGTGCCGTCTTTGGCATACAACTCGTAAAATCTCGGGAACATAACGTGCATAGTTTTGCCCGCCCAAGAAACGAGTTTAACGGTTTCGTCGTACTCGGGCAACCTTGATATTTCGGCGTGTTGCATGGTTACCACCCAAAGAAACCCCCTATCCAAGGTTTTGGCACGCCCCGCACCCAATATTTCGGTATGAGCGATAGCCGCTTCTTGCATAAAAGTAAATAGTTTGGATACCCTAACACGACGGAACGCGTCCACGTCCGAACTTAATATTTTATATTCTTTCGAGTAAATTTCCATTTAATTCAAATTTACTATGCCAATCTCTCGTAAAAAGCGTCCACTACGTCTTTTAGAGTGTATAATTTTTTCCATTGACGTTGCGGTATACGCACGTCGAGATTGCTTTCCAATCTACAAATTATCAAGGTCAACCCCATAGAGTCCACACCCGTGTCGGTGTTGATGACCGTATCTTCGGTAAGGGGTTTGCCTTCCAATTCGGGCGCGCACTCGTATACGGTGTTTACGATCGTTTCAAGTAACTCTTCCCTTGTCATTTTAGCCATGTTTTTCTGCCTCCGTTTTTTGTATTTCCCACCTTTTTATCTTACCGCTTGAAGTCCGTGGGAAAGGTTTGTCGGTAAATATAATATCGGTTATTTGTTGCGCTCTCGGATAGTCCGCCATTTTGTTTTTTATTACGGTTTTTACTTCGTCGTAGTCTCTTGGCTCGGCTTTGACTACCAAAACGGGTCTATCGTTTATTTGAATAACCACGAGTTCCTTGTTCAAAACGCTAAACAACGCGCTTTCGTATTCGGGCAAAAATATTTTTGTACCGCTTGATAACACCAATATTTCCTTTTTTCTACCCGTGATATGCAACTTGTTTTGCTCGTCCAAATACCCGAGATCGCCCGAGTATAACCATCCGTTCTTTAAAACTTGGTCGGTTGATTTTTTATCTTTATAATATCCTTGCATCACGCAAGTGGGCGCATATATCAATACTTCGCCGTCGTCGGCTATCTTTATTTGGTCGTCCGTGCAAATTTCCATAGCAAACGGGTCCCCGTCTACGCTTATCGCAACGCCCGAACTCGTCTCGGTCAGCCCGTACCCGAAAGACACTTTTTTGCCCAAATTTTCCGCCGCGCTTATCAAAGACGGGGGACAGTCTCCCGCGCCTATCAATATCGTTTTAAGTTCGGGATTTAACAAATTGCCTTTTATCAAAAAGCCGAGCATCATAGGGACCAACGAAACCACGCTCGGACGGAAAAAAGCAAAGTCCAAAGGAAGATACCTTATCCCCCTGCCCAACGCGACCGACGCACCCGAAGATAAGCCCCATAAAAGCGAACATACAAAGCCGAAAACGTGAGACAAAGGCAAACAAGACAGCAAAACGTCGTCTTTACCAAGCGGCAATTTTTCGCCCCCGTTAAAAGCGCTTGCCATCAACGTTTTTTGAGTCAATACCACCGCTTTTGAACTGCCCGTCGTACCCGACGTAAAAAACAATATCCTATCCGCGTTTTTCTCAACTCCGTTAGTCAAATAAGATTTAAAATCGCCGTCTATCCCTTCGGTAGAAAAAAGCATATCAACGTCCGACGCTTTTATTTGCTCGGCAAGTATCTCGTCCGACGCGCCGTCGTCAAGCATCACCAACTGCATTTTGGCTTTTGCGGCGGCAAATATCGTAACGACCGTATCTACGTCTTGCGAACAAAAAATACCTATGGAAGTTTTTTGAGAAGAAATCAATTCTTGAAAGCGTACAGAAACTTTCTTTGCCAACTCATAAAAAGTCAAAGAATCTATCTTGCCTTTGTTTTCGTAATACAAGGCTATTCTATCGCTCGCCGAATAAGCGTTCAACATATCTTCAAAAGAAGAAAATCTCATAATCTACCCGCCTATATTTTTGATATTATTTTTAATTGTAGCATACTTTCGTATTTTTGTGTAGACGCTTTAATAAGAAAAATGTTAAAAATAATTTAATAAATAAAATTATTGATTTTTGTAAAATATCATTATATAATAAATTATATAAGGTTATTTTACCTTGAAAACATAATTTTAAAAATATTTTTTCGGAGGAATTATCTAATGAATAAAGACATTCGTATCTGTATCGTAGGTGGCGGTCCCGCCGGACTTTCCGCCGGTATGTATCTCGAACAAAAGGGTTACACCAATTATACGATTTTGGAAAGACTCGACAGAGTCGGCGGTAAATGCTGGTCGCCTTACTATAACGGCAGACGTTACGAAATGGGCGCTATAATGGGCGTACCTTCTTACTATGCGGTACACGACGTAGAAGAGTTTTGCGGTATCACCCACGACGGTCCTCAACTTAACAGAAACTATAAAGACGGCAAAGGTAACGTTATCGAGCCTTTCAATCCCAAAAAGAATTTGTTAAAACTCCCTCGCCTTGCAAAAATGAAAAAACAAATCAAGAAACTCGGCGAGATCTTGGAAACCAAATATAAAGGTTACGACGTCAACGGACACCGTGGCGTAGCCGAAGGCAGATACGAAGGTTACTCTCAACAAAGCGCAAAACGTGAACCCGTTAGCGGTGTAAACGAAAACTTGAAAGACCTTTCTCTTCCGTTCAACGAATTCTGCAAACTTAACGGCGTAGAACTTATCCAAGACGTGTGGATCGGACCCTTCACTTCTTTCGGTTACGGTTACTTTGACGAAATTCCCGCCGCTTACGTTTTGAAATACTTGGACTTCCAAACCTGTATGAACTTTGTAAAGATCAACCTTTGGACTTGGAAGAACGGTACCCAATTTATATGGGAATCTCTTAACGATCATCTTAAAAACCCCGCAAGACTTAACTCTAAGATCGAGAAAGTCGAACGTAAAGACGGCAAAGTTTACGTTACCGTAAACGGCAAAGTCGAAGAGTACGATAAGATCATCGTTACCGCTCCTTTGTATATCCCCAACAAACGCGCGGACGGTCAAGTAGGTATGGTCGATTACTTTGACGCACGTGAAGACGAAAAGGCTCTCTTCTCTAAAATCGACTACGAACGTTACGATGTTTTGGCTGTTGAGACTAAGCCCGAAGATCACCCCGAGATCTCCTACTACGTATTTGACAATATGACCCCGCAAACTCTCGGCAAATTGATGGTTTACTATCGTCGTTGGAAAGATACCAAAGATCAAGTTATCACCACCTACGCTTTGCGTAAACACAAAAACAGCGAAGAAATACCTTACGAAGAGTGCAAGAAGACCGTTTTGGAAGATCTTAAGATCATGCACAACCCCGCTTCTAACGTCGTAAACGAGTGGAGCGTTTATTACTTCCCTCACGTATTCTCCGAAGATTACAAAGCAGGTTGGTACGATAAGGTAGAAGCTATGCAAGGCAAATACGACACCTACTATGCAGGCGAAGTTATGTCTTTCGGCGATATGGACGAGACCGCCGAATACTCCAGAGAATTAGTTGATCGTTTCTTCTGATTTTAATAAATTTAATTGCGGGAAGGGTCTACCTTCCCGCTTTTCAAGATAAAATAAAAGGATATTAATATGAGTTTTTTTAAAGAACATTACGACGTTATCATAATGGGCGGTGCGCTTGCGGGTATGAGCGCGGCTTTGCAACTTCAAGCAAAGGGCGTTAAGGATATTTTGATACTCGAAAAGCACAATCTCCCCGGCGGTTTGGCTACCGATTTCGTAAGAAACGGCTTTGAAATAGAAGCGACTTTACACGAAATGATGTCGATAGGCGAAAAAGGAAACCGCTTGAAAATAGGTCAATTCTTTGACGATATGGGCGTGGATATAGATTGGTTGAAAGTCCCCGAGTGTTATCGCGTGGCTTTACCCAATTCGGGCATTGACGCCATTTTGCACGATGGTTACGAGACCGCCGCTAAAGAAGTCGACGCGGTAGTTCCCGGCACCTATCAAAAAGTTTTGGAATTATTTCAACTTTGCCGTAGAGTTTACGACAGTATGAACGTATTGTCGGTTACGCACATGAGCAAAGTTCAAATGCTTTTAAAACACCCCGATTTCGTTAAAACCGTGGGTTACAGCGCGACCGAAGTCATCAACACCTTTGACCTTCCCAAAAAAGCGGTCGAAATGCTTACCCCTTATTGGATATACGTAGGCAACCGTATGGACGATCTGCCCTTTACTATCTACGCTTTTCTTATGGCGGACTACTTTACGGGTAGTTACGTTTGTCGCGGATATTCTCACGAAATGAGTATGAAACTCGAAAAGAAAGTGGAAGAAAACGGCGCGCAATTCGAGTTTAAACAAGAAGTTGAAAAGATACTCGTAAAAGACGGCAAAGTTTACGGCGTCCGTACCAAAAACGGGGACGAGATACACTGCGATTACGTCATCTCCGCCGCTTATCCCAACAAGGTTTATTCTCAAATGATAGAGCCTTTGAGCGAAGTTCCCAAAGGCGCTATAAAAATGGTCAACGGCTTAAAGTTGTCCCTTTCCCCCGTATCGGTCATCGCCGTATTGGAAGGAACTCCACAAGAAAACGGCATAACCAATTATTCTACGTTCTCGGGAAGAACGATGGACACCAACGAGATAATGGAAAACTATTCCAATATCACCGAGCCGTACAACTACATTACCACTATTTGTCTTAACTACGCAAATCCCCATTGCGTTCCCGAAGGCTATACCCAAATTTCCATTACCGCTTTGGTACCCGTTACCGCATTCGAAGGCGTGGAAGAAAAGGACTATTTGGACTTAAAACGCCGTTTGGCTAACGAAATGATGGAAGAGTGCATCAAGATAACGGGCGTCGATTTTAGACCCAATATCACCGAAATAGAAGTGGAAACACCTATGACGGTCGCTCATTACGTAGGCGCTTGGAAAGGAAGCATTTACGGTTATACCCACTCTATGGATAACCACGCCGTCGCTCGTTTGGGCATGAAGGAAGAAGATCACTTTATAGAAGGATTGGAATTCGCAGGTTCTCACGGTATGTCGGGCAACGGTATGGGACCCGCCGTAACCAACGGTAGAGCCGCCGCGAAAGGCGTACTCGAAGCAATGGCAAAGAAGGAGGGCAAATAATGAGTAAGAGCATCAAAGTTAAAAGTTTTTTAAAGGACGTTGGCGGTGCATCTAGAGTTACCAAGTTAAGACACGAATCTTTTGAAAACGCTTCGGACGTTGCTGACCCTAAAGATTTTGTAAGAGATCTTGCCGACAAGTTGCATCCCGATAAAATGCAATTTAAGGTGATCGCGATAAAAGACGTTTCTCCCACTTCCAAACTTTTCCGTTTGGAATCGGTAGACGGTCATATCCCCCTTTTCCAAGCGGGTCAATATATAAACTTCCGCTTAAAGATCGGGGACAGCCTATTAACCAGACCTTACACGATATGTTCGGCGCCTTACGAAGCGTTAGGCGAACATCCTTACGTAGAAGTTACGATAAGACGCAATAGACCCTATTTAGTACCCGATTTCTTTTTCGATAACGTAAAAGTCGGGGATATTTTAAACGCAAATATGCCTTTCGGGTTCTTCTATTGGGAACCTTTAAGAGATAGCAAAAACATAGTCGCTTTAGCCGGCGGTAGCGGTATCACACCTTTCTTGTCAATGGCAAGAGAGATCGCTTTCGGCAAAATGAAAGGTTGCCGTCTTACCGTGATCTACGGCTCGGTAAACTCTAAAGATATAGTTTTAAAGGAAGAGTTGGACGAAGTTGAAAGACAATGCAAAGACGTTAAAATCGTTCACGTTTTGTCCGACGACCCCGCTTGGGAAGGTGAAAAAGGTTTCGTTACCAAAGAAATAATCCAAAAGTATGCGGGCGTCGATCCCACCTTTATGTTCTGCGGACCTTATCCGATGTACGAACTTATCTCAAAAGCGATAAAGGAAATGGGCGTAAGGGGCAAACGCTTCCGTCATGACGTAATGCAAAACCCCGTAGATTCCACTCGTATCCCTAACTACCCACAAGGCAACGAAAAGAAAACGTTTAAGATCACCGTTGTAAGGGGTATAGAAGAAACCGTCATTTCGGCAAGCGGTAACGAACCCGTTGCGGTCGCTTTGGAAAGAGCGGCTATACCTGTGGATACACATTGTAGATCGGGCGAGTGCGGTTATTGTCGTACACAACTTTTGGAAGGCACGATCTTCGTATCGCCTTTAGGCGACGGAAGAAGAATGATGGACAAAGAGTTTGGTTGGTTCCATGCTTGCGCGTCCTATCCGACTAGCGATATTAAAATCAAAATACCTATAATGTAGCGATCGAAGGTGTGCGAAAACCAATATTTATAGTTTTTTTCATTTTTTACTTTTACAAAAAAAACTACGTCAAATTTTTGACGGTAACGAATAGTCGTTTTTGCACCCCAATCATTTTTAATCACTATGCACGAAATGGGCATTATATTCCAGCTTGCCGAAACGCTCGAGCAAACTGCGAAAGAAGAACGTATAACCAATATAGGCAACGTTACCTTGCAAATAGGGGAAGTATCGGGAATACTAACCGATCTTTTCGTCGAGTGTTGGGACTATTTTAAAGGAAGACACCCCGTAATGAAAGACAGCCGTCTTATTCTCGAGACCGTCCCCGCCGTAACTTACTGCTCTAACTGTAAAAAAACTTACGAGACCGTAAAATACGGCAAAGAGTGTCCTTACTGCAAAAGCGGGGCGACTTGGCTTTTGCAAGGCAACGAGTGCGTAATAAAAGAGATAGAAGCGGAAACCGAAGAATAAATAATTCGTTAAACCGAAAATAAAAAATAGGAGAAAAATATGCCAAAAGACGTTAATCCGGCGATACACGTAAATGAAAGAGACTTCCCGCATGAAGACTATCATTGCAGTGATCCAGAAAAGAAAAAACTCGTCAAAAAACTTGCTTTGATGATAACGGATAATATCCCGAGGAAATTGCCCGGCGGTATGAAAGAAAACTACATGGACTTTTGGATATTGGATCGTTTACTTACCAAAGACGAAGTAAAGTTCATGTTAAGTTTTAAGAAAAGACGCGTTCCACTTCGCGTTGGCGAGTTGGCTAAAAGAAACAATATGAGCGTTGAAGACGCTCAAAAAGTTATTGACCATATCCTTTGGATAGGTTTACTTGAACAAAACAGAGAGAATCCCGACAGAGAACGCCAATTCTTGATACCCAAATGGGTAGTCGGTTCGGGCGAATACATGGTCGAACATAAGACTTTGCCCGATACTAATCCCGAAGTCGCTACGATGTTTAACCTTGCTCCGCAAGAGCCTTTGGAACTTGCTTCCAAACTTATTCCCCCGGGTGGCGCGGGCATTGGTATGCACGTTATACCCGTCGAGAAAGCGATAGAACACGAAAGCACGTCGGTAAGCGTTGAACACTTATCACATTGGCTACAAAAATACGACAAATTCTGCTCTATGGTCTGCGCTTGCAGAAAGGCGCAAAGAATAAGGGGCGAAGGCGTCGGCGATATAGAAGGTCATATGTGTATCGCCGTCGGCGATATGGCGGAATTTTTGGTCGAGTCGGGCAAAGACGCAAGATATATCACGAGAGAGCAAGCGTTAGAGATCATTTTAAGGTCGGAAAAGAAAGGATACGTCCATCAAATAACCAACCTTGACGGACCCGAAAAAATAGTCGGTATATGCAACTGCTCGGCGGGTAGTTGTTACGGCTTGCGTACTTCTCAATTATTCAATACGCCCAATATGTCCCGTTCGGCATATAGAGCGCACGTCGATCCCGAAAAGTGCGTTGCGTGCGGTAAGTGCGTGGAAGTTTGTCCCGCCGGCGCCGCAAAACTCGGACAAAAACTTTGCAAGAAAGACGGAAGCAAAGTTGAATATCCTATGCACGATCTTCCCGACGATCTACCGTGGGGTGAAGACAGATGGGATAAAGATTATCGCGACCATAACAAGATAAACTGTTACGATCAAGGTACTTCGCCTTGTAAGACGGCTTGTCCCGCCCATATAGCGGTACAAGGTTACGTCAAAATGGCGGCGGAAGGCAGATATAAAGAAGCCTTAAAACTCATACGCCAAGACAACCCATTCCCCGCGGTATGCGGTGCGGTTTGTAACCGTAGATGCGAAGACAGATGCACGAGAGGTTTGGTAGACAAACCCGTAGCCATCGACGAGATCAAAAAATTCTTGGCGTATAGAGAATTGGAATTCGGCGACGAATACATACCCGAAGTATGCTTTAACGGCGTAGGCGAACAATGGGACGAGTACAAGATAGCCGTTATCGGCGCGGGTCCCGCAGGTTTGTCCGCGGCTTATTATTTGCGTACCGAAGGTTATCCCGTTACCGTTTTTGAAAAGGAAAGTCGTCCCGGCGGTATGTTGACCAACGGTATTCCGCGTTTTAGACTTGACAAAAAGGTAGTGGACGCCGAAATAGAGATAATCAAAAAGATGGGCGCCGAAATCAAATGCGGTGTTGAAGTCGGCAAGGACGTAACGATAGAAGAGTTAAGAAAACAAGGCTACAAGGCGTTTTACGTCGCTATCGGTTTGCAAGGCGGAAGACTTGCGGGCGTCAAAGGCGAAGACGCTAACGGCGTAGAATCGGGCGTAAGTTTCTTAAGGCGTATAAACCAAGACGAAAGTATCCGTTTATCGGGCGACGTGGTAGTAGTCGGCGGCGGTAACGTCGCAGCAGACGTTGCGAGAACGGCGGCAAGAGCGACCGACGGCAAAGTTACGATGCTTTGCTTGGAACAACGCGACGAAATGCCCGCTGCGAAAGGTGAAATAGCCGAAGTCGAAGAAGAAGGCATAAAGATCTTAAACGGTTGGGGGCCCAAAGAAATACTTAAAGACGAAAACGGCAACGTAAAAGCGATAGTTTTCAAAAAATGCGTATCCGTATTTAATGCGGAAAAGCGTTTTGCACCCGTTTACGACGAAAACGACACCATTACCGTGGACTGCTCTAACGTACTTATGGCAATAGGTCAAAGCGCCGAGTGGGGGGATCTCTTGAAAGGCACGAAGGTCAAACTAAACCGTAACGGCACGGCAGTCGCCGACAAGGTAACCTATCAAACCGACGAACCCGATATTTTCGTAGGCGGTGATATTTATCACGGCGCACGTTTTGCAATAGACGCAATAGCAAACGGCAAAGAAGGTATGGTTTCGATAAACCGTTTCGTTCACCCCGGTCAATCCTTGACGATAGGAAGAGATCTCCGTCAATTTATCGAGTTAGACAGAGAGGATATAACCTTACCTTCCTACGATACGGCGGACAGACAAGCCCCCGGTATGAAAGAAGGCGATCCTTTGAAGACTTACGACGATCTAAAAGAGCCTTTGACCGAAGAGCAAATCAAGATAGAAGCCAAGCGTTGTTTAAGTTGCGGGGCAACTACGGTCGACCTTAATCAATGTATAGGTTGCGGACTTTGCACCACGAGATGCGAGTTTGACGCTATACACTTATCGAGAGATATACCCGCGGCAAGCGATATGCACACTGCGGAAGAGATGATGAAAGTCGTCGGTCCTTACGCTTTAAAACGTATGGGCAAGATAATCAAACGCAAGATAACGGGTAAACCGCAAACCAAGTAAAATCGTTAAACGACAAGAAAGGACTGCGAAAATCTTTTAAACGATCTTCACAGTCCTTTTTATTATGGCGTTATAGTAAATCTATTAACGTTTAGTCTACTAAATCAATCTTTTCTTTTTCTAAAAATAGTGATACGAGAAGAATTTTCGTCCAAATTGCCGTCAAGAGACGCGGGATCGACGTTCAATTCTTTTGCGATATTCCACACTTCTTTTTTGGGATCTATAAAATAGACGCTTATTCCGTATGGGGATTTGGGTTTTTCTTTTCCGACTTCGCACTCGCTTATCCACGTCAAATTATAACTTCTGTACGCGGACACGTGGAAGGAAAGTTCGGCGGACAATTTAAGCACGGACTGTGATATGCCGACGGTAACTTTGTTGACTAACGCCGTAGTACGCAAATAATCGTCGGGACTAACGCCGTCGGCGTTAAATTCGTTGGAAAAAGGCAACTCTACTTGCACCGATCTTATCACGTCGTCGGATATGTAAATTACGTCCAAAGCGACCAACCCTTCGATAACGACGCCGTTTTCTTGGGGTATTATATTGGCGATATTCACTCTACCTACCGAGTCGGCGAGTAGTCTACTGCCGTCGGGCAATTTATCGGCGTCGGCGGACGCGCTTACGGTCGTTTCTAAACAAAAATCTTTGTAGAATTTACGACAAGGCATTTTTTGCACCGTACAGTTCAACTCTCGATCTTCGGCAAAAACGTCGACTACCGTTTCGATTTCTTCGGTTTTGACTTGACGGCCGTTTACTACCAAAAGCGCTTCGATTTGGAATATAACGTCGTCGTCCGTACCCGCTAACACCAAACGACTGCTTTTTACCGAGACCGAAAGATCCATATCTCCGTCCGCAGCAATATCTTCTTGGAAAGGAATTGATATGCGTTTACACGCTATCTCGCCGTCTCTTAAAAATACCACGTCCGAGACTAAATTACCGCTTACTTTTGCACTGTCGCCCGATCTTTCGACGCCAACTAAATCGGCGAGAGAGTCAAACAGCAACACTTTATCCACTTTACCCCCGCTTTCCACTTCTTCGTTTATCTCAAAAACGGTATCGGGAATAGCTTCCAAACGCACCAAACTTTGCGGTTGGACTTTTTTATAATAGTTTTCTTCGTCAAAATCCAAACACTTTAACTCTCTTTTTCCTATACGCTTTAAACTGACGTCGCAAACCGAGGCGACGGATATTTCGTCGGAAATTGCGGTCGAAAGATCAACGACCGAACAATCCGCGGATAATAACATATCCGCCGTAACGTCGTCGCAAGATACCTTCTCGCTAAAATCGCAAAAATAATCCAACCCTTGAGGGTTTCCGTTTTTATCCAAATATATGATTTTTATTATCACTTTTCCGCTTAAAAGGGCTTCTTTGTCCAACGCTTCGACCGAATTTACCTTGCAGTCGGCGTGAGCGGACAATATTTTTGCAACCCCGCCCCTTTCTTTGGTGTCGACCGAACATTTGACCACGAATTGGTCGTGAGCGGATTCAAAAAAACAATCGTTATAAAGTGTTATCTCTTTCATACTATCCTCCAAAGTTTTGATAAAGTATTGTACGTTTAACCGCTCTGTTTTATGACTTAAAAACTAAAACTTATCAACGATTATTGAAAGAAAAGTTACTTTATTCTTTTTCTTATGCGTATTTTAGTAAAGTTAGGATAAATTCGTATTGAAAAACTACGTTTTTTTATGATAAAATTATAAATGTAAGTATTTACTCTATAAATAATGATAAATAATTTATATCGACTAAAATATGAAAAAATTAAAAAAGATAGATTTTAAAAGTTTAAAATTTAAAGTTTGGTTGACCTTCGTTATCTTTGCCGTTTTGATAATCGGCTTGCTTTGGATATCCCAAGTCATCTTTTTAAGTTATTATACGGATAGATATAAAAGAAACGAGTTTACAAATATAACGCGCGAACTCGAATCCGCCTATTCGGACAACTATTCGCAAGAGTTTTCCCGCATTGCAAACAAGCACGGTTGTATGGTGGAAGTTATCACCATAAACGATAAAGAATACCTGGTAGAGTTTTCGACTAACGGTTTGGGGTACGGAATTAGCGGTGAAAAGATAAAGAATACCGCGGGGTTTGAAAAACTGTTATCTTCCGTTGACGGTTATTATTTTAACAAGGACGCTTCAAAAAGCACTTACGTTTACGCCGAATATTTAAAAGACGACGTGCTTTTAGTCATATCGCAATCGACAGCCGTCGCCGACTCGACAGTAAAAATACTGCAAACGCAAATGTGGATAGCGACTATAACTATAATAGTACTTGCAATTTGCGTTTCCCTTATTATGAGCGGTACGTTAAGTAAGGATATATCGCAATTAAGCGCAGGCGCAAAGAAATTTGCCGAAAACGACCTAACCGTCGTATTCCCCGAAAAAGGTACGACCGAAATCGCCGAAATATCGTCTACCCTAAACTATGCCGTAAGAGAAGTATCGAAAGTCGAACAATTAAGACGGGAACTTATCGCAAACGTATCTCACGATCTACGCACTCCGTTGACTTTGATAAAAGGGTATGCCGAACTGTTAAGAGACATATCGGGTGATAATAAAGAAAAGAGAGAGCAAGGCTTAAACGTTATTATAAAAGAGTCGGATAGGCTTACTATACTCGTTAGAGATATGTTAAACCTTGCCAAACTCGAAGGAAAAGAGCAAGAAATAGAAAAGGAAAAGATAAGCATTTCGGAATTGATACAAAACTCAGCGGAAAGTTTTATGGTACTAAACGAAAAAGACGGCTTTAACGTGAGTTTTACGGTTGAACCCGACCTTTACGTATTAGCCGATCAAACCAGACTTCAAATAGCAACGTATAACTTGATAGCAAACGCAGTAAACTATACGGGCGAAGATAAAGTCGTGGAAATCAACTTAAAAAAGGACGGCGACAACGCTTTATTTTCGGTACGAGACACGGGACAAGGAATATCCGAAGAAAACAAAGAATTGATTTGGGAAAGATATTTTAGAGCAAAAGAACATAAACGCAGCGTAGTAGGTAGCGGGCTTGGACTTAGCATAGTAAAGACGATACTTGACGCGCACGACGCTAAATACGGGGTGGATAGCAAGATAAACGAAGGTAGTACTTTTTGGTATTCCGTCCCATTGGTAAAGGAGATAGAAAAATGAGTTTGATACTTATAGTCGACGACGAAAAAGGTATAAGAGATCTTTTGACGCAGTACGCCGAATTCAACGGTTACCAAGTTGCCGAAGCGGAAAACGGATTTGACGCGATAAAGAAAGCAAAAGAAACTAACCCCGACTTTATAATAATGGACGTTATGATGCCGGGGTTAGACGGATTTGGTGCGGTAAAAGAAATTAAAAAGTTTTCTAAAGCGCCTATCATTATGCTATCGGCAAGGGGCGAAGAATACGACAAACTTTACGGCTTTGAACTGGGGATAGACGACTACGTTACCAAGCCGTTTTCTCCGCGTGAAGTTATGGCGAGGATCGCCGTTATTATGAAAAGATACCAAGCCCCCGTTCCTTCTCACGAAAGAATTGTTATAGACGGATTAGAGATAGACATAACCGCAAGAGAGGTCATAATAGACGGGCAAAAAGCGGTAATGACCCCGAAAGAATACGACCTTTTGTTCTTTTTGGCTAAAAATCGCGGCGTGGCGATGAGTAGAGAGCGTTTACTTTCCGACGTGTGGGGATTTGACTTTTTTGGGGACGACAGAACGGTAGATACGCATATCAAAATGTTAAGAAGCAATTTGGGCAAATACAGAGATCATATAGTTACTTTAAGGGGTATGGGTTATAAATTCGAGTAAAAAATACCGAAAAGATAGTAAGAAAAGATAGTAAAAAGGGGCTGTTAAGAAACGCGAGTTTTTCTTAACATCCCCTTTTTAACTAAATCCGTCCTTCGGTCGGGCAAAATCCTCACTTTGTTCGGGTGAAATCGCTTCGCGGTGAAATCCTCGCTTTGTTCGGGTTAAGGATGGACTGATTTGATTTCACCGAGCGTGAAATAGTTTTAATCAAAAAAGATAGTTCCTTCATCATTTTATTGGAGCGAAAGAAGAAACTTTGTTGAATAGGATAAAAATATGGCATAAAATATCTCCTTTATGGGGATATTTTACAAAAAAAAGTAAAAAACATCAAAAAAAAGGCTGTTTCTAAACTTGCGTTTCTTAACAGCCCCTTTTTTAGTTTAATATTTTCGTTTTAACAAACCCTTTTAATTAAAAGGAAGACGGCTCGTTTACCATTGTAAACCTATATCCGACGCCCCTAACGGTCTCGATATAATCCATGGGTATTTTTTCTCTTAAATGGGTAAGGTGAACTACGACCGTACCCGCGTCCCCGTAAGATTGCATACCCCAAACCTTGTTAAATATAACGTCTTTACTAAATACGTGATTGGGATTGCCCGCTAAAAAGTACAATAGATCAAATTCTTTAGCGGTCAAAAATACTTCCTTTTCCTTATAGAATACTCGACGAGATAAAGGTTGTATCACCAAATCTCTATATACTATCTCGGTACCGTGATCGCTACCCCCTTTAATACGGTCATAACGGGTAACGTGCGCTTTTACTCTCGCAACCAATTCGGCGGGGTCGAAAGGTTTGGTTATATAGTCGTCGGCGCCAAGTCCCAAACCCCTTATCTTGTCTATCTTTTCGGTACGGGCGGAAACCATTATCATAGGCGTATCGTGAGTTTTGCGTAAACGACGACAAATCTCAAATCCGTCCATATCGGGCAACATTATATCCAAAATAATAAGATCGAAGTCTTCGCTTTCCGCAGCGGCAAGACCGCCCGCGCCGTTCGTTTCTATACTAACGGCAAAACCTTCGAGTTCCAAATAATCTCTTTCTACGTCCGCAATGCTTTTTTCGTCTTCTATAATGAGAATACGTTTCATCTTCTCCTCCTAATGGGAATTGTGATTTTTATGGTCAAACCGTTATCGTTATATGCGGTAACTTCTCCGTGATGAGCGGATACTACCGACTTGACGACCGAAAGACCAAGCCCGCTTCCCGATACGGGATTTGTACGCGAAGTATCTCCGCGATAATAACTTTCAAATATATATTCCGCTTCGAAATCGTTGATACCGGGTCCGTCATCCGATAATAGTATCACAACGTTAGTCCCTTCGTCAACGACCTTGATAGTCAAATTGGCGGTGTTCTTATCTTTGTATTTCAAACTGTTTTCGCAAACGTTTTGCAAAACGCGTTTGAATTGTTCTTTATCCAAACTGACCACGAGCCTAACGCCCGACGGCACTATGGCTTTTACGTTCAAGCCCCTTGCCGAGTATTGAACGTAGTTGATATTGACGTATTCCCTTATAAAATCGCAAATATCGTGTTCTACAAAGAAATACATGACTTCTCTTGACTGCATCTTTGCAAACGCCGAAAGTTGAGCGATAAGCGCGTTCATCGAAACCGCAGTTTCGTAAATTTTATCAACGTATTCGGCTTCTTTATTTATACGCCTTGCGACGCCGTCTTTTAACCCTTTTGCATGACCTTGTATAATTGCGAGCGGTGTGCGTAGATCGTGAGATATACCCGAGATCATCGTACCGCGTTCTCTATCAAACGCTTCTTTTTGCTTTTCGGATTCCGCTATTTTACAGCGCATCATCTCGAACTCGGCAAGCAGTTGCGATAACTCGTCGGGACTTTTGCGTTTTTCCACTTTTAAAAGTTGCTCGTAATTGCCGAGATATACTTGGTGCATACCTTCTTCCAAAGCGGTTATCCGCGGGAATATCATAACCTTTTCGGACAACGATACCGCCAACGCCATCACCACACCCGCTAAAGATACGGCGACGATAAAGATTATCATATAGTTTTTGGCAACTCTCGCCCCGTCGGCTTTGGAATTGACGGCGACTAAATAACCCGAATTAACGCCCGAAACGAACATAATAACGTTACCGTCGATTATCATAGACGTTTCAAACGAATCTTTGTAATGCTCGCTTGCCAATTTGCTTTCTATTTTATCGGTAGAATTGGCGGTTACCAATTTACCGCTTTCGTCAAAATAGAAGGTGTTAAATCCCAGATCTTTAAGAGCCAAAGTCGCTTCTTGAACGACGGTATCGGCGTCTTTGGTATCCGTTTGCGCCTTGGTTAGAACCAAACGTATATTGGTCAAAGTGTTACCAGTCAAAACGAGTTCCCCTTGATAACCCGTATGCACGTAAAGAATACCGGTTATGCCGATAACTGCGACGATAGCCGCCAAAAGTACGTTGCATATTAACAGTTTGGCTTTAAGGTTCATTGTCTAAACTCGCTTAATTCTTATTATTTATATTTTACTATAAAAAAAACCGCTTTTCAATAGAAAAGCGAAAAAATATGATTTATTAGTCCGCAAGCCCTAACGATGAAAGGGCAAAATTATCCAAATAAACGTTTACGTCGCCGATACCAAAGCCGTAATTTGGCGAGTGATGATCGCTGCCGCCCGTACAAAAAAGTCCGTTGTTTTGGGCGATTTTACGCAACTCGCGTCTTACGTCTACCCCGTAATTGGGATAACACACTTCTATTCCTTTTAGCCCCGCCGCCGTAAGTCTTTTTACAAAATCGTTGATATTTCCGTCTTTTAAATATCTGTAGGGGTGCGCTAACACCGCAACGCCTTCGGACGAGTTTATCAAACTTATCGCGTCTTCGGGAGAAATGCGAAGTTTGCCTACGTAACAAGGGGCTTTTGCGCCGATGTACTTGTCAAACGCTTCCACTCTCGTGCGGACAAATCCTTGTTCAACTAGCATATTCGCTATAAGCGCTCTACCTTTAGAACCGTCTTCGAACTCGTCGCCGACTTTAAGTTTTACACCGTGGGCGTGAAGTTTACGAATTATTTCATAATTGCGTTCCTTACGAAGTGCTTGCAACTCGGCAAGTTTATTCAAAAGCAAAGGGGACTTATGATCTACGTTATAACCCAAAACGTGTATTTCGTTACCTTCAAAAGCCGAAACTTCTATACCGGAAATGCACTTTATACCCAATTCCGACGCTTTTTTCATCCCTTCTTCTACGCCGTCAACGGTGTCGTGATCGGTAATCGAAAAAGCCGTCAAACCCTTATTAAAAGCGGTTTGGGCTATCTCGGACGGAGTCAAAAGTCCGTCGCTAAACGTAGAGTGGATATGTAGATCGTAATTTTGTTTCATTTTATTTAAAACTCTTTAATAAGTTTATTTGTTCGTCTTTAGTTAATCGTCTTTCTTCTTGTAAACAAGTTTCCAATACCCTATTAAGGGCGTGGCTTCGAGCCGTTTTGGGTATATCCAAACTTACTAAATCTTCTCCGCCGACGTCCAATTCGGAAACGTTTAACGGCACGTTTTTGTCGATAAGTTCCCCTAACACGTCTTTTGCGCATATCAAAAACGAGTTATAGCGCGAAAGCGCCGATATTCTATCCGCCAAATCGGGGCGTTTAGCAAGTAAAACGATAAGTTCTTTTCTTTTCGTTACGCCCCAAAACTCGCTTAAATAGATTTGTTCCTTAATGGTTTTTGTAGGGAAAGATAACTCGGTCAGCAAGTTTCGTATATACGGTTTAGGGTCTTCGTCGTTTGACAACACCGCGGATCGTATAAAGAAATCAAGTCTTGAATTTGGCGGCGAGTATTGTAAAACGCTAAACGAACTTTTGTCGAAATGAATTTCGGTCGCGGATAAATACTCGAAAAGTCCCAAATCCGACATCAATTCCAAGCCTTTAAGATGTGCGTCTTTTACACCGTATTTATCGTCCGCAGTTAGGATAAGTTCCAACTCTACCCTTTTTCTCATCGACGATATATCTTTTAAGAGCGTAGCCATCGACGAAGCCCACAAGAAACACTCGGGGGATAACTCGAACCCGAGACTTGCGGCAAATCTGACCGCTCTTAACAGTCTTAACCCGTCTTCTTGAAAAGTTTTTTTGCCGTTTACGGTTTTTATTATCTTTTCGTCAAGATCTTTTATACCGCCTACGGGGTCGACTATCTCGTTTTTTTTAACGTCGTAGTATATTGCGTTTACGGTAAAATCGCGTCTTAAAGCGTCTTCTTGTACGCTATCGACAAACTCGACTTGAGAAGGCGTATGCGCTCCCCCTATCGGATAACTGTCTTTGCGAAAAGTCGTATATTCGTATTCGTCCCCGTCAAGTATTATTTTTAAAGTACCTATACGCGGATTTACGGGTAAAACTTTGGCACACGACGACAATCTCGAAAAAATCTCTTCGGTCGTAAATTTACCGCAAATATCCACGTCCGTCGTAAGGGGCGAGCCAAACGCCAAATAATTACGCACGTATCCGCCGACGATATAAATACCGCCGTCAAAAATATCGGCTATTTTTCTTAACGAACGGGGGACGGGTATCACTTTTTATTTGGTATAAACTTTGGGGTCAAGTACGCAAATGTCGGGTAATTGACGATACCTTTCGGCATAATCCAAACCGTAACCTACGATAAACACGTCGGGAACTACAAATCCGTAGTAATCGGCGGTAAGTTCGGTACGACGACCCGACGGCTTGTCGAGTATAGAACATATTTTGACCGAAGCGGGATCGCGGGCTTCGAGCATACGTTTGACGTATTTTAACGTAAGTCCCGAATCGACTATATCTTCTACGATAATGACGTGTTTACCGACTATCGGGGTATTTAAGTCCTTAGTTAGTTTGACTTCTCCGCTCGTTTTGGTGGAAGCGCCGTAACTTGTGGTCGCGATAAAATCTATTTTTATGTCCAAATCTATGTTTCTTACAAGGTCGGAAAAGAAAATGGAAGCCCCGCGAAGGGTACATACGAGCAAAAGTTCTTTACCTTGATAATCTTCGGTTATCTTTTTGCCTATCTCTTTGACTTTTTGAGCGATCTCATCCGCGCTGTAAAGTACTTCTTTGACGTCTTTATAAAGTTTCACGTTGTATCTCCTAAAGTAATTATAATTTCTTTATAGTATATCCGCCGCGGTCGACTTTAACTTTTTCGCTAATTTCAAAAACCGTGACAAGAATTTCGTTATCCGAAGCGATTACGGGTAGTCTTCGACGCAACCTTAAAGGAACCTTTTTATCCGTATAGAAGTCCCCCAAAGGTTTTGTAAAACCGCCGAACTTGCAAAAGACGTCCCCGTCTTTCATACCCCTTATGACCGCGTTTTTAGGTATTTTGGACAAATCGAACCTTAACCTTTCGTCCGTTCTTTCGACTATAGTCCATTTTTGAGTATCGAATTTGAGAGTCCCGACGTTAAAAGGTATTTCTCTATCGTCGAAAGGGATCGACCTTTCAAACGTAAGTTTGTCGTATTCCTTCCAAACTTTAACACCGCCCGCAAGATCCAACGACGCCCCGTTGCGTTTGGTCAACAAGTCTAAAACGCATTCGAGATTAGACCTTTCAAAGTCCACACCCCCGTTTAAGAGGGCGACCGCACGTCTTATCGAGTGTTTTTTGACCGCCTTGGGTAATTTTTCAAGTTCGTTCAAATCCAACGCATACGCGTCAAAATCCACCCTTTCGGGCTTAATTGAAAGCGAATCCAATAACTCTACAACTTCGGCGGCGTTTTTGGTAAGCGTCAAAATGCCTTTTCTGTAATCCCAACGCTGTTCTATCCGTGGCAATATCTCGTTCCTTAAAAAATTGCGGGAATACGCACTATCTGCGTTAGTGGAATCTTCGATAAAAGGAATATTATTTTCCTTGACGTAATCGTCGATTTGTTTACGAGTTACGCCGAGCAAAGGGCGTAAAAATATATCGCTTTGTTTTATACCTACAAGCCCGTCTACACCCGTCCCGCGGAAAGTTCGCATCAAAACGGTCTCGCAAACGTCGTCCAAGTGATGCGCAAATGCGACGTAGTCCGTCTTTCCGTCCGTTATCAAGGATCTAAAAAAGCCAAGTCTTAACTCTCTTGCCGCTTGCTCTACCGAAAGAGAATTTTCCTTTGCATAAGCCAAACTGTCAAAAGATTTAAAAAACAAGGGAAGACCGTGAGTTTGACAGTAATTTTTTACAAACTCTGAATCCCTTAAAGATTCGTCCCCCCTAATACCGTGTTCAACGTTTACGACGGATAATTGAATATCTTTTTTGTTAAAGGATAAAAAAAGATCGACTAACGCCATAGAATCCCTACCGCCCGAAACGGCGACGGCGACTCTACCCTTGACCTTGTATAGCGATTGCGCAAAGGAAACTCGAATATCCATATTATAATTATAATAAAAACCCGATTTTTGTCAAGCGGAGTTAAAATAAAGGAGTGGGTAAAATGCGTTGATTTTGGACGAACAACCGAGCGTTAGCGTACTGACGTACGTGAGTCGAGGTTTTCGTTCAAGCAGTTAAACTCAAACAATGAAATCCTTATTGCGTCAGTCTTTTAATAATTCTTGTGTTAATAAAATGTTTTCAAGTACCTAAGGTAAAATCGTTTAACTGCGTAAATAAATGCGTTAGATCCACTCCGTAAAACAAAGAAAGGGGACGTCTATTTATTTTAGGTTGTTTATCACCCACGCAAACGCTTTTGCCGTTCTTATATCCGGCTCGGTAAAGTGGTTGCCTTGATTCCACTCGAAATAGTTCACCACGCCCCTTTTATCAAGTATATTTTTAGCGTCGGTTATTTTTTCCGCAACCGTCGATAACAGTTTGTTTTTGCTCTTGTTTTCTTTATCCCCGAGACTTAAATAAACGGCGTCGGTTTTTATATCGTTTTCTTGCATATAAGATAAAAAATCGGGAAACCAAATAGAAGGGGACGCCGTGGCGATCCCGCTAAACGCGTCCGTTCGATAACTTGCCCATAAAGAAAACAACCCCGCCAATGAATAACCGCCTAAAATATAGGTTTTGCTTTTATCCTTGGTATAAGTCAAAATAGCGTTTAAAGTTTTTTGGGCGTCTTGCCCGAAAGCGTGTCCGTAAACTGCGGGCGCCGTCCACGGGGACAGGTCGGTATTCCAGTCGTCCACTTTAAAGGCTATCAATTTAAAATCGACCGTCGTTTTTTCTTTTATATATTCTATTTCTTTGGGCAAAGCGTTAAGGTCGTGGCTTTCGACCGCTTGTAAAAGCACTACGTTTGCAAAATCGCTTCCAAACTCTATAACTTGCATTTTACTTATTATTGCATCGTTTCCAACATTTTAAGAACGATATGGCTCGAATTATCGCTTGCTATATCCCCAAAGTTTTCGTAATACTCGTTGGCTTTGCCGTCCGCTTTGTCGGACAAAGCGCGAATGACCACGAAAGGCTTATTATATTTTTGGCATACTACCGCGATAGCCGCGCCTTCCATTTCGCAAGCGTAAGCGTTATAGTCGTTTTTTAACATATTGACGTAATCTTCGGAAGCGATGAATTGATCGCCCGTTGCGATAACGCCCTTGTGTACGAAATTTTCGCCCAACACTTTAACGGCGGACTCATACGCTAAATCAACCAAATCGGGATCGCAAACGTAATACTCGCCGGGCTTATCGCTAAACCCGGGGTCTCCCGACAACCACTCGAAACCTTCGTTTGTCAACTTGCCGTAATCGTGTTCGATAAGGCTCGTCGCTATAACTTCGTCTAAAACGTCTGTTTCGTCCGCAACTCCGCCGGCTATCCCCGTAAATATCACTTTGGATATATCGTATTTATCGAGCATCGTAGTTACGCCCGACGCCGAACGAATTTTACCTATGCCCGCTCTCGATATTACTACCGACTTACCGCGCAACGTACCAACGTGATATTTTACCCCGCCGATACTATCTGTTCGTTCGATTTTAGCTTCGGATAACAAAACTTCTATCTCGTTATCCATAGCCGAAATAATGCCGATATACGTAGAATGATCATTTTCTTGATTTTTTGCACAGCCCCCTATAAAAAGCATAGAAAAGGTGAGAATTAAAAGTACGTATGATATTAAAATCCGTTTCACTTAAATGCTCCTTTGTGTAGAAAACTTTATAAAATAATATAACATACGTAGTATTATTTGTAAACACAAAATATACCGCTATTAGCGAATTGTAAATTATACTTTTAGCAACAAATTATTATTTAAAAGAAGCCGTTTATGTTGTCAAAAACAAAAAAGGTGGTATAATATAAGAAAAAAACAGAGGTAGAAAAATGTCTGATTTTTATTTTAAAGTTAAAAAAGGAAAAGATATAATTAAAAAGTTTAACGACGAAAAAACAAGGGCAAAGCAACAAACCCCCCTTCCTATTATGATGTTAAACGACGCACTTCCCCTTTTAGTGATAGTTACTTTTATTCTTTTGGGAACTTTGGGCGGTTGGTGGCACCCCGGCTGGTTGGTATTTTTCATACTACCTATCTACTATATGACCGCGCAAGCCGTCATACACAAATCGCTTAGTTTAGTACCTATTATCCCCATAACTGTAGCGGTATATCTCTCTTTGGGATTTTTAGGCAATTTATGGCACCCCTATTGGGCGATCTTCGTGGCGATCCCCGTCTACTATATGCTCGTAGCGGCGATCAAGGGTGCAAGTTGGTCCAAACTGTTCGACGTATTGGTTCCCGTTATAACCGTGGCGATATATCTCGTACTTGGGTTCGTACTTAACGCTTGGCACCCCGGTTGGGTCATCTTCTTTGCAATTCCTTTATATTTCACTTGGAAGAGTACGATGAAAAAGTATAGAGATATTCGCAAAGGATACGAGATAGAAGACAAGGACGAAGACGAAGAAGACTTCGATTGATAAATTTTTAAGAATAAAAACCGCTTTATTGATTGCATAAATTACAGTGTTTATCTTATTTGATAAAACACTAAATAATTGACAAAACATTATTAAGCTACGGCAATAATAATTTCAATGATTAATTAGATATCTTATACTCCTAAAAAATGTTATTAATTAGTGTTCATTTATGCAATGTTTTTCCTGTAGAATTACTGCACTCGATTTTATAAACTGAACATAAGGCAACAATACTGCAGTTTCTTCGGTATCATTTTAACCTTTCCATGCGACAATAAACCATACAAATGCTTTCTTCAAAGCATAACCTCTTTGGTTCAGCTCATCAATGGCTTCCATGCACTCCTTGGAAATTTTTTCAACTCTAACGTTTTTGTTCCCGATTTGAGCCGACAAATAACTTGTCTCACAAATAAGCGGCATTCAAATACGTAACTTCAATATAGTATCCCTCTTGTCCTTTAAGTAATCAAGCACAACATCTTTATGTGTTAATGCATTATGATCTCTATCGGTTCAGAATATTGTGTTTTATCTTATATGGATTCAACATTTAATACTTGATACCCGTCAAAAATGTTAGTATTGCAGTGAATAAAAAGAATTATCTTTCACGAGTCATACCAACATATAATTTACGCTTATTGCCATCGTTATTGATTGGCACATTGCATAATAGCATATAAACATCATCATATTCTCTACCTTTAACTTTATGGATGGTTAATACATATATGGTTCCCTTGTCGTTGGAATAAAAATCCTCGTACTGTGATTCTTTAATGAATTCTTCTAAATATAACACATTCTTAACATAGAAACTATAATTATACAATATCTTTAATTTGGTTGTTGAAGAGGGGTACCATTTAAATATGAGTCAATTGTCGCTCCGCTTATGCTAGTACGTTCTATAACAAACGAAGTCAGGCATTTGCAGCCTGCAAATGCCGCATCGCCTATAAAAATAGTGCCCTCACCTTTAATCGTTACTTTGCTCAAATAAATGCAATTTACAAAAGCACCACTTCCAATATAAATGACACTTTCAGGAATAATCAACTCATGAATGACTGGATTATTTTGCAAGCGGTTATCCGTTTGGTTTGAATCTGCCATAATGTGAGTTACGCTTTTTCCGTTATACTCACTCGGTATCTCTAATTCATTTACCAAGCCATTATATCCTACAACTGCATATGCAAAAGGTGTATCTGCAGATGTAAAAACACCATTAGAGCCTATGCCGTGATAAACAAAATGTTTCTCCGACGGATTGTAATAATCGATTGGAGTTTGTACCTGTTCATCAGAAATCGGAGTTGATCTCCATATAGCCAATGCAGAGCAACCTGATACAATCATCGCAAAAAAACAAACAACGATCATCATCAAAGAGATTTGAAACTTATTTTTCATAATAATACCTCTAATCTTTCTTAATTTTTTTCTTCCATAACACTAACCCAACAATACCTGCACTAACAACAATGGCTACAACTATAGGTACGACTATAATCCAAGCTTGAATCTTATTCGGGGTCCCTTCATCTAAAACCAAAGAGAATTGTCCCGTTTTGTTGGTTTCGAACATAACTCCACCATTTGTTAGTGTATATTCTACATTGCTTGTCTCATATTCGTCTGTAAACACTATAGCAGATAATTTCCATAAAATATTATCAGGCAATGCAACCGTTACTTGCATAGGAAGATTCAAAGCAACCCCATCTGCATCAACAAGAGACAACATTAATATTGTATCTTGAATATCAAAAAGCAAAGTAGATCCATTTGGTACACCATCAGCACAATAAACACTTCCCTCAATAGCTCCTATCGATTTAATCAATGGCGACACAATAGACATAACTACAGTTTTTCTTCCGGCGAAATAATTTGCACTTTCCATCGTTGTAAACAAATAGGAATAATCTCCAATCTCTGTATAACCGTTAATAGGATCACAGATAACGGATTGCTCATTATTAGCAACCATTATATTTGGAACATGTTCTAATCCGTCATAAACATATGATTGCTTTATTAATCCTTGTATCGGACTAGGAGCTTTTTCAATTGTCATAACGGCAGTCATCGGTTCTATAAGATTATAATTCAATGAATCTTCCTGTTTAAACCGAATCTGCACCATATATTGACCCGCAAAAATATTTCCATTTCCAATGTATTCATCAATACTAACACCTTTTGGCAATGTTCCAGTGCCTTCAAGGAAAACAGGGCTTCCACTATATGTAAATGTTTGATCTACAAAGACAAATGTCGACATATCATAATCAGTGCGCGATATCTCTAAAGAAGCAACACGATTAGGTATCGGTTTATAATTATTTGAATCGATTTCAAACGTAATTTCTAATTGGTACAGACCTACATTAGTATACTGATAATCACCTACATATTTTGGATTAACACCTTGTGGAGCGCTACTCCATTCTATAGAGTGTGCTTTTCCATCATATACTATTTTAGTATCATTAAAAATAAAGTTGCTCATATCATGCTCAGCTTTTTCTATATGGACTTGTATTAAAATATTAATGTATTGATCATAATTTTTATGGAAATAAACAGCTGAAATATCGAAATCCCCACTTGACAAGACTTGGCTATCATTTAACCATTTATAATTCTCATCTAAAACTATTTCTGACAAAACAAGACCCTCGTGATAAGTTATATAAATATCCGGATAAGCATAATCATTAGGATCTAAATCAGGTTTGTATGTAGTCAATGTAATCACAGTCGAGAAATCTTCATACAAATTCTCATCTGGATTATATATAGCAGGATAATTTTTGCGGCCTAACACAAGAACTTCATCTTCGCGCCAATGCCAACCATCTTCCAATTCAACAGATAATAAATTCGCATCAACAACAAATGGAATAACTATTTCATCGTGGATCGCAGAAACCTGACCTCTATTGACCGTTATCGTCATAGTAGTTAAAGCGTCATCATAATTTAAAGGATCACCATTATAATATACATCAAATACAAAGTCCCCCAAAGCGTTTAATGGTTTCTGTAAAACCAGCGATGATTCTGATGCAAGTCTATATGATACCAAACTATCGCTCCACTGAGACATTGCGATTTCAACTGTGAGATTCGGCGCAGATAAGACTACTATTGTTATTGGTTTCGGTGTAGGATATTCCGTTTTATCCAAGTATAAAACAACATCAGTATAATAATCATCATAATTATTGCTATCCGGATTATATATAGCAACATAGGAATGACTACCACCATTAGGCGAAATAGTTTCGTCGGCCCATCTCCATTCATCTTCAACAAATTGATAATCCGCTAAAGTTGAAGTTGGCTCATACAACCCACCAAATACTGTAGAATGCTCTTGAACTACTGGAGCAGCTTTCTTTAATATGATTTTTATGGAAACAAATAAAGGCAGGTAGTTATCTCTATCTAAACAGTAAATTGCGTCATAATTAGTTTGCGCAACATTCGGAACAACTGAGGGATTTAACCATGAAAAGCCTTCTTCTAATAAATAGCTATTTAATGTAATTAACGGATCATATTGTCCATAAATGGTATCATGTATAATCTCGTTATATATACCTTTATCGATTTGAGCATGCTGCCAATCGCTCAACACAGTGAAAGAAATGTCTCCTCTTATTGCCTCAACTTGAACGCGGTACGAGCCACTATCCGCCACATTTATCAACGACAAGCATTTTCCCGTAAAAATGGTGACCTCGTCTTCATCCATCCAAGTATAAGTATAACTAATCCCATCTATCTCTTCGACTGTTGCAAAAAGCTCTTTTGCCATTCCGTCGTATCTCTCTTTTATATCACCATTTGTAGATACCTCAAATGGGATTATTTCCAACATGGCAGTATACAATCCATCTTCTAATACAGTTATCGGCATTGAAATAATATCATCATTTGAGTCTATCCAGTAAGATATTTCACAACCCGCCGGAACAACTATTTCCAAATCACCAGGATCAACTTCTGCCCCATATACTACAGTTGTTGATATTACAGAATCATCTACTGCAAAAGACACCGTATATCGATTTGAAAGGACCGGCAAAATAGGATTAGTGTTAAACAAAGATAATGACGGTGATTCTTCTAATATATCATCACTCCACTTTACAAAACGAAACCCTCTATTTGGTTCAACGCCTAATAATGCATTTTCTATAGTCAATAGTTCATCCGAAAACAAGAATATCATTCCATTCGGAACTGCGCGAAGACGATGATCACCTACTATCAATGTCGGTGACGAAGTTGTCTCCAAACTATTAAATGCAATCCGACCATTCACTGTGCTTCCCGACCATGAAACAACAGAATCAGAATTACCATCAAGAAAAATCGTACGTGACAAATCAGCACTATCGAACGTGCCACCTTGCAAATCTACTTTACTCCCTCCACTTACGCGAAGAGCATACCCGTTTGAGGAACTCTGTGTTGAAAGTCCTGTGGCTTTAAATATTCCGTCAACAACAGTTAACGTTCCACTCATAATATTAAACACGCTATCTCCGGAATAATACCCGTTGTAAACAGTTGTCTGCGCATCTGTCCCACTTTGATATAAGATGGATCCAGACGCCAACACTGCATTGGTTACATATTCCACAGTAGCACTATGAAAATACATAGTACCATAGTTATAAAAAGCAGATGCTATATGCGATGATTGTTGCAAACTTACGGTACCAGAAACAAAATCTAACGTTGCGCCTGATTGTACTCGTATCAATGCAGACGAAGACTGCATCGTAACGCCTTGAACACGTAACAACCCACTTGCTATGGTAACAAAAGGAAAAGTCGAGCCATTATAAACAACGGTTCCTCCCGAAAAAACAAAAGTCTTATCATAGTCAATGGTGACGCTTTCAGTGGTTATTAGATCGAACTGTATTTTTGCATTGCCAGTGGTTTGTTCTGCTATTCGATCAAATACTGACTGCAAATTCGCTGCCTGTTCAAAACAATCGTTATTACCATATTCATACATTCCGTTCTCGATCGAACGTACAATAACGATGTCATAATAATCAATACCTTCAGCAGACGCTATTACATCTATAGTTGAAAATAATAATAATATTGAAACAATGAAAAATAGTAAAAGCATTTTTTTCATAGCAGCATTCAATTAATCGTTCCTTTTTTGTATACTATTATGTTTGTATTGGGCATTAGGATGTATGCGGATAAGTTCTCTCCATATAATTTATACGCGCCCGAAGAATATGAACCCATAAACCCACTCTCCACCATAGAAGAGTACAAGTTTTCTTTGGGTATGTATACATTATCTGAAAGAGAATACGACAACCACGGATAAGATATGAGAAGTATTAGTTGACGCCAATTTCCTATAACCACGTCTTCGCCATACGACCAGTCGTCCGGCAACAACACTGCATTACGCATAATATCTTCTACTAAGTACATATAGGCTAATGCAGCACTGCGTTCACTTCCAATAACAGATGAATCACTATAACCATGGAAATTGTTCAGTCCAACTTGGATACCTTGCGACAGTCCGTTTTCTACGGAAATGGACTCGCCAATCTTAACAAATGCACCATTCAAGAATGAAATATTATCGCCGCCACCTGTGGATAATGTCATACCAGCAAGCGTACCAATATGATCTGCTGAATCGGTTTCCACCCACAATTCAACAAATGCAGCACTGCCACTAAGCGAAGCAATACCATCTACTTCAGCCTCTGTCATTTTTCCTACCAAACCGCCGACGTATGCATTAGAAGCTACGGTGTACGTATAACCTACTACCGAGCAATTATCTATAACACATTCATAGGAAGAACCTAAGAGCATTCCTACAGACGTCCCGTTTTCATCAGCAACATTGACGTTCAGCGTTGCAGATATAATAATATTGCTTAACGTGCTATTATTAGCCACACCAGCAAGAACTCCCGTATTATTTGCAGAAGAGACAACGTTTACACGACGCAAGGTTAAATTGCAAATCGTTGCGTTAGAAAGAGATCCAAACAATCCACAGAAATCGCCTTTTCCTATAATAATAATATCGCTAATCTCATATCCCTTTCCATCGTAAGTTCCGTCAAAGACCAACCCGGTAGAATCTAATACGGTAATATTCCCATCGTCTATACCTATAATATCGTTATTTTGCCAATAGGTAGGCACTATGCCTATTTCAAGCCTTTCGCGAGCATATTGTAAGCCACGATAATCTGAAGCTAGGTGTTTAATATCGCCGATATCCGAAACTGTAAACCTATACTCACTCTCATTGGAAACAAGTATATAGGTCAACTGCAAAGTAGGCATCTCCAATTCATAATCGCCATTTGTATCGTTAACATAAAGTAATACTTGTTCTCCATCCATTGTCTCGTTACCCACTATTCGACTGTACCCAGTCAAAGAGGACAAGAAGGTTGAATCGTTCCAGTTGCTGTTGTCAACCTCAATGGTCTTACGACCATCCGCTGTCAATAGTGCATCCAATACTACTCTCTTTTCAGAATCGGTCAAAACTTCGTTATTCCAATCAAGATCCGTCAAATCGCAATCTACAAGGGAGACCTCAGCGGAAATGTTAATCGGTGAACGATAACTCTGCAACAAGTGCGTATACGTAACACCTATATGTCTAGGTCTTATTGTATAATAACCGGGTAATACATGAGAAGGCGCAGGTACACTACCATCTGATATAACGTTGTCGTCTGAATCTACAAACACATAATTGCAAACGTACGCATCTTCAACTTTCTCATAAATATTTAAAGACGCAATTACGTTATATGCAATTACACTACCTTGATCATTACGTCTAACGTGCGTATTACCACCAATGTTAAAGTTACCTACAAAGAAGTTTCCAACTATCTCATCATCCACTTCGGTTGTAAAGAGATTTATACCCACTATGCCTGAATAGACGTCGGTAAGCTTTAATATGCTAATTTTACTACTTTCGTAAATATTTTGATCTTCGGTAATCTCGATGGATAGCGTTTGCCCGTTGTAGACATGACCTTGATTCTCTGCGATCTCAGCCTTAACACGTCTAGGCTCTATGATTTCACCGGCTGTACCATTAACGATTATACCAGTATCATCACCATAAATATAATAGTTCTCGGTCATAGAATCTGGGAAGTCGATTTCGTCGAAACGAACCGTTACACGATCCGCCGTGGCATAAGGAACGTTTGCGGCAATCTCAATAACTTCCAATGCAACGTTGTTTGCATCCGTACTAACTATATTATTAAGCGTATACATTACTCGGCTAGTAAGATTCTCATAATTATAAACACTATTCGTATTTAAAACGTAAGTGTAGGTCTTGCGTGCCAATGTAATAGTACTATCATCCGGATCTGCATAAGTAACAAAAGTAGGATCATTGCTAGTAGCGTTATCCATAGAGAAGATACGGGATCCATCGTATATCTTACTCAAATAGGTCTCATTCACGCCATCATTCAAAGTAATATAGATGGGACGCTTTTTAATTTGCCATATTTTGCTCTCATTGGGCTCGACATAATTTATAGTATAGGGTATACTATAAGTTACGCTACCTATCAAAATACTATCTACACCGGGTTCAACACCACTAATGGTTGCAGTATAAGTTCCTGCATTAGAGCCGGTAGATTGACCGGAAGCAACAAGATCCATCGCTTCGCCGTTTACACCGAGACCGATAGGAACAATGGAGTGTGATTGTCCATCGTAGACGCACGCGCCATCATCGTAGTACTCAGCGTCCGCATCATGGTGACATCCAAAGTACCATACTAACGATACCACAAATTTCTCCATAACAATGTTTTCTCGTAGATCGTTTGTCAATGTATAGTCGTTATCGTTCCACACCTTTTGATCGTTCTCTGCAAACGTAACCCACATATTATACGAGCCTGCTAAAACGAAGTGGTCTTTAACTGCGTCTTTATCTGCTTCGCTTATATCGTTACCGGTGTAAGTATTAATAGTATTGTTGAGGAAATGTACGTCCATATCTATACGGTTATCCTCTGAAGATGAGCCTGCGCGTAAAATATAGGCAACGACCGTAGAAGATTGGTCTATGGCGTTATACGTATAATTAGGATTATCAACACCATTGAAACGCCATCTGACCGCGGTGCTCGCTTGCTCGATCGACAAAGCATCATCTGCTGCCCAGTCAAAGTAGTTTGATTCGCCGGTTATACGTGCTTCAACCGTGTACGTACCCGCATGAATAGCATAGTTGTTAGTCGTGGACCAGCCTAATTCGGTGCCTACTTGAGAGGCAAGAGCATCATTATAATAAGACGTGCTCATTGTATTATACAAAATGTTTGCAGAAGTGCCATCAGGCAAAGTAACGTCGCTTGCACTACCGGCATATTCATTTGTATTGCTTGCATACACATAATGCATGTAAGTATCGTATATGAACGTGTTACCAACTAAATAAACACCCGTTATCGTACCTTTAGCAACGGTAACAGTTATTTGACCACTCCACGATTCGTAGTTATACGACGCAGGAATCGTTGCCGATGCAACTACGCTTGCCGTGATTGTATAACTGCCTGCATCTTTTACACCATTATTGCTGATGGTAAACCCAACGCCTTGATAGTCTCTTTGACCGCCGGAATAAGAAATAGGCATCTCGACTTGAGGATCTTCAAACTCATAATACAATGCCGAGTATGTGCTACTATAATTATTCAATCCCGTTGTAGCAAAGAAATAATTAACTACGCCGGTACTATAAGTCCAACTTGCGGAGCCGGTAAAGTTAATGTTGCTTATCGTTGCTTTTGCAATGCTTGCTATCAACACGTAATCAATAAGATTATAGTTATTATTTAGTTCGGTAGTAGCCAAAGCCACCGTAAAGCGGTAGTCACCTGCATCGCGGAAATGCGCAACAGAAGCGTATTCCGTATCTCTATCTGATTTGTATTCCATTATAACAGTAAGATAATTGCTCAATGAGGAGTCGGTACCAAGCAAAGCAATATTCGGCGTAACCGTTGATTCTTGATTTTGACCATTATAGGTGTAATCGCTATCACTTTCCCAAACGACCGTAATATCTTTACGAGCAATCGTACAAGTGTGAGCCGCAATGGATTCTATGCCGTAATCCACCACAAAATTGTTGTCGTATGATGCTGCGGATGCTACGGCACTATAAACACCGGCATTGCGATAAACAGCGTCGGAAACAGGTGTAACGTCATTTCCAAGTCCGTCTTTAATATAAGTTAAAGATATTGTTAAATAAGCCCTAGGTGCAGTAGCACTAACTAGCATAGCATCATCTTCGCCTACAACGGTAATATACGCTTGCACTATATTTGTGGAATCATCTGTATGAGCAATGCCATTATATAGGAGTAAATCATTTAGCCAAGAAACTGTAGTAGTAGTACGCGGCGTGATAATATAATCACCATCACTTATATCAAAGACTAAATCGTCTATTGCATAATTACCTGCATCAACGCCACCAACACTAAACGTAATAGTATCGGCTTCAAGGACGTGGCGAGAGTTATACTCAGCCGTAACAGCAATGGTATCTCCTTCTATTGGATCATAATTTGTTAAGAATGACGTAACGTCATTAAGACTAATCGTTGTTCCGTCATACGGTTTAACCCAATTATAAGTTCCAACTCGTAACTCACGAGTGGAGATGCTTCCTGTTATAGCACTAGGCAATGTATAGTTGTCAATAAGATATCCGTAATCTTCATCAGAATAACCATCTTTTACAAATAGGGCAAACGTGATTTGCTTATTGAGCGCCACGTTTTTGTCGCTAAATGCAGCAGAATAACCGATATATGTACTATCTGCAATTGTAATACCATTTATAGTCACATCACCACAGCTAGTAGTTCCGTCGTAATCTTTATATCTCTCGGTTACGCTACCTGTCAAAGCTTTAGCGTTTATAGTCAAAGTAACAGTTTTTCTATATGCATTATAGTTACCTAAGAACTCATCGTCCAAAGTCGCTGTAATAGAATAAATTCCAACGTTACGCACACCTGCGGGTATACTTGTGCCACCTTTACTATATTCATACGTAAACGACACTAGTTCCTCATTCGCAGAAACATCCGTTTCGGGAATTACAATATCACTAGGATCAACGGAAACTGCAGAAGCTGAGCCTACAACCATTATGTACGTATTTGAATCGTATTCTTTACTTTCATTTTGGAAAACGAGATCGATCGTGTATTTTTCAATAACGAGAGATTCGTCAAGAGTAGCGTTTATAATAACGTAGTTATACGCAGCTACGTTATCGTAAACAGCGGAGACAGTATAAGCACCTGCATCTTTAAACTCTGTATCACCATCCGCATTTCCGGAGGTTCCTAAGAATGATACGACCAAATCTTGAGTCTCGCTTGTTACCAAAGTTATTCTTGCCGTCACCGTATTGCTTTGCACTTTACCGTTATAGGTATATGACTCAGAGTATGACCATGTCGCCGTACGATTTACGGGAGTTATGATCAAGTTTTGAGGCGTACCTGTCCACTCATTATAATTATTTCCATCGTTTCCGTCGGATATCGTCAAGTTTGCAGTAACTACGTATGTATCGGCATTTATAGCGTATGTAAATACGCCGGAACCATTGCGATCAGACGTATATGTATAACTGACCGTTGCCGTATCGGAACTGGTAGGGGCCAAAGTGATCGACGTAACCGAACTATTAAGATAAGCATTTGATGCGTTAAGAGCCATGCGGTGTTGCGCTGCATCATAAGGAATTGTGGTACCGACAAAGTAATAATTAATATTTGCTTTGTTGATTATTAGTACGGCATTCAAAGTGACCGGTACGTAATTACCATTTGTATCGCTCAACGTGGCAACAACGGCGTAAGTACCAGCATTACGCACGGTATTGGTCAATTCGCCAGCATAAGTATAAGTGATGCCAATGGAATCGGAATGAGTGGTATTGGTAGACGGATAAACCGTATAAGAAGTAAGAGGCGACGCTGTTGATACGCTATTAGCAGAAGCTGTAGCGATTAGTAAACCATGTTGCAATCCGTCATAAGTTATGGTTTGATTATTAAAATACAAAGTTGTATCCTGTGCCAAAGCCACCCCGCTGCTATTAGACATAGTCGCCTGAGTAATCTCTAATTGGCGAGACAACTGCGCAAAAGCTACGAAGTTGGTTGCCAACGTGGGTGACTTAGGAGTTATGTTAGTATCAAAATGGTAATAACCGGAATTTACAGGAGTGGATTCTCCGCCTTCTTCAATAGTAGTCATCGTAAATACATCACCTGCATGTCCCTCTGCCAACACTATAGTGAGAGTTGTACCAACAAGGGTATAACGAGGATACGACGTACCGGAAGGAATAACGGGCGTTAACGTATGTGAGATTCCATCGTAAGGCATACTATCACCCGTCAACGTTATCTCACCATTAAAGTTGAAACGATTTATCTGCAACGTAGCGTTAAACGTCATAGATGAAGCCAAATAGCAATCCGCAAGCAATTCCGCGTCTTCGCCAATGAAAGAGAACGTAGCGGAAATTGCGTAAATACCAACGTCGCCCGAATTGTCCTTTACGTTGCAAGGCCAATCGCTTAAAGAAGAAACTGCCGAAGAGTCTACCGTATAGGACAACGCCAATTCCTCGCCGTTTTGCGTATAGAATACGCCTTCATCGTATTGTGCATCATTGCCTATAGTGATAAGCAATTGTCTATGCAAACCATTGTAAGTGAGAATCATATTCTCTAATGAGAAACCGGTAAGGCTGGTTTGATTTATACGAATCGTCGCGTCGAGAGGCGTAGAAGTATAGTTTCCGATCTTAGCGGGAGACTTAGGCGTTATAGTAGCGCGCACGTAATACGTTCCTCTATATTTAGCTCCCTCAAAACTACTGTATGCAGCGCCTACGCCGGTGGTGTTGTATTGATAAATAACGTCAGCCTTATCGGAACCCAACAAATTAACTATACTTACGGTTTCCTTCAATTGTTCGGAAGAATTTGACGTTACGCCGATATAATGCATGATGCTATCATACTCGGTTTCATAAGAGTTGAGATAATACATATCGATTGCCTTGGGACTAATAACGTAGTCTACGTCGCTATCGCTTACGTGAGAAACGTACTCCGACTTAATCGTATAATTACAAGTGGAGTTATCACGATTGGAAATCGTCGCGGTAACGGTATAATTACCTGCGTTCCAGAAAGTGCTGTCACCGCTATTATTAGACGATATACCCAAAATAGTCACGTTGACGTTTAACGTATTACGATCTGCATAATAGACTTTTTCATCTATATCTGTAACGGATGCATCTGCATCAGCCGATTCCGACATGTACAACGTAGGAGTAATTGCTGATGATTGATCCTCTGCAATATAAATAAACGTTGAATTCGTCCAAATCAAACGAATCACCTTAGGATTGATGGTAACCGTTGCGGAATAAGTTTTCGGCTCGTAGTTATTACCTGCCGTTACTGTAGCGACTACGGTATACGCACCAACGTTAGTACTGACGTTAGCACCGTCTTCACCACCCGAATATTCGATAGTTACCGCGTGGTCGTATTGAGTCGTCGTAACACCGGTAAGGGTTACTGTGCGCGACGTACCTGCACGATAAACATAGGTACCGCCACCGGTTATAACTGCGTCGTCTTCATCATCGCTATTCTTATCAAATACCATCGTCGCGCGACGGATTGTAAGCGTAGCGGTACGAGTCATTAAGTTATAGTTAGCATTGGGATATGCCGTGCTGACTTGATGAGAAGGATCAATAGTAACGGTAACGGTATACGTGCCGGCGTTTCTCGCATAATTGTTATTACTTAGCGAAACTGAAGTTCCATCCGCTAACGTACCGCTAATAGTATAAGTCGGGATCAACTCATCGGTATCCGATTCATAGGAGAACGGAGAAGGCAAAGCTATTGCGTAATCGACGTTTGCATAAGTTTCCATACGGTCGGCAAACGTAATATCCGAAAGAGTAGCACGATTGATCGTGAGATCAGCTGATGCGCTCCAAGCATTATAATTGGTCGTTTCGGCGATATTCGCAGTAACGTGATAGACTCCTGCGTTACGTGCTGAATTCGTAGTAACGAATGCCGACTTACCGTAATTAGTAGTTATAGTACCACTAAATACCACGACCACGGGTTCACTGAATTGAGTTGTATACTTTGACAACTCTATAACCTTATTCGAACCGTCAAACGTCACGGTCATATCTGTAAAGTTAATGCCGGTGATACTAACTTTTCTTATTGTGAACGATTGAGACGAGCCGAGAGTAACGACGTAGTTGCTACTGCTTAAATGGTCGACTGTCGCCACGGAAGTACCGACGTCCGTACGCCTATAATTATTTAGATAAACGGTGACGGCTTCGAACGCTTTACCATCGTCCTCTTCTGCGTTGGCGTCGACAGCTATGGACGCTACCACGTTACGCTCACGGTGACAATAATCCACACTGAAACCATCCCATGCGGTATAACCGTCGGTCGATAATCCGTCAGTTGTCCAACTTACAGTAACGTTCTTGGGATTGATTGTATAACTCTTAAAGCGATCCGTGTCGGGAAGATCGTAGTCACCCGAACAAGCCGTGCCGATGCCATCGTGGTCGTGAACAACCGAGTTGAATTGCGCGTTATACGTGTTAGCGTCCGTCTTCTTGAACAAGACGTTAGTCGTTGCAGTCATTACTTGAACGATAGACGTAGTACCGTTTGTCGCATTCAAGGTAATGCTGTCGCCTGCCACTATACCCGATACGGTAGCGGTCAAACCTTGTTCTTGAGCATTATAAACGAATTCGGTTTGTTCGCTCCAAACTATCGTCAACTTAGCACGATTGATAGTTAATTTTGCATTCAGATCTTGAGTCAAGTAGTTAGTACCTGCGTCTACGTGCCAATAAACGTCGTATTCGCCCGCATGCTTAACGTTGGCAGCGTCCACGGAAACACCACTAACTTTAAAGGTCACCGTATATTCAATATCTTCATCAAATTGAGTTTTAAATATAGTAGGTGCAATGGTTTTTGCGGTGCCATCATAAGTAACGGTAGCATTATTGAGCTCAATATCGTCGATGGCGATAGCCGTAATCTGCCAAGAACGAGTAGGTTGATCGGCTGCCAATTTATAATTGGGATTGCTAACGCCTATGACTTGTGCAGTATATGTATCTACGTTTATCTTATCGTTATTAGAATAGATAGGATTGACTATGTCGGGTGAAATAACACCGGTCAACGTAGCCGTCACAACTCGATGATCATGATTGTAAGTAAATGACGTATCGCCAACCCAAGAAATAGTAACTTCTTTTTGGTTTATAGTCCACGAACGGGTTACTTCATCCATGGAGTAATTTACGTGAGAATCCAAAGACACGACGGCTTCAAAATTACCAGCAGATTGCGAGGTATTGCCGGTTACGTTTATTGTAATACCTTCTTGTACCATCGTAAGTCCGGTTACGACGCCACTGATCGTGGGAGATATGGTATAAGTCTTTCTGTCGTACGTAAACGGTCCGTAACCACTTCCGCTGCCCGAAGAGTCATCCGTCCAAGTCCAACCGCTCACGCTCAGCGTTTTCTTTCTTATTTCAAACGCGTTCGTTCTGTCAAGCGGCAAGTTGTAGTTTGAAGAAGCCGATCCGGAGATGCCTGTTACCTCAACGCCGTATTGACTTGCAGAAGCGTTTGTCGCAGAATAGGAATAAACTCCGTTTGCGGTAATCGATGCCGTGGACGTCGTAGAAGCAGCGCCAGCAAACGTAGCACTAACGGCTATAGCGACGCTATCGTAATACGTAACCGCATTATCTACCCAACTGACTATATTGGATACAGTTAAAGTAACTCCTTGTTGTGCTGCATTATAGGTATAATAACCTTTAGAATAATCACCGGTATTTGCCCAAACGAATCCAATATCGCGCGTATCTATCGTCAACGTTGCGCTCAATACCTTATCGTTGTAGTTTGCATTTTGCAACGTTGCGGTCACCGTATACGATCCGGCTCTGGATTCGCTGTTCCCAGAAGTATCGACAGCAATAGAACCGGCGGTAGTACCTTCTATCGAATAGCTTACGCTAACGTCATCGCCAAGAGTGGTAGTAGTACCGCTGACCGTCACCGCATGAGTCTCGTGATCATAAGTGGTTCTCACGTTGCTAATCGTTATGCCTTCAATAGTCGCGGGATTGATAGTAAGTTTAGCGTAGCCGTTCCATTCGTTATAGTTTGCAGTAGCCTCTATATGAGCCCATACGTTGTATCCTTTAACAACGTCTCCGACCCAAAGAACGTCCTTTTTCGAGTTTCCGCTTACGTATGCGCCAACCGCTTCGTTTTCTTGCTTGATTTGGTAAACAACGGTCATTGAAACGCCGTGTTGAGACGTGGGCGTATCGGTATTATTGACGCGTAAAGATTGTTGAGCGGCATTATACGTAACGGTTCTATCCGTAATGGATAATCCTACGAGGTCTGACTTTGTTATACTCCATGCTTTAGTGGTAACTGCAGGCAATTTATAATTCGAACTGTCGGTTCCACTCAAAGAAACTGCAGTCGCTACGTAATCGTTCACCAAAATACCGCTGGTACCAGAAACTTCTAACGTTACGATATCGCCGTCATACACGCCGCTACTGATGGTAGGCGTTACCGTTCTTTCAACGTTACTGTAACGTACCGAGTAATCGCTCCAACTGTAAATATATCCGCCGTTTGCTTTATTATCTTTCACAAACGTAAGATTAACTTCTTTTTGATCTATTATCCACTCAAAATAGGTAGTTGCAGAACCAAAAGTATAATTGGAAACCGCGGGCAAAGCCACACGCACGGAATACGTGCCGGCGTCTATAGTTTCAAAGGTTTCACTACTGTTACCTGCCATAGGAGTGGTCGGCGTAAAGCCCGTGCCAGTCACAGTCAAGTTCTCCAAATGCCCTTCGACCATTCCGCTCACAGTCAGATCGACGCCTTGCGCGACGCCCTTGTGATACGTAAAGTGATTATCGGACGTGTACGTTGTAGTCCAAGTCGCACCTATGGTTTTCTTAGAAATATTACCGGCTGCGGCAAACTCTCTACTGATCATATAGTTTACGTCGCTCGTGGTAACGTTAAAGTTGATAGCGATATTATCTCCAACGTTTGCTTGTGCGTAGGTACCGGTTACTTCCACGGTATCTCCGGTAACGACGCCGTTAACGTAAACGACCTCGAAACGACTGATTGCCGTCGTTCCGTCGTATACCTTATTAGTATCGCCGCGCACTAAGATGAAACGAGGTTCGACAAATCCGCCGTCGCCGTTTGCATGCCAACCATCATCACCCATATCGGTATAGGTGCCCGCTTGCAAAACGCAATCTCCGTACATATGAGTAGAACTATTATACGCGCTTGTATAGCGACCTGCAGGAGTGGCGGTATCTGCGGAATCTTTCAGTACGAAGTAATAGTTGCTGCTCGACGAATGGAAGGTAAGAGCACGACCTGTGGACGAAACGTTTGAATTGGCGTAGTTAGCCGTTATCGTAACGGTATCGCCCGCAATTATACCATCGGTAGTAGAGACAGGCAGATTTGCCGCATTCTCTACGGAAGTAAAGGTTTGCGACGTAGCATAAGTGAACGCAGTATAAGACGTATTCTTATCATACGCTTTCGACCATGCTCGCTCTTGACTATTAACAATCGTTACCTTGCTTTGCGTGATCGTAATTTCGTATGCTTTGCTAACTTCTGCGCCGTCGGTATAGAGGTCGCAGTCGTCTGCGGCAGCGACGCCTTGGATAAAGAAAGTTATTACGTACAATCCTGCGTTGCGCACGCCCGTAAAGCCTGCGTCGGAATACTGAGCGTAGGTGTAAGTGGTTGCGGAAGCGCCGTTATAACTGATGTTGACCGATATGCTGGATTGACCGCTGGCTGCAGTAGGCAACAACGGGTCGTGCAAGCTGTTTTCATTGGCTGTTATATAATATGCAGCCTTATAGGGCAAGCTATACGAATCATCGATATCGGTGGAAATGAAACCTTCTTGCGAGCGGTCTACCACGTACTTAACTGCGGTAACGTTAGCGCCCAAGGCAGGCAATGCGTGCGTATCGGCTTTGGTAGAAGTTCCATTCCAAGTAAGGTAGGTGTTAGTCGATTCGACCATAAAGAAATCGCTATCTTTATAACCATCGAATGAAATGGTATCGAATACGAAGTTGCCACTGCCGGTACCCGTCAAAGTGATGACAGTCCAATAAGTTCCGGCATGGACTGAGCCGGTGGTATGCCAAGATCCGTTGTCGGTAAACCATTGGTGCGTATCGTGAGGAGTGGATAGATTTCCAAACGAATCTACCGCCAAACCGCAGTTACCGAACCCAAAGTATATTTGAGATAAACTCATGGTTGATCCGGAATTTGCCGCGGTAAATATGCTGTCGTTTATAGAAGCCACCGGCGTCTGCGCCGTATTGTTGAATTGCAAGTGAGTAATATCAACGTTCCAACTGATATTGGACTTATAGATGATATGAGGTGTTACGGTGAACGCGTGCTTGGTGGCAGTATTAGTTAAAGTATAGTTTCTTGCCTTAGTAGTATTTGCAAGCGTTATCTTTACCTTATAACTGCCGGAATTGATAACAGACGCTTGTGACACGTCGGCAGAGGTAAAGTAAGCGACCGTATAATCGGTGCCCAAAATCAAGTTGTCGGAACCGGCAAGACCGCTGAAGGAAATACCGAAATCCGATCCCTCCACCGCATTGGCATCGTATTCCAAAGAATTGTTGGTAATCGATCCCGTAATATCCTTGGGATTGATTGTAATGGTTGCAGTAATGGCTTGGGACAAAGTATAGTTGTTTGCCTTAGCGCCTGCAATAGTAACGGCATGCAACGAATAAGAGGTTTTTGCATTTGTTCCGACGAAATCTTGTCTATAAGTGGTACCGCTATAAGAAGGTGTTTTAGCGTCGCCGTCAAAGGTAGGAGACAAATAGAAGTTTGTTATATTATTATCGGTAGCAATAATTCCCGTGATAGTAACGGTCAATCCCTGTTCGGAGGCGTTGTACGTATAAACGTTAGACGCGGAATACGTTACCGTAACGGTTAAAGGCGAAATGGTCCAATTCTGATTGACGGTAGTCATTTGATAGTTATCGTTCGTCAACGAAATGGTAGCCGTATAATGACCGGAGCCGACGTTTGCGTCGGTTTTGTTATTATTAACGTAGGTCAAAGTTACGGAATCGCCTGCAACCAAACCGACGTTGCCTGCCGCGCTATTCACGTTTGCGGTCAATACGTAAGGTTTACCGTTATAAGTCAACGTCGAACCGGATGTCCAAGTCGTACCCGAAGGAGCAACGGTCTCGTTGGTAATCGTATACGAAGCGATGGAAAGCGTACGCTTTGTGATACTCCAGTCTTGCGTAAGGTTAGTACCACCTGTGGTTACGTAGTTTGCGCTATCCGCGCCGGTAAGTCCCGATACCGTCGCTCTGTAATTATTAACGTTAGTGAACGCTCCGTTGGAGACCGTGGCGGAAACCACGTCATGCGTGCTGTCATCCGCACGATCACACAAATTGGTAACGGTAGCGGTGACGGAATGCTCAGTCTTATCGTATACAAAGGTTATAGGCGTGCTCCAGCTTATCACAACGGGTCGTTGTGCTACGGTGAACGACTGTATGACTGTAGAAGGCATCAAGTAGTTGCTTGCCGAAGATCCCGTTTTGGCAGTAACCTTTGCTTTATAATTACCCGCATCAATTACCTTGAAGTAATAGACTGTACCTGCCACGTTACTGCTGAGTTGTTTTACAGATACTGCGCCGTCTGTCGAAGTTGTAATAGTGGTAGTAAAGCTCAAAACGTCCGCGTTATTTTGATCTTCGGATTCGATACCTGTAATCGTCCAAGTAAGCCCCTGATAATTACCGCTATAAGTGAGCGAAGGATTATTGAATTCAGCAGTCAACGCTTTTGCTTTTATTACCCACGATTGAGTGGTTTTTGATGAAGCAAGAGTATAGTTGACGTTAGTATTCAAGCTAACTGTAGCGCTATATGAATTTGACGCAACAGTTCCCGTATTGCCGGTATACGACAAGGTATAAGAAGAGTTTACCGCATTTCCGATTACGGCGGACAACGTGTACTGCTTGGCATTATATACCATATCATTGGTTCCAACTGCACCCGTGTCAACTCCGTTTGCATTTGTCCAAGTCCAACCGGTAACGGACAAAGTACGTTGCGAGATGGTCCAATTTTGATTGACCGTAGTCATTTGATAGTTTGCATTAGTCAAACTAATAGTAGCGGTATAATGGCCACCAACCGCATTTGCATCAGTCTTATTATTATTGGTATATGTCAACGTTATGCTGTCGCCTGATACCAAACCCACGTTTCCGGACGCATTATTGACGTTTGCAGTAAGTACGTACGCAACACCGTTATAAATTAAATTCGACGAGGTAGTCCAAGTAGTACCGCCGGGATAAGCAGTAGCGTTGGTAACAGTATAGGAAGCAATAGATAAAGTACGTTTCGTAACGCTCCAGAGTTGTGAAAGATTTGAGCCTCCACTCAAAGTGTAATTTGCACGATCTGCTCCACTCAAAGAATCCGCCTTTGCGGTCTTACTCCCTGCATTTGTCATCGTGTACGTATCAGTCGCAAGAACGACTGAAACATCATCTGTAGAAGAATCGTCTGCGCGCGTTTGTTTGTTAGTTACCGATGCGGAAATGCTACGTTGTGTTTTATTATATACAAAGCTTGTAGTGCTCCACGATAATACAACGGGCAACTGCGCTACTGTAAACGATTTATTGACGGTGGAAGGCATCAAGTAATTTCCTGCCGAAGAACCGGACTTGCCGGTAACCTTCGCAATATAATTACCTGCATCAATAACTTTGAAGTAATAAACCGTTCTCGCCGAATTGTTGGTTAGTTCTTTTACGGATACTGCGCCACCTGATGAAGTAGTAATGGTGGTAGCAAAGCTCAAAACGGTTGAATTGTTTTGATCTTCGCTCTCAATACCGGTGATCGTCCACGTCACACCTTGATAAGCTCCGTTGTAGGTAAGAGAGGGAGAGTTAAAGGAAGCGTTCAACTGCTTTGCCTTTATTTCCCAAGATTTCGTCGTATTGGCAACTGAAAGAGTATAGTTTGTATTGGTATTTAAGCTCACGCTCGCGCTGTAAGAATTGGAAGCGTTCGTGCCGGTATTTCCGCTATACGATAAAGTGTACGAAGAATCTACCGCATTTCCGATATTTGCGGATAAAGTGTACAGCTTGGCATTATAAACCATATCGTTCGTACCTACGACGCCGCTTGTGTTGTTGGCATTACGCCAAGACCAACTTGAAACGGATAACGGACGTTTCGAAATAGACCAATTTTGATTAACGGTAGTCATTTGGTAGTTATCGTTAGTCAATGATATCGTCATGGTATAATTACCTGCGTTGGTCTTTGAGTTGGTCGCGGGAGAACCGTAAGAGAAGCTGATCGAATCGCCCGATATCAAACCGACGTCACCCGTTGCACTATTTGCAATGGCTGTAATCGTAAAAGCGTCTCCATTATATATCAAATCAAGCGAATCCGTCCAAACGGTACCCGAAGGATAATCCGTTGCGTTTTGCACACGGTAGGAATCAATAGAAACAACACGTTTTGTGACCGTCCAAGTTTGGGTGGTATTGACGCCGTTATCTAACGTATAGTTCGCTCTATCCGATCCGCTCAAAGACGCGGCGGTCGCAGTCTTGCTACCCGCGTTCGTCATTGTATTATTAGAAAGGTTGACGGTAACGTCGTCCAAGGTGGAGTCATCGGCACGCGTTTTCTTATTCGATACCGTAGCGGAAACGCTACGCTCGGTCTTATTGTATACCCAACTGGTAGTACCCCAAGACAAAGTAACGGGCAACTGCGCCATGGTAAAGGTCTTGCTGTTGGTAGTAGGCAAATAATAGTTCCCGGGCAAAACGGTGTCCGAGTTATTTGCGCTGTTCTTGATTGCCGTGATCGACGCTACGTAAGATCCTGAGTCAATGACTTTAAAATCTATAGAATAGAAAGTGCTTCCATTAGGTTTGTGAGTGATTTGTTTAACAGATACGTTATTACCACCCTTTGTTAACGTAGTCGTGAACGTGATATTGGCTTGATCTGCCGACTCGATGCCGCTTACAGTCAAACGAACGCCTTGATATAAACCGCTATAAGTTAAACTAGGAGAAGTAAACGACGCAGTTAATTGTTTCGGAGTGATAGCCCAAGTCAATGAAACGTTTGTCGCACCGGTAAGCGTGTAACAAGAGGCTTTGCTACCACCAAGTCCGGTTACTGTAGCAACGTATCCCGTTCCTGCATTTGTTTGAGTTGTACCGGAAAGAGTCAAAGTCACAACCGCGGGATCTGCATTGGAGTCCGTACCTTGCAAATTAGAAATGGTAGGAGCCAAGGTTTGTGGCCTTCCATTGTACGTAAGGCTGCTATAGTGCCAATCTATAACTACAGGACGTGCTGTGATAGACCACCTATAGCTTTGAGGCAAACCGAGAACGTAGTTAGTGGAACCACCAAGGCCTGAAGCGGTAGTAGTGTAGCTACTTGCCAACGACTTAGTATAAGTACCCGAAGAACGCGTTACGCTGACGGTATCTCCGGAAACGACGTGCGCAGCCGTAGGTTCTGCCGTTACGGTATGATTGAGGCTGTCGTACATAACGCTTGTCTTATCTTTAACGCCGTCGAGTTTCCAAGTGATCCCTACCGTCTTGGGAGCAATACGCCATGCAAGCGTACTTTCGGTAGAAAGAGTATAGTTCGCAGAGGCTACGGTCGTAGTCGTATTGTAAGTATTCGCAGCGTTTTGGCAGTTATTATTAAGAATAACTACCGCTTGATAACCGCTTGCCAAATATTCGTTATCTTTAGAAGAAACGCCACTGTCGTTAACTTCGGAGCCAACGGTAGTGTAAGTGCTTCCGCTGATCGTATAATAAGCCCATTTTCCGCTCTCGACCTTAGTACGATAAATGATCGAGTCGCTTCCTTGCAAACCGGAAGAAACGATGTTTCCGACCAAGATTTTCCCGCCGCTATAAACGAAGTTTTGTGCGCCGGTCGGCATCGTGGAACAATCGGGATTGCCTGCAGTCCAACTCGTTTTATAATACGGAGTACTTGCATTAAAAGTCAGATCTCCCGTTTGATTGCTTCCGCCGTCGTTAAAGATTACTCGATTATATGTTTTATTAATAAGTGCGTAATACCATTTTGAAACACCGTCTACGGCGGTCATTTTTACTCCGTGCCAAGCGGGAGTACCATCTCCACCGCCGTATTTCCAAGCATACGCGTAAACGTTAGCCCAGCTATTGGTATTATAGTAGTATACTACGCTCGTTAACGGATTAACAGTCGTCGAACCGGCATTACGATACGTCCAATCGGAAGCCATGGTCAAAGATGCTCTATTAATGGTTATGTTTATTTCTTTAGCCATTCCTTCATAGGAATAGTTAAGGTTGACCGAAGACTTACCACCTGTCGTGGTATATACCTTACCATCGAAATAACCCACGTAACTACCCGCATTTTTAGGTCCGCCCGCCGTACGCGGAGCGATCTTTCCGGATGCAGTAGCGGGAGCGCACGTGTAACTGACCGCACCTGTACCGCTATACTCGAGAGTAGCAAAAGGCGTATCTTCACCGGACAAGGAGAAATCAATATAGAAGTATACGGAGTCTATCGAACTTAACTTAGATATCGTTATATCGGGAAACTGATACGCGCTATTGTACGTATATGAAGCACCCGGCCACGAGCTCTCTATTGAACGCGGAGTTATGGTCCAATCAAACGTAGTCGTTGAGGGCAAGCAATAGTTGCCTGCGTTCGCACCGGTAAGTCCACTCACGCTCGCTACGTATTTGGTTTTTCCTACGGCACGACAACTGTTAGTTGCCGAATTAGTATAAGTCGAAGATTCACCGCCCGAAACCAGTGTAGCAGTTACTACGTCTCCGGCTCGAGCCAAACCCAAAGTAACGGTAATAGTATGTACTGAACCATTATATTCAACGGTAGATTTATCTTCACCGTCAAGGAACCAGTTGATGGTAACCGCTTTTTGTGTGATAGACCAGTTCTTTGTAGGCGTAGAAGCGAAAGCATAGCAATGGCTACGAGTACCGGTTAAACCGATGGTCGCACCATAAGAGGCTACGGTCGTAGGATTGCCGCCTAAGGATGCTGTAATAGTCGTTCCCGAACGAGAAACGCTTGCGGAAGGCAAGACACGTCCGGTTACCGCCGTATACGTCAAAGACAAATTGGTATTGTTATTATCAGTAGAAACGATATTGCTTATTGCAACAGTCATGTATTGCGAACTGCCGTTATACTCTTTACTCGTCCAGTTAGCCCACGTTGCAGTAAGCACACACGGATTCAAGTTCCAATTTACCGTTACTGATGAACTTAATTGATAATTGGTATGCGTCAGAGTGGCGGTAGTAGAATAATTTGTAACGACGCCCGATCCGTTTACGTTTACGACGTCCAAATAGTTATGGTCGTAAGTAAACGTAACGGTATCGCTACCAATAAGCCCCGAAGCAACGGCTGTAATGGTAAATCTGTTACCGCTGTAAGTCATCGCATTAGTACCTACGGTACCCGTATGCGTAGTGTTGGCTTCGCTCCAAACCCAATGATCTACCGATATCGTTTTCTTGGTTATTGACCAAGCTTGCGTGGCATTGGAAGGAGATGAAAAAGTATAATTCGAGGCCGATGAACCGGTTATTCCGTTCGCGGTTCTCGAATAATTATTTGCATTCTTTTGCGAAACGTCGGTATTATAAGTCAAGGACAAGGTATCGCCCGTGTACATTTTTCCGTCGCTTACGCTTCCCGATCCCGCTGCCTCGGAGTTGATCGTAGCGGAAATGATATGCTGATTTCCGTCATATACAAACGACGTAGTTGCATCCCACGTTATGGAAGATATGCTCTTGGCGTTTATTCTAAACGTCTGCGTAGTGGTTGCTCCGCTTAAAGTATATGCGTTACTTGCACCGGTTGTCGAAACGGCGGTGACGCTTGCGGTTTTTGAACCTACGTTCGTATTAGTATTGTTACTATAAGTAAGAGTCGGGGCAAATCCGGGCACGGCGCCCTTCGTAATTGCAGACACAGTATACGCTTTTTTACAATACGTAGCAATAAAAGTAGAGTTCCCCGTCCATGCTCCGCCCGTGGGTTCTGTATTTTGTGCCCAAGTCAAAGCCAAAGGACGCGGCTGAATCTTATAATATACTTGCTGTTTGGACGCATTATTTGCATCACCGCCAAAGTTATACTCTACGATATAGTTGGGGTGAGCGTTACCCGAACCGTTAACTACGCTTATTTTGACGCCGTATGCGGTATTGTTGACCGCCGAAGCGGCGGCATATAGTTTTTTAGTCGTATCGCCGTCAGACGTAACGTTGATAGGCGACGAATACGCCGCGTAGGTGCTTCCCGATTTGGTGTAGAAATTGGAAGCGGTATACCCTGAAGCCGTTTCGATTTTTAAATACACAGTTTTATCATTGGCACTTATTCCACTGTAAATATAAACCTGTACGCCGACTTCACGAGGATCTGACGCAGCGGTAAGCGGAGCCGTTCCGTTAAAATAATACAAAGCAGGGTTCGCAGAAGTATACGTTCCGCTTTGTCTCGCCCCCTTCGTACTTACCGTGGCAACGCTTGTATTTCCCACGTAATAATAGGTATCCAAATAATCCCAACGAATGACTATGGTAGCCTTTTTAATGGTAAACTGTACCGTAGAGCCACCCTCCAACGTGTAATTTGAGTTTCCAAGAGTTGTTACAGTCAAAGTGTAAGTACCCGGCTTTACACCTTTTGCAACAGACTTGTTGACGCCACCTATCGCATTAAAGCCTTCTCCGGGTATAGTAATAGTAAAAGATGCAGGATATTCTGCATTATATACACCGTCATCATACGTTGCATTCACGTTTGTAGAAGTGTTCCAAACGTCAGACGAGCAAGGCATATCACTCGACTCCGATAACGTAAAGTATATATCGTTTCCATTATAATACAAATCAACGCTATTAGCCCAACGCAACGTCACGGGTTTCGGCGTTATCGTAAACGCCGCGCCTGCTTCAAACCACTTGAAATAACCGCCGAATACGATTTTGGTATAAGAACCGACGTAGGCATAGTACCAATCGTTCTCCCCTACCGCGCTCATTTTTATGGGCATTTTGTTGTCCACGTAGGCAAATACTTCGGACCATTGATCTGTATTTTTATAGTAAACCATTCCCGGGAAAGTCGCAGACCAACTGCTACCGTTATAACAAGGAGTGCTTCTACTAAACGTCAAATCGCCGCTCAAACCACTTCCGGCATTATTAAACTTAACGCGGTTGCAAAGGCTGTTTATAGTTGCCTCGTACCAACCGTTAGCGCCAGCCACTGCGGTCATTTTTACACCCGGCCAGTTTATGCCGTCGTTATTCCAATCATGGCCATCGACGTGACACCATGCGTGAACGTACGGGGTAAAGCTACCCGAATTATAATAATAGACTTTAGCTTCTCCCGGTACTTGCGGTAACTGGATCGTATAGAAATGGGTAGGATACGCCGCTTGTATGATAAAGTCTTGCGTTTGATTACTGCCACCGTCATATCCGTTATTAAAAAGAACTCTATCATACGTTTTCGGAACGTTCACGCTATACCAGTTATTTCCAAGCCAAGTCATTTGAATACCGGGCTTGCCCGTATTAGCAGAGGTTCCGTTTTTCCAAGCATACGCAAACACGTCTACCCAGTTACCATTATCCTTATAATAATATAGAGTAACAAAGTCGTTATTATTCTCGCTAGAGGCACCACTCATAGAGCTTTGCCATCCGCCGTTATAAAACTGTTTCGAATTGTAGCTGATCTCAGAAGTTTGAGAATAGTTTTTATACTGCGGCAAATAGTACTTGTAGTCAATGATAAAGTCTTGAGTTAAAGCATAGGTAACGATATACGTTCCCGCATTTTTACCCGTCAAATAATAACTGCCGTTACTACCCGTGACCGTTACGCCGCTGTCTCCGAAGACTTGCGTCCAAGATATATCGTTCGGCAGACCATGACCACTTATTAGGCCGGAAACTGTCATATCCACGCCTTTATCGGTGCCGTCGTAAACGAAAGTTTCGCCCCAAGTCAAAGGGTCAAAAGCAATAGAAATGGCTTTTCTCCAAATATTCCATTTTACCGTCGTTTCTTTCAAACGATAGTTGCCGTCCAATTCGGACGCGTAAGCCGTATAGGACCAACATGCGTCCGCTGCGTTGTTGGAACTATCTTTATAGACCCTTGCGGTCGTATCCGAAGTCAACGTTATATTCGTTCCGCCCCTTGTCTTAGCCAATTTAAGCGTGCCGGCAGTCCAATCTTTGGGGTATACGACGTTATGTCCTTTTACGCTATCGAGTTTATATTCATCGGAAGTTGCGACGGATAACGTAGGCGTGAGCGTATAAGAATTCCCGTTAAACACAAGCGCGCTTGTAAAATACGCCACCGACGCACCCGAGTAAGAGTGAGCGGAACTATCGTAAACGCTTCTATATAGAGTAGAAATATATGCATTATTCTTTTTAAGCTTTCCGGTAGCACGATCGTAACTGACGCCGTCGCCAACTCCTACGAGCATATTGAGAGAGGGGCTCGTATTGTATGCAACGTATGCGACGATAGTCGTGCATGCACTTTCGGCATAAACAGGCTCAACGGTCCCGATCAACGTTCCCGCTTGTTTAAGTTGCCACAAAACGTTCACGTTCTTGGCGCTGATTGTAAAGTTTGCTGTAACTTTAGATAACTGCCAATCCGAATACGTTACTCCGCTATCGACGTACGCTATTGAATCAAATGAATTCGTATAAGTAGCGGCGTTCGCGGCAAGGAAGAAATATTTCCTACTTCCGGTGCTTGAAGTATCAAATTCTTGTGACTCTAAGCTATTTACTCCACTTGCCTTCGTAACGCTCGGGGTCAGTTTTCCCCAACTGAATATTTCTGTCTTTTGGGCAGTAGTCTTTCCACTCATAGATACGTCGCTATCCCAAAAACCGCTTTCGTAAAAACCGGATAATACTACACGACGGCCCTTGTAATAATAATAATTATATTCCATATTAGAAGCCGTACTGTATATGCCGGAAATTATCTGGTCAAAATGCGACGAATCCCAGTTTCCACTGTGCGTTGCAGTGCAGATATAAGTATTACTGCCGTTAGATACGATATCGCCGACCACGTAAGAAGTGTTTTTGTTAAACATAGACGCTCGTTTATAGTCTGCCGTGGCAGAAGATAGCGTACGCGCCGTGACCGTGATCGAGATTGAGGAGGTCGTAAGAGAATAGTTGGGCAAACTCGAAGCAAGATATCTTGAGCCTACGTCGTCTTTATTTAGAGTGGTATATGCGTCTGCGTCGCTTTTGAAAGTATACCCTAACGTATAAGTGCCTACGTGCTTGCCGTAGAACGTATACGTAGTTCCTTCTTCGTATTGATAAGTTCCGTCGCTAAGCGTTCCGTTCTTTACTGCGCGCCAATCCGATGCGCTAAAACTTGCAGCGGAATCTTTACGCAACGTCTGATTCACCCAAAGGGGATATCCGGAAACGAGACCCGAACACGTAACGCTCACACCCCCATAATCTATATCTCCAAACATCTCCGAAGTTTTTCCTGTGGTTGCGGTAACGCTCTTGGTCGCTATCTCCCATTGAACGACAACGTATCCGCTCAAAGTGTAATTCGGATTGGACGTGCCGACTATAACGAAACCGTATTTGCCCGCATTACGAGCATTGAAATAGGCGGTCGAGTTCTCGGATCCACTATAATTCCAAAGAGGACTGTATAACTCGAAATGTGTTGCGTTCCACGCAACTTTGTTATGCACCGCAGTGCAGCGATATACGAAACCCTCGTATACCGTTAGCGCACCCACCTCATAACGCTCAGAAGTGCTAAACGTTGCTATTTCTTCAAAGTGCGAGGAATTAAAATTTCCTTTGGCATGCTTTTCTTTACAGCGATAAAACTTATTATTGTGTTTAACTATTGCGCCAACTCCGTAGCTTTGCGTGTTTACGAAAGTATGCGTCGTATTACCGACCGTAAACTTCGTCTGTCCGCTGACGTAGTTCGCCTTCTGCGTAGAATTCATACTATTCCAATTACTTGGCAAAGTTACGGCTTTCAACATCGTATAGACGGAAGTTTCCGCCATTTGTTCTGCCGCTACGCCCCCCGCATATACGGGGTCGTCTCCGTCTATCTCGGGTAGCGTGATAGCCAAACTCGCTCCAAGACTATAGTCATACTTAAAAAGTTGAGACGCCACGGTAACGTCGCTTGGCTTGGTCACCGTGATCGGGGATATATGATAGATATGTTTGGCAGCGGGAGTGCTACCTTCCGCAGTCGTACCCGTGGGGTTGCTATTTGCGGTAAATGACGCGCTCGTCTTTTCCACGGGGTTGATGGTACCGTTGCTCGTATTGAATTGAGTATCCATCCAATGGTAAGTGACGCCGCAAGATATCTCTTGGAAGTGAGAAGGATTCCAACTCCCTTTGCTATGCGCGGTAGTACAATAATAAGTCTTGTTACCGTTTCTTACCACCGTACCTACCGCATACGCCTTAGACGGACTGAATTCAGAAATGGACAACGCGAAGTTGTTATAGAACCAATTTAAGCCGTCAATCATCGATCCGTCTGTATCAAACAGATTAAAATTGACTTCATAGTAGCCCGCCGTTTGTCCTGCGGTACGCTTATAAAAATCTTCGTACGAATTGCCGCCGGTGGTACATGTCGTATTAAAGGACGCAAAGTCTGTTTTGCCTATACCATCTAACAAGATCCCGCGTTTGCTGATTTTGACGTTACTAATCAAATTGGAGTAAGTTATATTTTCGCTCATGTTCGTTACGTAAAAGTCGCCGTCGCTTATCTTACCAAAAGTTTTAAACGCCCCAAACAGATAAACGTCCAACGAGATGGGAAGTATCGTCACGGATACGGCGTTCAACAACGCGTCGCCCGTAGCTGCGGCATAATTGTTATTCTCCGTATTACTGCCCATTCTTAGAATATTAAAATTCGCCGGTCTATACGTACCTGCGTCTCTAAACGCCACCGACGATTCTCCGCTTCGCAGTCCGTTGTAAGTCGTAGTTCCGTTTATATCGGTAAAGTTCATACCGCCGACCGATGTAAAACGAGCGCCGTAGTCTACGGAAGATCTACCCGAAACGCCGGAAGCATAATACCAATAATTGCTGTCCTTTTCAATACCCCATACTTGAACGCAACGATTGTACTGCGCCTCGCCGCCCTCCTTCCAAGAGCCGTTTTCCTTGAATTTACTTTCGTCTACTATCGCCACCACAGGCATATCCAGAATTTGACCCGTGTAATCTCTTACGGCGTCGCCCTCCCTCTTTAGCGTCATGGGTATCTTATTTATCGTAAAAGTATGACTACCGCTGGTATTATTATTGGCGTTACTTGCGCCGAGTTTACTAAGCTGCACGCCTCCAACGGTGATATATACCGTCACGTTAGCATAGTAAGTACCCGAGTCGCTCACGGTATATAAGGCAGATTGCCCGTTGTACAATGTGGCGGGTGTTTCGCCCTTAGCCCACACCCAAGTGTAAGTCTTCGAGCGTTTTGAAGCGTGCGAGGGCGTAAACCAATCGTCCAATATGATAGCGGAGTTACCTGAAGAGTCAATGGCGCCATAATAAATGGTGTTGGATTTTCCTGACGGCGCAGACAAATTTCCGCTTGGCTCATTTAAAGACCAAACGTAATACCCCCAAAAACCGCCTATGCCCATAGTGGGTTGACTTTTACTATCGTATTTTGAAGTTCCTTCGACGTTATCCCACGTAGCGGTATCACTACCACTCGATGGAGGCTGGCTCGTACTCGTGTACTGTTCGCCTGAAGTATGAGTAAAACCGGTATGATCGCCTCCTGCTCCGGCATTTACAGTTCCTGCAGTAGAGTTTGTAGTAGTCGCTGAGTCTGATAACGTGATACTCGAACCATACGCCGCATACCACTCTTTTCGTATTTCCACACCATAGTGTGTCTCTTCTTTGCCATATTCCCCATCTATAAATACGTCGTAGGTGATGATAGGGTAGTTATTCGCAACCCACACAGCATAATATGTTCCACTACTTAAAGAATAACTACCTGAAGTGGCGGTCGAAGACGTAGACCACCCATCAAAATGATAATTATTCTTTTTCCAAGGACAATAGTTTAGCGTAACACCGCTAGAAGATTTGATTACACGTTGAGTATTGCTATTCGTCGCAGAAGAATCACTATAGCCGGTACCTCCATTTGGATCCAAGGTTATCGTGACACCAGATGCATATGTAATGGATAGCGAATAACTTAAACGTTCACAACTTGCACTATGTTCACCATGCACCAATGTAGCATCGTTTTGTGTCCACATTTTGAAACCAATTGTGAACCCACTATGGCTATGGTCAGACATTTCAAAAGAACTTTTACACGTTTTCTTTCCATCAGATATCCAACTAGTGGTTTTTGACGTATGGCTAGCATTAGCATAATCGTCCGATGCGTTAGTAAAAGACTCTCCGAACCCCGACCAAGCACCAATCCAAGCTCGTGTATAAGCTTTCACTGTACCATTATTCCAACTTGCTGAACTCTGCGCAGCATATGCATATAAATCAGCAGTTACCGTAACTTCAATAGAGGAGATTTCTCTACTCGTCCATTTTTTCAGAATATCGCCATAAAAATTGATATGAGCATACCAATAAGGGGTTTGAGTATGCTCGGCTGGATCCCACCAACTATAATCTTTGCCATCATAACTTATTGAATAGCCGCAATATTCTTTGTAACTTGCACCCCAACTCCTTTGCGTGCCATAATTAAAATGTTGTTGATCGGGAGAAGACCAACTCTTGGAAAGCACAAAGGGGTCATCCGAGGAGTATGTATCTAAAGAGACTGCACTACTGGGTATTGCATCGATGCAAAAACGGCTCGTCGTTTCTTGTATCGAAACAACCGTAGCAGACGTCGCATCTGTAGGAATATAAGCATAATCGCTATAACTGCCACTGGTTGTGCTGCCACTACATGACCATTTTACATGATGACCATTTGTAGCGGCACTGGTGAAACTTGGCATGCTTCTCTCCGGCACACCAACTCCAACAATAAAATACGACGGTTTTGTGCTCGACAATTTTGAATCATCCCCCGAAGCCCAGTCTGTATTGCTGCCCCCATTTAAGCTGTACTTATAGGTTATAGCAACTACATTTGCCTTCCACCTTGGATATAATTCAACGTCCCCGCAAATGCCATATAATTTCCACTTATTATAATTTCCATTGGCGTCTTTGGAATAATTTCCATTGGCATCTTTGGAGTCTTCATCAAGAACAAGATCAATTTCTACATCTTTATTATTTACTTTACTGGGAATATCCCCATCTTGATCTTGGTATATCGCATATACACCTACCAAAGTGTATCCGGTTTTGCTTGCAACCGTAGTAAATGTGATATCGGCATAACTACCGAACGTTTTCGGATTCGTACTATCAATCTTCAACCAGCCCGTCGTATCTCCAGCACTAGTACTTGCTCCACTTGTAGGGGTATACGCTTGCCATAGAGCATAAAAATTAATTATTACTACGCCTTTACCACCCTCATCACTTTTCTTAGAACCGTTAAGTTCATACGCCGTGTACGCCACCCCGTTATCAAAATCTTTCTTTGAAGCGGACGATGTTTTCATCCATCCGGCGGCTGACATACCACCGTTCGTTACGGTCGGCATAGTAATTTTATTAGTACCATAAACAAGTATTTCTTTGTAAGTATTACTGCTAACACTACCTGTAGTAGAACCTGAATAACTCGTAGTTCCCGTAGTATTGGAATAGAATCGACACTTATAGGTAATTTCTTGAAATCTAGCGGTAACAGTCATATTAGGCTTCATCTGTGCCCCCGTTACAGTAATAGAACCGCTTTGGGGAGAGTTATCCTGAGGACCCGGGGTACTATAATAGCCCGAACATGACCAATCATAAAAATAGTATCCGTTATACGGTGTAGCCGTAATGGTATTTTTATCGCCACTTGCGGTAGCGGAATAATCACCGGTACTAACGCTGCCACCTGTGGCGGTAGAAACAGTACCGTCGGCTTTCAAAGTTTGCGTAGGAGCGGTGCCGACTACTTTCGTAAATATGTTTAAAGTCAAGCCGTTAAATCCGGCGTCCATGTGTCCGTTGCCCCACCATCCGTCGGAAATTGCCGCAAAAACGATGCGGATGCCCGTCGCGTTCGTAGGAATGGTTCGAGCGTCGGTATAGTTGTTTCCACCGAAAGTAATGCCGTGATAGCTATTTTGGAAGTTTGAGGCGTCAGCCTGAAGGCTCGAATCCCAGCTGCAATCGTTACCGTTTCGGCTGCTACTGATAACACCCGTGCCGGTAGGCGCTGAATGAACGCCAACGAATTGAATCGCGGCGCCGCCTTCTTCATCATTTCCACCGACGTTACCAAGATGGACAAAACTGCAAGAAAAATAATATTTACAACCACCTTTACTGACAGCGTTCAACAAATCGGTGCCAAATTTGATTTCTAAATAAAAAAGACAGGCTTTATCCGAACCACCGGCATCGGAAAGACTCCACCCCCATCCACTGTTATTGGTTTGAGTTTGCCAACCAAAATTGGTATAAGAATACTTACTGCCCTCATAGTAGATCCAAAAATCATTAGCAGAGACGGTGCTAAAATCAAAAGATTGTCCGCCCACCTGATAACCATTAAAGGTTTTTGCGACACCTGTGCCATTGTTTGTGGAACGATACGTTGTCGCATATGCATTATTCACAGGAGAACTTAACAAAGCTACAAGCGTAGCAAAGATGATCACTGCAAACGTCGCCAAAGCGACCACAGCAAAAAACCTATTCTTTCGGCTTAAATCCATAGTCTTTTTCATATTTTCCCCTTTCTCCAATTGAAGGCACGATCTTATCGTTTCCCCATTCTTCAATTGAATCAATGATTTTATTAAAATTCCCAATTTAATTAACTCCATAATCTCTTTAATTAACTCCATAATCTCTTCATTTCCCCTTTCTAAAATTGAAAATGGATAATTAATTAAAACTCGGGATTCCCTGCGAAAATTATAATATAAATATAATAAAAATTCAAGGATCTAAATCAAAAATACTCGCGTATTTAATGCAAGCATAATAAAGATTAATTAAAATTTAATACAAAAACACAAGATTTTTACCATTATCACAATTCTATCACGATAGCACATTATTTTCACTTTTAGATAATCTAAAATAAATTTGCAACAAAAAACCAGCGTCAATATTTAATAATTTATATCTAATATTCTTGATTCAATAAGTGTAATCCGTTATTTAACGAAACAAAAACAGCGTGGAATCGTAACCGACGAGAGACTTTTCCGCAACGCATACAAACTTCTGAATATCGAATCGTCTCCATAGATAAAACGTCTCGCCCCCTTCTTTTACAATGGAATATAAACTATCAACAATCGCAATAAGTTTTTAAAAATGACTGTCGATTTAGAACGAAACAAAAAAAATAAATATTAAAATCTTAATATTAATCAAACAAAAAAAACAATTAAAGCAAACTTAGTTTCACCATAAAAATAAACCGTTTAATGCCAAACATAGTTGTGATGGCAGTATAATTTCAAAATCAAAAGCACGTATAAAATTAAGATTTGTTAAAAAAAATAATAATATTTAGTTATGATGTTATTATAATTTTTTAAACGATATTGAATTATTCAAAACTATATGATATAATATTTATGAGTAACAGATAGGGGAAATGTCATGAAACTCAATAAATATGCCGTTTTGATATTTGCACGTACTGCGATGATTCTCGTGACCATCGTAATATGTTCGTTGAGTTTTGCTTGGTTCAGTGCCCAAAACACTAACGTTACCGCAAAAAACGCCACTTTTTACGCAGAACAAGCAGAAGAACTTACCGTCGAAGGCGGGAATTCTTTTAGTCTTCGCGGAAACTATAACGGAGAAACGGGACTTGGCGAGGACAGCACTCGTGACGCACCGTTTTTTATAAGCAAGCAACTAGTTATCCCGGTTATATTCTCCGAAAAGACGAAAGCAGGTGTGGGACGTCCGTATACTGACATAGAATCCTTATGGCTCAATCTCGGAGAAAATGAACCGACATTAAAACTCAAATCCGTCACAATTTCTCAAAACGGAAACAAATTAGTCGAAGTCAACCAAAGTAGTGAAGACAAATCCGCACTTGACAATTTCGCTTGGAGAGTAGCGCTCGTCAAGCAACCCTCGAATTCGAGAAACGGTGGCTCCACGATAGCGAATCCTTCGTTTACAGCGCCCGAGACGTTCAGCTGGAGCACTACGAACTCATCTCTAATTAAAGATTTATATAGAAACCCAAGTAATTCATTAAACAAAAACACCGCTTATTTTACGTTTGAAATAAGGATCTATTTTATAGGTAAAACCGAGTTGGCAAAATCACCGTCAGCACGAACACCGTTTGAATACAGCGGATACGACAAGACTCTTGACCGTTATATTGACATGACGTATTGCGGTGCATCGTTCCAATTTGACTTTACAATGACTGAAAAACATGGGTGTGAAGCAAGCATAGGCGGCGGTATCGGAGGAGGCAGCTGATGACTCGATTATTTAGATTAATAACCAGTATCTTGATGATCTTTATCACAGGTGCTTCCATTACCCTCGTATCATTAGCATGGTATTCATCGTCGGCAATAGCGACGGATAATTTTCAAATTGTTTCCAACGGATATACTACTTTGATTTATTGTGCTGTGCCGCAATATTATACTGACGACTCTACTGTAGACTCTTATAACGATAATGGATCAAATTGGGAAAATGCGACCTATGAAACCGGGAAATACGTCGCATCAAACGATGCTGTAAAAATGTTGCCGGCGGTAGTTTCGTTAAACACCGTAAAAGACAGTTTTGTAGACGCAGACGTTAGAAACACGGGAAACGGGATAGAAACAGCGGCGGTTCCTGCCGTGTTCCGCTCTACGGTACAATTCAGCAATAGAGAAAGCTATATTGGAAACAATTTCCCACTACAAATATCAGCATCTGCGTATGCGATCGTTCCTTATGGTCAAAGCACGAAGAACGTACAACTCTCGTTACAAAAAGATCTTTTACTCGTTACCGACGTAAAAGCGACTTACGAAGATGACACTGTCGCTTATTTTGACAACAATCTTTATTCCGCACCCACTCAAGCGCAATCAAAAGATTATTTTAATTTAAATCTATCTAACAAAAGCGCAACTTTATCTATTACCACAAAATGCTATTTAAGACAAGTAGACGAGCTTATCTCGCCCGACCTACGAAACGCACAATCTGTATATATCACTCTTACCATATCAGCAACGCCGTTTACTAAGCGTTTCTATTATTTTAATGCAGACGCCTGGTCAACGGTCAATGCAATTGCTTGGGGTTACGGAAGACGTCCGATCTCTCAAGCTTCAAACAATAATATAATGATTACGGGAGTAGACGGCGATACGGATATAGGAATACCTATGATAAGAGATGCGTCCTTATCGACAGGGACTGCGTATTTGTATACAGGATTATTTATTAGTTCCACCACATGGCGAATTGGTTTTGCGGGAATAACGTTGGGAGAATACTCCGTAACAGGTGCAACTGTAACAGACGAAAAATTGCGTTTTTCGTCAACCGGTTACTATACAATAAAACTTAACGTTTCTTCTAAAACAATAAAAGTCACATCTGAAACCAAATACCCGACTCCTGCAACGCAATATTTAGGCAGCGATGGCACTTCTATGACACCGGTAGTTGGGCAACCGGGGTGGTATGCTATCGACGTCCCTACTGCCGCAGAACGAATTTATTTCACCGACGGAGAAAATAAAACTTCTTCGGCGAGAATTGATCAAGAACAGTGTTTTATGTACAATGGGTCTTGGTATGATACAATTCAATCGACGGCCGGAACGATATTTTTCTATAACACTCAAGGTTGGGGATCTGTAAGTGCAGTAACTTACAATTCTGAATCACCTGCGATCATAACAAACACTGCAATGTCATCAAGAGGAAATGGTTGGTATTCCGTAAAATTAAGCGGAACGGATGACCGCATATATTTCACCGGAAATAGCGAACAAACGTCTTCAATAAATCTTGATCTTGACAGCGGTGCTATTTATTATTTCAATGGCAAATGGTACGCCACACCACCGGAACCATAAGAAACGAATTTTTATCCAATACACCCGCTGACAGCGAATTAATAAACTAATTAATAGGTACGCAGTAATAAAGAGAGTTTTTTAGACTAAACTATTTTTTTTACTTTTCGTAGCACTCTTCTTGGGATATTTAAACCTTCTCATTTCTCTAAACATAAGACACCTTTTTAAGTTTAAAACTCTTTATCTTTTATGATAGTACACTAAACTTTTATTTAACGCTTGCGCCAAGTTCGAAAGCCTTTTTCAACCCTTCGTTTTCTTTAATATCCATGGGTTCGGTAACTCCGCCGACGAAAAGGGTATCTACGAACTCAACGCCCGAAAAACAGTCGACCCAGCCTTGTACGCCCTTTTTAGCGCCGTCGGGCGTAAAGGGTTCTTGGTCGGTAGCGGTGGCAAGCAAATACACCTTTTTAAAGAAATGATCTCTTACATACAAGGAATTTGCTCTATCAATCATCGTCTTCATTTGCCCGCTCATTTCGTAATAATAAATAGGCGTAGCCCATACGACGACGTCCGCTTGGGCTATCTTATCGGTTATTTCGTTTGCGTCGTCTTTGATCACGCAACGCCCTAATTTTTGACAAGCTAAACAACCTTTGCAAAAAGCGATAGTTTTATCTTTTAATGATATAGTTTCTACGTCGTGTCCGACGCTTTTTGCCCCGTCGGCAAAAGATACCGCCAATAGGTCGGAATTGCTGTTTTTTCTTAAACTTGTTGTTATTATCAATACTTTACTCATCGTTTTCTCCTAAAGTGATTTTAATAGTTACGTTGCCGTTACCCAACAACTGTTGCATTTCGGCAGACGATTTGTCGACTATCTTACCGAGTTTGGTATACGACCAAGAATTGCTCCCGTAAAAAATAACTACGTTACTGCCCGAATACAGTACTATATCGCCCGACTGCGTTTTTATTTGTTTGTCGTTTCTTGGCAAGGTAGTACCTATCGACCCCACTTGCTCGAATCCCCCGTACATAGACATTTCGATAATTAAGGGGTTATCCTTAACCAAGTTTTTAAGTGCTTTTACCGCGTCGTTTTTCTCCCATACTACGCTAACTTTTTGATCGTCGATATAAAGTTCCATACCCGTTTGTCCTTGATTTTCGTCATTTTCGCCTTGTTCTACGTTAATAGGGGTATTTATTGTGCTCGGTTTTAAATCGCAAGCGACAAATAGAATACATAGCGATAAAAGGACGAAAAGTATTATTATTTTGTTTGTAATAGTATTCGTTTTCATTTAATACCTTTTCTTTATTTTTATGACAATATTATAACATATTAATAATTAATTTTACATTTTTTGAAAGTAGAATTTTTAATTGAGTACATAGTTAGGTGGAAAAATAAAGTTGTTTCGACTTCGCTCAACATAGCAATTAAACGGTAAGCACTCAAAATGTTATCTATAATTATAGCTATTGCTAACGCAATTCTTTCCTATCGGAAAGTGTATCCTAACGGATACGGCTATAATTCACCGCACTGCACTCGGCGAAAATATACAAGTGCATTTTCGCTTTCGTTTGTGCTTCATCCTGAGCAAG
>Ga0256405_10001548_pt1 | contig 61720 bp, 41 predicted proteins | sample RumenRJG_02DNA_FD_189096 | JGI IMG/M metagenome (GOLD analysis project Ga0256405, IMG submission 189096) | Bovine rumen microbial communities from Lethbridge, Alberta, Canada - RJG_02 | ecosystem: Host-associated > Mammals > Digestive system > Stomach > Rumen | place: Canada: Alberta... | reverse complement strand
AAATGTTATTTCGCAAGTACATGGTAATCAGAATATCCAGCCAGCCTATGATCAGGCCCCACATCACGATGGGTACCCAAGGGAACTGCCTGTGGGTTAGGTAGTGGAAGGAGATAAAGAAAATCTCTGCCGTTACCAGAATAAAGGTAATGAGCTTGAAAAAACTAACGCGGCTTACTTTTCTTGGCTTCTTTGGCGGGAAAGCCGGCTGATCAAATTCTTTGGCTTCCAGTTCTGTTATTTTACTTTGACACAGAGGGCAGCAGCTTTTCTGACCTCTGATTTTGATCTTACATTTCGGACAGTATTGCATCTTAATCCTCCCACTTCTCGGTAACAGCGTCGTAGTCATTGGTGGAAATCTCTACTTCTACGCCCAGAGCGGTAAGTCTGCGGAAGAAGTTCAACATGACAGGGTGGGTCACATAAGGGGAGACCTCACCAAACACCATGGCATCCTTAAAGGAACTAAGACAAATCTGTTGGCTTGGAGCGGCCATAAATGCACTGAACTTGTTGATGTATGGCTCGTACTCCTTAGGCATTTTAATCTGACCTAAGTTGGAGATGGTGGTAGTGACACCCTTCTTTACCTGGCGATTGAAAAAGCCGATGAAAAAGTCCTTGATAAAGAGCGGCACCATCTTCACGATGACATTGTGCTCTAAGGCGGCATAAGAATTCATGGTCTTACGCACGTTATCCTCTGAGAGCTGGTCCTCGAAGGCCTTCTGCACATGTGGTAGGATGCTCTCTAAAGTTCCTTGATAGAGCTTCGGATCATAGGACACCGGAATGACACCGAAGAAATTACGGACAGTCTCTGATTTGAAGAACTGACGCAAATTTACCGGCACACTGACTACGATAGGATTATGCCTAATCTGGCGTACAGACATACCGTCCATGACGGCCTGCATGTAGATGGAGGTCACAAGGACTCCTACGGTGGTGTGGTAACGGTGAGCCAAATCCAGCATCTTGCTTGCAGAGACGGTTCCTTCTACCAGGTGTGGCAGCAGGTTCTCATCCTTTTCTCCACTGAGCTGATAGGCTTTTTTGCGGGACATGCTTTTCAGCTGCGCCAGACCACTTTGCTTTTGATAGAAATGGTCGAAGGCGTCACCTTCTTTTTCTCCTACGGAAGAACTCTCAAAAAGTTCATTTTCTGTCACTTCCAGCTGATAACGAAGCTGCAGATAACGGCCTACCAGTCTTCGGAAAAACAGAAAGGCTCCGGTACCGTCCGCAAGGACGTGGAACATTTCCAGATTGATTCTATTTTTATAATAATTCACGCGAAGAAGCAGATTTGCTCTGCCGGGGTAGTACAAAGGAGCACATGCGGGCAGTGTATCTTTGGTAACAGATACTTCCAAGCCCTGATCCTCTAAGTAATACCAGAATAGTCCGCGTTTTAGGACACAGCGAAACAGAGGGAAATCTCCCATGACTTCATCCAGCGCGTCTTGTAAAATGGACGGATCCACCGGGTCTGTGCACTCACAACTGATTCTGAAAACGCGGGTGTCAGCACCTTTGGCAGAAGACGGTATAATCTTTGCTGCATTATCTAATCGATACCAGGTATGACTCTTTTCCAAACTACATTTCCTCTTTCTTCAAAACATTTCTCTTTAACAAGTATAACTGACTTTTGGAAGAATGCCAAAATATGTGCAAATTTTTCAAAAAGTTTAGAAAATAAGCCCATTTTCTATCTATTATTCACATATTTTATGGTATGATAAAAGAGAACTATTGTCTCGCGAATGCGATGTTTTGTATTAGGGGAAAAACAATGCAATTAGAGCAAAAAAAATTATTATTATACGTAATTACCAACAGGGAATACTTAAGAGGAAAGAGCCTGCCGGATGCCATTGAACAGACATTAAAGGGCGGTGCGACCATGGTGCGTTTCAGAGAGAAAGACCGGTCGCTGCCAAGCCTTATGGATGATGCGAAAGCCATCCAAAAACTGTGTAAGGCATACCAGGTTCCTTTTATTGTGGACGATGATATTGCCATGGCTTTAAACATGGATGCTGACGGTGTGCATCTGGGCCAGGACGATATGAAACCAAAACATGCGATTTTGTCCCTTGGACCAAATAAAATCGTGGGTTCTTCCGTACACAATGAAGAAGAGGCTTTTCTATCCATTTCCAGTGGTGCTCACTATTTGGATTGTGGCTGCTTATACTCCTCTATATCAGCGGTCAATAACGTGCTGATTACAAAGGAAAAACTAGAAGCGGTTTGCAAGATGGCAAACGTTCCTGTTATCGGTAACGGTGGCGTGAATCTTTCCAACGTGGAAGAGTTAAAAGATACCGGCATCTGCGGCATCTCTGTAGCAAGAGGTGTCTTTGACAGCGATGACGTGGAGGCTGCTACGCGCGCATTGCGAGAAAAAGTTGAGTCCCTATGGGGATAAAGTAATACAAGAAATGAGGTTTTATTTATGTCAAACATTCCAACACCACACATCAGAGCAAAAGAAGGCGATTTTGCTAAGACTGTTTTAATGCCCGGAGATCCACTTCGTGCAAAATACATTGCAGAGCATTATTTAGAAGATGCAAAGCTAGTAACAGATGTCAGAAATATGTTTGGTTATACAGGCACCTATAAGGGACGCCCGATTTCTGTGATGGGTTCCGGTATGGGTATGCCTTCCATCGGCATTTATTCTCATGAATTATTTGCTTTTTATGATGTAGACAATATTATTCGTATCGGTTCTGCCGGCTCTATCAGCGAAAAATGTAATGTGCGTGACGTAGTCATTGCACAGGGTGCATGCACCAACTCTGCTTGGGCAAGCCAGTTTGATTTCGGTGGTACTTTTGCACCAATCGCAGATTTTGATTTGCTTTCCAAAGCTGTGAATATTGCTAAAGAGCAGGGAACTAGAGTGGTAGTCGGTAATGTATTGTCTTCCGATCCTTTCTACAATGCAAAGAAAGATGCCAATAAAGCCTGGATGGATATGGGCGTGCTCTGCATCGAAATGGAAAGTGCTGCACTGTACATGGAAGCAGCCAGATGCAAAAAGAAAGCACTGTCTATTCTTACCATTTCTGACAGCTTAATCACCGGAGAGGAACTGGATTCTGAACAGAGACAGAACAGTTTCCACCAGATGATGGAAATGGCATTGGAGTTAGCATAAGGAGTTAGGAAATATGGGAAAATTTAATAGAGTTTTTGTAGTGGTATGCGATTCCATGGGTATGGGCGCTATGCCGGATGCAGACGATTTCGGAGATCATGGTGTAGATACCTTAGGTCACATTGCAGACACAGTGGAATCTTTTGAGATTCCGAATCTGGAAAAGCTTGGCATTGGTAACTTAAAGCCGATGAAGCATGTGAAGAAGGTAGATGCGCCTATGGCTTACTATTGCCCGCTTAGAGAAGCCAGCAAGGGTAAGGATACCATGACCGGTCATTGGGAAATGATGGGACTTTTGACTACCAAGCCGTTTGTTACCTTCACCGATACAGGCTTTCCGCCGGAACTGATTGCAGAACTAGAGAAAAGATGTGGCAAAAAAGTCATCGGTAATAAATCTGCCAGCGGTACAGAAATTCTGGAAGAACTTGGCGAGCAGGAAATCAACGAAGGCAAGATGATTGTCTATACTTCTGCGGATTCTGTATTACAGATTTGTGGTAATGAAGAGACCTTCGACCTGCAGAACTTATATCGTTGCTGCGAAATCGCCAGAGAGATTACCATGAAGGACGAGTGGAAAGTAGGCCGTGTTATCGCAAGACCTTATGTAGGAAAGAAAAAAGGTGAGTTCAAACGAACCAGCAATCGCCATGATTATGCTGTAAAACCTTTTGGCGCTACAACTTTGAATGCTATGAAGGATGCCGGTCTGGATGTAATCTCCATCGGCAAAATCAATGATATCTTTGTGACAGAAGGTATCACAGAGGCATATCATTCTGACAGCTCCGTACACGGTATGGAGCAAACTATCGAGCAGGCAGAAAGAGATGGCTGGAGAGGCCTGTGCTTTACCAATCTGGTGGATTTCGATGCCCTGTGGGGACATCGCAGAGATCCTATCGGATATGCTCGTGAAATTGAAAAATTTGATAAGAACTTAGGGAAATTCTTAGACGTTATGAAAGAGGATGATTTGCTGATCATTACAGCAGATCATGGTAATGATCCTACCTATACCGGTACGGATCATACCAGAGAAAAAGTACCTTTTATCGCATATTCCAAAGCGTTTACAGGAAGCGGGGAACTTCCTGAGCAGGATAATTTCGCGGTAATCGGTGCATCCATCGCAGAAAACTTTGATGTGAAGATGCCGGAAGGAACAATAGGATCTTCTATTCTTGGTTTAATGAAATAGTTAGTATTGAAGTAAGAGTAACTTGCAACCATGTGTAAAAGGAGAAAACCATGAAAGGACTATTAGATGTAAACCCAAGGGAACTACGAAACATGCCGGTAGAGGAAAAGTTCAAGACTGTCTTCAAGAGAATCGTGATTGGCGCGTTTGTCTCTATTTTCTTGCTAACCTTTACCATAGCAATCAGCTACACCGGCATTATGGCTATGAAGACCAATGCAGCAGTTGGAGATGTGCAGGGAGAAATCCGAATTGATATTCAGGCATTATCCAAAGCTTTTTTGTGGGCCATGGCTGCACCAGATGAGGCGATTCGTGAAGAACAGCTGGGCAAAGCGATGGATAAATTTGCTGAGTTTGATGCAAATCTTCAGAAGTTTTCGAAACTGTATGACAACAAAACACTTTTGAATCAGGTCAGCACAGATTTAAAGGCAGTTGAGGCAAATGGTGAAACCCTCGGAGAAATGTTCCAAAGTGGTGCCGGTAGCGAAGAAGTATTCTACTATTTTAACGATACCTTATATCCATCCATCGATGTGGTGGCAAAGGATTTAAAACAGGTTGCAGCAGAAACCACTGCTACATCAGAACGTGTCTATATGACGATCATGATTGCGGTTTGGGTTATGATTGCAATCGTTGCAGTTGTACTGGTTATGATTCTGCGTTTTATCATCAAAGCGAGAAAGGTTCTGTCGGATGCAATCCTTATTCCGGTACAGGAGATTTCTGCGGCAGCAGATTCTATGGCCAAGGGCAATATGAATATTCACTTGGACTACGATGCGGATGATGAGCTTGGCAAGCTGGCAAAAGACTTGGATTACTCAACTACCGTGGTAGAAGAGGTGGTATCCGATATGAGTAATTCTCTGGACCGTATCGCCGGTGGAGACTTCACTGTGGCCACAGAGCATCCGGAACTTTATGTAGAAGATTTTGCTCCAATCAAAGAGGCAGTGGAAAAGATTGTAACGCAGCTGTCTCAAACCATATCCAATGTCATGGAGGCTTCCTCCAGAGTGGCACAGGGTGCAGCAAATATGTCAGAAGGTGCATCTGACCTGGCAGAGGGTACTACAGACCAGGCTGCTGCTGTAGAACAGCTTACAGCAAGCGTGGTAAGTGTCAATAACCAGACCAAGGAAATGGCAACATCTGCCCGAAAAGGTGTGGAACTGGCACAGCAGGTTCGTAAAGATGCAGCAGAAAGTGCTGAAAAGATGCAGGAAGTTACAAAGGCCATGGAAAGCATTACAGAAGCTTCCAAGGAAATCGAACAGGTAACCAATGCAATTGAAGGTATCGCGAAACAGACCCAGCTCTTAGCGCTAAATGCTTCTATCGAAGCAGCCAGAGCAGGAGAAACCGGTAAGGGCTTTGCTGTCGTAGCGGATGAAATCAGTGCATTGGCAAATGAAAGTTCCGAGGCTGCAAAGAGCACGCACGAACTTATCAACAGTACTTTACAAACCATCCAGAATGGTAACAAAGTGGTAGATATGACCACAGAAGCTTTGAATCAGGTACAGGAATCTGTCAATAATATTGCCATTATCGTGCAAGAATCGGGGGAAATGGCAGAATCCCAAGCCAAGAATATGGAAGAAATCAACAACGGAATCGAGCAGATTTCTTCAGTTGTACAGAACAACTCTGCTACAGCAGAAGAATCCAGCGCAGTATCTGTTGAATTGTCTACGCAATCTGAAGAACTCAATAGACTGGTAAGTCAGTTTAGGGTATAAAATTTAACAACGGGGTAGAGACGTGGGAGTATTGAAAAAGTGTTGGCATATGCTGACGCAGGATGTAGACGACGATAACGAATCCAAAAAAAGAATTATTTTGTTAAGAATACAGGCACTGGTTATGTGCCTGTACTTCTTAGCACAGGCCGGGGTGTTTTTGTGGCGTAGTGATGCGGAGCTTTCTATTATTGCTTTTGCACTGCTACTGGCCCATGCTGCGGCCTTAAACATGACCTATCACAATTTAGGCAGAACCGTACAAAGGTATTTGCTTTTCTTGTCCTGGGGCTGGATTATTTTTTACGTGGTGATGTTAGGCTGGGATTTGGGTGCACAGCATTTTGTTTTCGTGCTCCTGATTTTTGCCTGTATTACCAGCCATGATTCGGTTCACTATAAGGTATTGGAGGCGATTATCCTTTGCGCTACCCGTATCATTCTGTATTTTTATACAGACTATCATGCACCCGTTGTGTTGATTACGGGTAATTATGGTGCTGTTTTTCAGATTTTGAATACAGTCACCATATTCATTTCCGCTACAGCTTTGATTCTGGTATTCAGCCAGAACTCTCTGGAGATGGAAAAGAAACTGATTCAGTACAATGAAAGACTGAAGGAAATGAGCAGCAGAGATTCTCTTACCGGCTTGTATAACCGTAGACATATGAAGGAAAAACTTCAAGAAGTGGTCACCAAACAGGAGAAAAAAGGGGAGTTTATCTCTATTGCCATTGGCGATATCGACTTCTTTAAAAAGGTAAATGATACCTACGGGCATGAGGCCGGAGATGCGGTACTAAAAGTACTGGCCGATTTCATGGACCGTTATATGAAAGAAAACGGGTTTGTCAGCAGATGGGGCGGAGAAGAATTCCTTTTCGTGTTTACCCATATGAATTCGGACTATGCGCAGGAGAAGTTAGATGCGTTAAGACGCAGTATTTCGAAAATAGAAGTGCCTTACGAAAATACCGTGATACGTGTGACTATGACCTTTGGTCTTGAAGAACACACCTACACACACGATGTAGAACGAACAATCAACGAAGCAGATAAGAAATTGTACCAAGGAAAAGAGAAAGGAAGAAACTGTGTAGTCTATTAATTCATTTAATAAAAGGGGAAAACAATGAATTTTTGGAACATAAACTATGATATAGCAGCGCTTGTGATGCTGTTGGTAATGATTGGCTTTTTTGCACATACAAAATGGCTTCCTACTTATGCAAATCGCTTTTTTATTGGTGCAATTTGCATGAGAATCGTCACAGTAGTAACAGATATTGTGGCCTGTGTCATGTTGGCACACTATAGGGACTTTGGATTAGTGAGCCTGTATTGCAGTAATCTGCTTTACTTTCTTTTCGAATTTACCGCAGCATGTCTTGTGCTGCTTTTTGCGTTACAGGTTACCGTAAAACTCACTGAATTTCCGAAGGCTGTTGTATTGCTGATTAAGATTATATATGCGGCGTGTATGATAGTAATCTGTAGTACGGTTTGGAATCACTGGCTCTTTGGTATCGATGAGAAGGGCTATTATAACGGGGCCGGATATGAACTCTTTAAGGTTGTGAACTTCTTAATCGTGTTAACGACCATGGTGATTGCTATTACCAGAAGAAAAGACATATTACGGATTCAACTTTTGAGTTTTGGCATGTATGCTGCTTTGCACTTTGTAGGGCTTGTGATTCTGCTAGGGGTTTCACCTATGACTCCGGTAGGTGGAATGACATCCGCCCTAGGACTTTTGATCATCTTTCTGGCATTTCAAAACCCGGATAAATACGTGGATGCTAAGACAGGACTTTTTAATCGAAGGGGCCTGATTCGAATGGGACAAAATGATGATAGAGCCAGAGCCACAATTTCGCTCTTCTGCGTTCAACTGACTAATTATCAGAACATTTCAGTTTTCAATGACCGAAGAGTGATTGAGCAATGCATGCGTCAGGTGGGGGACTGGTGCAGAGCTACCATGAATGACTTTAGATGCTACTATATCACAAAGGGCAGGTTTGTGTTTGCCCATGACGGAGAGATCAACACCAGCGTTTACAAGGGAATGATCCGCGATCGGTTCAGCCATCCTTGGGAAACGGATAAGGGGGAAATCACTTTCACTACGTCTATGCAGTATTTTCCAAATGCGCTTAGCACTGTGGATGCCGAAGAAATGGTAGACGGTATAGAGGCGGCCGCTGAAAAGTACGTGCATTCCGGTAATGCTTCCTTCCGAGTCATGACAGACGATATTGTAAAGGAAATCAGACGACGCAGGGAAGTAACAGAAGCAATCGAGAAAGCAATCGAGAAACGTTCGGTGCAGGTATTTTATCAGCCTATTTTTGATTGTGAGACTGGGAAGGTAAATGCCGTAGAGGCACTGGCCAGATTGGAAGATGAAAAACTGGGCAGAATTCCGCCGGAAGAATTCATTAGGCTGGCAGAACAAAATGGTAGCATTCTGGATTTGGGTGCTCAGATTTTTGAAAAAGTATGTCTGTTTACCAGCAAACCGGAAGTAAAGGAACTTGGTTTGGAGAGAATCGATGTGAACCTTTCTCCGATTCAGTGTAGATACGAGTGGTTGGTAGCGGAATTTAGAACCATTGCCTTCAGGCATGGAACGGATTTTAAAAACTTTAATTTTGAAATCACAGAATCAGCTACAGTGGACGAAGACCATTGCGTAACAAATATAACGCAAATAAACAGAGAGGGCGGAAGCTTTTCTCTGGATGATTATGGTACGGGGTATTCCAATTTGGTGAGTATCCATACCATACCTTTTGAATACATCAAACTGGATAAATCTATTGTATGGGCTTATGTGGAACAAAAAAATGATATTTTGCGCCATATCACCGAGATGTTTACTGCACAAGGCTTTAAAGTAATTGCCGAGGGTGTGGAAAATGAAAAGATGGTAGAGGCGTTAAAGAAAGTAGGTTGTACAGGGTTGCAAGGGTATTACTTTGCGAAACCTTTACGAGAAGAGGAATTCATAGCATATATGAAATCCGGAGAATACATCGCAGATTCAGCAGAAAGATAGAAAGAGACAGGAAGAATGGAACAGAATAGACCAAGAGCACGAAAAAAACACGTAGAGGGAAATGCAACAGGACTTTATCGCAGACCATCAGGGACAAGTAGCGGCGGCGGAGAACGCTCAGGTGGTTCCTTTAAAATGAAACTCATCATTGCCATTGCCGTGCTACTTCTGGGTGGCGGTGGAGGCGGAGGACTCTTAAGCACTTTGCTTGGAGGTGCTTCTAATCCCTATATGGAACAGCAAAGCGTTCAAAGCCATAGCTGGACAGACACCAGTGCCAGTGCAAAACGCGGGGAACTGGACCGCACGGTGGCAGAAGGCAGTAGAGCCAAACGAACCCAAATTCTTGGGGATGGTCAGGACCAGGTAACCATCATGGTTTATCTGTGTGGCACAGATCTGGAGTCCAGAAGCGGTATGGCCACCAGTGACTTACAGGAAATGGTGGCAGCAAAGTCTTCTGAGAAGATGAATGTCATCGTATATACCGGTGGATGTGCTTCCTGGAAAAACAATGTGGTTAGTAGCAGCAAAAACCAAATCTATCGCGTGAAAGACGGCGGTCTTGAACTACTGGTAGAAGATGCAGGCAACGGAGCTATGACAGATCCGGCCACTCTAACGGAATTTATCAAATATGCCAATCAGAACTATCCATCCAATAGAACCAACCTGATTCTTTGGGATCATGGCGGCGGTTCCGTCAGTGGATATGGGTACGATGAAAAGAACAAAAATAAAGGTTCCATGAATTTGGTGGGAATCCAAAAAGCACTGAAAGATGCTGGAGTAACCTTTGATTTTATCGGGTTTGATACCTGCCTCATGGCTACCATGGAAAATGCGTTAATGCTGGATGAGTTCGCTGATTACCTCATCGCTTCTGAGGAAACGGAACCCGGTGTGGGCTGGTATTACACAAACTGGATGAGCAGATATGCGGAGAATACATCCATGCCCACCATTGAAATCGGGCAAAATATCGTAGATGATTTCGTGGATGTATGTAATCAGAAGTGCCGCGGTCAGAAGACTACATTATCTGTAGTGGATTTAGCAGAGCTAAAGCATACAGCACCACAGCATATGACAGCATTCTCCAAATCCATTACGGATTTACTGGATAAAAAGGAATTTACAACCATCAGCTCCGCAAGAAACAAAACAAGAGAATTTGCGGTGAGCTCCAAAATCGACCAGGTGGACTTAGTGCATCTGGCTGAAAATATGGGAACTACTGAAGGTAAAAAACTGGCAGAAGCGGTAAAGGGTGCTGTGAAGTACAATCGAACTTCATCCAGCATCAGCAATGCCTATGGCCTGTCCATATATTTCCCGGGACAGAATAGAAAATATGTGGATTCTGCAGTACAGACATATGATGTCATCGGCATGGATGATGAATACACAGATGCAGTTCGGAAAGTGGCGTCCTTACAAACCGTAGGTCAGGTGGCTACCGGTGGAGAGAATAGCCCTGTATCCAGCCTTTTGGGGACAGGAACCGGTGGTATCGTCACAGAAGAAATGTTGGGACAGCTTTTGACCAGCTTCCTATCTATGAGCAGTGATAGATCTGCCTTCTTGAGCGATGAATCCGTGGACCTAGAGGCCGTGAAAGCTTACGTAGCAGAGAATCAGTTCGATGCTTCGGAACTTACCTGGGCTTACAATAATCACGGAGACAACCGGATTTGTATTTCCATGAGTGAGGACAACTGGAAACTGGTGAACAAGGTAGACCAGAATCTGTTCTACGATGATGGGGAAGGCTATCTGGATCTGGGTCTGGATAACTTATATGACTTCGATGAAGATGGAAACCTTTTACCGGATTTAGATTATACCTGGCTTACCATAGATGGACAGGTGGTAGCTTATTACCATGAGACCACTGTGGAAAACGGAGAGGATTATACCATTACAGGACGCGTACCGGCTCTTTTAAATGGAGAGAGAGTCAACCTGATTCTGGTATTTGATCAGGACCATGAAGAAGGCTATATCGCCGGAGCCAGATACGACTATCATGACGGAGAGACAGAAGCAGTCGCGAAAGCGGTAGATGAATTGCAGGAAGGGGATACCCTAGATTTCATCTGCGACTACTATGATTACGAAGGCAACTATCAGGACACCTATCCATTGGGCGAGCAGCTTACCTATCACGATGGTATGAGAATCGCCAATGGTAGATTAGATGGTCAGAAGGCCAGAATCACCTATGTATTTACGGATATTTATGGAAACGAATACTGGACAGAGGTACTAAAGCAGTAGCAAGTACGGAGTTTGGACATGAGAATAAAAGATAAATGGCTGCTGCGGGGGATGGGAATCCTCCGCAGTATTGCGTCAAAAGGGATATGGATAACCCTTCCGGTAGGGAAACATACCGGCTTAGGAATCTATAATAAGAATAAAGTCATTGCAGGAAATCAAAGGGAAAACACAGAAAGATTTGAAGAACATTTGGCGGATGTGGCGTTAGATGGAGGCTTCATAGAGCATCAGGAAAGAATGCAGGATATGAAGCTTGGCGCTTACCCGCTTTCTTTTTGCGGATGTGAGACCATAGCTGTGTATAATGCCATGAGCCATCTGAATCCGGAGGGCGGTTTCTTTAAGGCATTACCTTCTATTATTACTTACTTCGAAAAAAGAGGTGTGGCCCTGGCTGGTGAGTTTGGCGTAGACCCAAGAAGTCTCTCTTCCTATTTTGATGAACTGGGATATCGTACCTATATGACCATGAACCAGCAGGAAACTCTGCGCATCATCAAGACCACAGATGTCTACATTATGACATTTTATAATAATAGGAAAAGACTCAGTGACATGATACATACGGTGTGCATCACTAAGGGGAAAGATGGCAGACTGAGGGCTCACAATGCAGGCACCAAGGAAAGTTATCTGAACCTGCAGGAAATGATGAGGGATTTAGGCGTAAAAGGCAAAGCAGAAATGATTTGTTTCCTTGGAATCCGGAAACCAAAAGCATAACATGTGCGATTGTATCTAATCAAAAACAAGGGTGTACAAAATTAAGTACAAGATTGTGAATTCGTTGACACTCTTGTATACAATATGCTACATTTTGAATTGACAAAGAATTTGTTATTTCTTTGACAAACAGTAAGTAACAATTCACATATATTTTTAAAGGAGGAAATTCCATGTTAGAAAGAGAACAGTGGAACGGTTTCGAAGGTAGACTTTGGAAAGAAGAAATCAACGTTCGTGATTTCATCCATAACAACTACACACCATATGACGGTGATGAAAGTTTCTTAGCAGGTCCTACCGAAGCAACAAACAAACTTTGGGGCAGACTTCAGGAACTTCAGAAAGAAGAAAGAGAAAAGGGTGGCGTTCTGGATATGGAAACAAAGATCGTTTCCAGCCTTACAGCTTATGGCCCTGGCTACATCGATGAGTCTATGAAAGACTTAGAGCAGATTGTAGGTCTTCAGACTGACAAACCTCTTAAGAGAGCATTCATGCCATACGGTGGTATCAAGATGGCTGAAGAATCTTGCAAGAACTACGGTTATGAACCAGATCCGGAATTACACAAAATCTTTACAGAATATCACAAAACTCACAACCAGGCAGTATTTGATGCTTACACACCTGAGATGAGAGCTGCTCGTCATACTCACATCGTAACAGGTCTTCCTGATACTTATGGTCGTGGACGTATCGTAGGCGACTATCGTCGTGTTGCTCTGTACGGTATCGATATCCTGATCGACATGAAGAAAAAAGACTTAGAGAACTGCGGTGACGGTACAATGATGGATCACATCATTCGTCAGAGAGAAGAAATCTCCGAGCAGATCAGAGCTCTTCAGGGCATGAAAGAAATGGCTAAGATCTATGGCTATGATATCTCTGCTCCTGCAAAGAACGCTAAAGAAGCTGTACAGTGGTTATACTTCGGTTACTTAGCAGCTATCAAGACTCAGAACGGTGCTGCTATGTCCGTAGGACGTATCTCCACATTCCTTGATATCTATATCGAGAGAGACTTAAAGGCTGGTATCCTTACAGAGGAACAGGCTCAGGAATTAATCGACCACATGACCATGAAGTTCCGTATGGTTAAGTTCGCTCGTATTACTTCCTACAACGAATTATTCTCCGGTGACCCAGTATGGGCTACTCTTGAAGTAGGTGGTACAGGTCTCGACGGTCGTAGCATGGTAACAAAGAACGACTATCGTTTCCTTCACACATTAGAGAACATGGGACCTTCCCCAGAACCAAACTTGACTGTACTGTACACATCCAGATTACAGGACAACTTCAAGAAATATGCTGCTAAGATTTCCGTAACTACATCTTCCATCCAGTATGAGAACGATGATGTTATGAAAGTTGTTTGGGGCGATGACTACAGCATTTGCTGCTGCGTATCCGCTACTCAGACAGGTAAAGAAATGCAGTTCTTCGGTGCTAGAGCAAACCTTGCTAAATGTCTTCTTTACGCTATCAACGGTGGTATCGATGAGAAGTTCAAAGAGCAGGTTGCACCTGCATACGCACCAATTACTTCCGAGTACTTAGACTATGATGAAGTAATCAAAAAATACGAAGTTATGCTTGATTGGTTAGCAGGCCTGTATGTAAACGTACTGAACCTGATCCAGTATATGCATGATAAATACTACTATGAAGCAGCAGAGATGGCTCTGATCGATACTGACGTAAGACGTACATTCGCTACCGGTATCGCTGGTTTCTCTCACGTAATTGACTCTCTGTCCGCTATCAAATATGCAAAAGTAAAAGTAATTCGTGACGAAGACGGTCTTGCAACTGATTTCGAAATCGAAGGTGACTTCCCTAGATATGGTAACGATGATGACCGCGCTGATGAAATCGGTGTATGGCTTCTTCACACCTTCCTTGAAGACATCAAGAAGAGACACACTTACAGAGATTCCGAACCTACTACTTCCATCCTTACCATTACTTCTAACGTTGTTTATGGTAAGTTCACAGGTAACCTTCCTGATGGACGTAGAGCATGGACTCCATTCGCTCCAGGTGCTAACCCAGCATACGGCGCAGAAAAGAATGGTCTCTTAGCTTCTCTGAACTCTGTTGCTAAATTACCTTACGAATGGGCACTGGACGGTATCTCCAATACTCAGACCATGAACCCATCCGCACTTGGTCATGACGACGAAGAGAGAAAGAACAACCTTGTAAACGTACTGGATGGTTACTTCGATCAGGGTGCACACCACCTGAACGTAAACGTATTTGGTAAAGAAAAACTGGAAGATGCTATGGAGCACCCAGAAAAACCTGAATATGCTAACTTCACAATCCGTGTATCCGGTTACGCTGTTAAGTTCATCAACTTAACTCGTGAGCAGCAGCTTGACGTAATTAGTCGTACATTCCATAGCGCACTTTAATTTGTGACTTTTTCGGCATCGGTGAAAACCGGTGCCGAAGCTGTCTTTATAGAAAGGAGTCCCATGATCGAAGGACGCATTAATACAGTTGAAACATTTGGTTCCGTAGACGGTCCCGGCGTTAGATTTATCTTTTTTATGCAGGGATGTCCACTTCGATGCGGATACTGCCATAATCCGGAGACCTGGAGTATGACGGAAGGCGGAGAAGTGATGACTGCGGAAGCAGCCTTCCAGAAAGCATTTCGTTTCAAAAACTATTGGAAGAATGGTGGCGGTATCACAGTAAGTGGTGGCGAACCACTGGCACAGATTGATTTTCTGATTGAGCTTTTTAAGCTGGCAAAGGCAAAAGGGGTACATACTTGTATCGATACTGCCGGAGCACCTTTTACCAGAGAAGAGCCCTTCTTTGGTAAGTTTAAAGAATTGATGGAAGTCACTAATCTGCTGCTGGTAGATGTAAAGCATATCGATAATGAGAAGCATTTAGATTTAACCGGCAAGACCAACACGAATATTCTGGATATGTTCCACTACCTGGATGAGATTCAGAAACCTATCTGGATTCGTCACGTACTGGTTCCGGGCTATACAGCAGATGAGGACAGCCTAACCAGACTGGATGCCTTTATTAAGACATTATCCAATGTACAGCGTGTGGAGGTTCTGCCTTATCATGCTATGGCCATTACCAAGTATGAGAAATATGGAATCCCCTATCGATTCAAAGATGTAGAGATTCCGGATCAGGAAACTATTCAGAAGGCTAATGACCTTTTACACACAGCAGAATATACAGGTTATAAAAACTAGCCGTAAGGCCGCAAGAAAACTACTCTTGCGGTCTTTTTTTCGTTGTAGCAGGAGGCAGAAGCATAGTATAATGAGTGGGGGAAATGTGAGGGAGTATGTATGTGGGCAAAAATTAAAAACAGAATCGAAATCATCAGAGATCAATTACATCCACAGTGGGAAGTAAATTCTGTACTCGCAGAAATCGACCGCACCAATATGCGTATCGGTATGATCGCTGCGCTATTTTTTCTGGCTGCAGAGTTACACAGTTATTACACTATGTGGAAGCGAAGCCAGTTTTTTGGCATCTTGGTAACCAGCTCGGTGGGAAGTCTTGACAGATACTTTTTTTATGTGTGTCTGACCATTGCTTCGGTTGCTACAGTTACTTTGTTTGTAATCTCACTTTTATACCGTTTAGAAATGGTGGGACATAAGGCTGCTCTTTACATTATTAATGTAGAGACTGCAGCACTTGGACTTTTGGGCGTGGGCGTAGGATATTGCGGACAGAATCCCTGGCGTAAGGCTACCGTGTTTATTGTTATAGAAGTGATTGCCTATGGACTTTTCTATGTGCAGCCCTATGTAGCCATCTATACAAGTAGCTTTTATTTTTTGGCGTTCTATTTGACTATTCGTATTAGACATCCCTGGGAAAGAATCCGCCCGATTTGGTGGATTATTATTTGGGGTGTCTTAATCTTTGACTGTGTACTGAAGTACACAAATCTTCGAAATTCCGCTGTGAAAAATGACAGTATTCAGAAGATATCCCTTTATGATGAACTTACCGGTTTGAAGAACCGCTATGCTTTGAAACTGGACATGAATGAATATATAGGCAAGAAACTGCTGGTTATGCTGGTGGACGTAGATGACTTTAAGCATTTTAATGATACCTATGGACACAAGGTAGGCGATGAAGTGTTAAAGCAGTTTGCCACATCCATGGAGCACTGCTTTTCTTCTAGAAACAGTTTCCGCTACGGTGGAGATGAGTTTGTCATTTTGATGCCGATTTACCCCGGCAATAATGCGGAGAAAATCGTAGGTATCTGGGGACTGGAGGATCGAAGCCTTCGTATTGATAATAGAGAAGTATATTATACCAGTTCCTGCGGATATACCTTTGGCGTGGCTAAGTCTGAGGAAGAAATCATCGATATGATTTCTGTGGCAGATAAGATGATGTATGAATCCAAGCAAAATGGTAAGAATATGTCCAGCGGTAGGCCCTATCATAATGGAGAAAGCGTGGAACACGATGCGCCGGAACAGATTACAAAGATTCGTTCCAATACCAAGGATGATTTGACAGGACTAGCTACCATTATGCAGTTCCGTACCCTGGTACAAAACGCAATCGTGGATTATGAGGATGCCATAGAAGAATACGCGCTGGTATGTTTTAACTTAGAGAATCTAAAAGTCTATAACAAAAAGTACGGATTCTATGAAGGGGATAAGCTTTTGCAGTCTATCGCCAATGCCATGAGGGAAATCTTCAATACCAGTTACATTACCAGATTCCATGACGATCACTTCGTGGTAATGGATCACAAGGAAGGGTTGGAGAATCGAATCGCCAGATTGCAAGGTATGCTGAATCAACGTGAAGCGGAAGTCATGGTGCGTCTCCCGGCAGGTATCGAATATATGAAGGCCGGGGAAGACCTGGGTATCATGATCGATCATGCAAGAGCTGCTTGTGACAGTATTCGGGATAAATACGATAGCAAGATTAAGGTCTATGATCAGGAATTAGAGGCATCTCTTTCTATCAAAGAGTATGTACTGACCCATTTCGATCATGCGATTCAGAATGGTTTTATTCAGCCGTATTATCAGACAGTGGTACGAAGCAGCGATGAAAAAGTCTGCGAAGCAGAAGTACTGGCAAGATGGGTGGATCCGGAGAAAGGCATGATTGGACCAAATGAATTCGTTCCGGTGCTTGAGGATGCGCATCTGATTCACAAACTGGATTTAGCTATCATCGAGCAGGTTTGTAAGAACATTGAGATACTGAAATTCCATGGCATCAAGTCTCTTCCGGTATCTATTAATTTATCCAGACTGGATTTCCAGTTATGTGAAATCTTTGATGAGATTGAGAGACTTCGAAAGCAATACCGCATCGCGGTAAACGACCTCCACATCGAGGTTACGGAAAGCGCCTTCTTTAATGATCAGGATTTCCTTAGGTCGGAATTAGAGAAATTCCGAGCAGCGGGATACGAGATTTGGATGGATGACTTCGGCTCCGGTTATTCTTCACTTGGAAACTTAAAGAACTTCGATTTCGATACCTTGAAAATCGACATGAGTTTCTTACGAGAGTACGAAGAAAACGAAAAAGCCGGCATCATCTTGGACTCTATCATCAAGATGGCAGAGAAGCTTGGCTTACATACCTTGGCAGAAGGTGTGGAAACCAAGGCCCAGATGGAGTTCATGAAAGCGCTGGGCTGTGAAAAACTGCAGGGTTACTATTACGCAAAACCTATTCCGTTTAGCGAAATAGAAGGCCACGTGCATAACGAAAGACAATATTTAGCAGAGGATTCATTAGTGGAAGGGTAATGAAAGCCGGGTGCGAGAGCACCCGGCTTTTGCTGTCTAAAATAATGACACCAAACTAAATTCCATAACCTTTTTGACAGAGTCTAGAGAAAGTAGAATGGGAAGAAGTGAAAATGGTAATGTGGGAGTTTAGGGATGAATAGTAGAAACTTGAAAATGGCATACCTAGGAGTTGCTGCGGCAGTGCTGGCAACTGCTGTGGCAGCGATGACCGGATGTCAAAATGAGAGCAATAAAGGAAATGCAACTAGCATGAATAACAGGACGGAAAACTATCATATCGCAGAATTTGGTGAGAATACTTATTTCTTTACCCCGGAGGATGATTCTGCAGAGGTTGCAGCGATATTAGAGGAAATCTGGCAGAAGCAGGAAGCTAATCAATTTGGAAAAGATAGATATCAGATCTATTTTGCGCCAGGCGAGTATGATGAAAAGATTGAAACTAAAGTGGGATTTTACACCCAGGTTTCAGGATTGGGAGCTCTTCCAACAGATACGAAACTACCGTCTTTGATGGTGGATGCCAGATGGGATAGCGTGGACGGTAATAACAGGGCTACCTGTAATTTTTGGCGTGGTGTAGAGAACCTTTATATAGGTTCTAATACGAAATGGGCGGTATCTCAGGCTACATTTATGAGACGAGTAGCAGTAGATGGAGCTTTATATTTACATGATGAGTATGGCTGGGCCAGCGGTGGATTCCTGGCGAATTCACATGTGAAGCTGATGATAGATGGCGGTAGCCAGCAGCAATGGCTTTCCAGAAATAATCAATTCAAGATGTGGAATGATGATAACTGGAATCTGGTATTCTCAGGGGATACGCCAGGATGTGATCCGGAAGCTACCTGGCCTGCTAAGGCATACACTAGCGTGGAAAGCACAAAAAGCATGCGCGAGAAGCCTTATCTTACCTACGAAGAAGAGGCTTTTTATGTACATGTGCCAAAACTCAGGGAGGAAAGTCAGGGCCCAGATTGGACCATGGATTTCGAAATGGGACAGGCGGTGCAGACAGGGGAAGAAGATAGAATCCCACTGGACGCTTTCTATATAGCAAAACCGGAGGATACTGCGGATCTTTTGAATGAACAGCTAAATGCCGGAAAGCACATCCTATTTACACCCGGTATCTATAAGCTTGACAAAGCTCTGGAAGTACGAGAAGGCCGTATCCTGTTAGGCACGGGACTTGCATCCTTAGTTCCTACGGACGGGAATGCGTGCATCATAACGGATGACAATCCTGGAAACACCATAGCAGGACTTCTGTTTGATGCAGGAGAAGTGGAAAGCGAACTACTGGTCCATGTGGGTGGTTTATCGAAAAGCAGTAGCAATGAGACAGTAAAAGCTTCTTCATATGGAAGCGAAAAAGGGCCTAAAAAACCTTTACTAGCAGATGTTTTCTTCCGTGTAGGTGGCACACCGACAGTAAACCCAACGAAAGTTAAATCATGCCTTAAGATTTCGGCAAATAATACCCTAGGGGATAACTTCTGGATCTGGAGAGCAGACCATGGAGATCAAGTAGCGTGGAATCGTAATACAGCGGACCATGGTCTGATTGTAGACGGAGACAATGTGCAGATCTATGCACTGATGGTAGAGCATTTTCAGAAAGAACAGACAATCTGGAACGGTGACAATGGCTATATCTTGATGTATCAAAGCGAGCTGCCTTATGATGTACCAAATCAATCTGAATGGGTACGAACTGATGTCGGACGAAACGGATATCCATCTATTTATGTAAATGATGATGTATCCTCCTTTGAAGGGGTAGGAATTGGTATCTATTCCTTTCACCGAGATGCGGCTGTGGAAGAGTACAATGTGATGGAAGTGCCGGATAAAGATGGCGTAAAAGTACACCATATCTGTGCCATTATGATTACAGGCAATCCGGGTATCAGTCACGTATTGAATGATGTGGGAGCTCCGGCCATGACAGGCGGCGCTAAATCGATTATTATAGATTATGAGAACGGAGTTTGGAAGTAAGAAACTCATAGTGGAAAAAGAAAGTGAGGGAGAAATGTACCAATTTTTAGAGGAACAAGGAACATTTAAAATGGATAATCCGGATTTGGTTTCCGGACTATATTTCCCGATTGCAGGAGAAGCAGGGCTAAAGGGCACAGTGAGCCCAAATTTGGCGGGAGACTCTAAAGTGGATCAGAATAGTTTTCTGTTAGAGCCGGTAAGTATAGAGGGACTTCAGAATAACCGTAACACCCGTAATTTTTGGTGCCAGGTAGAAGGGAAGAAACCTTGGTCCGCTACCGGAAACTCCGCTTGGCAGAATGCTGAACGGTTCACCGAGGCGAAAGAAAAAGTAGAACTGGAAGCAGGACTTCTTTGGCAAAAGGTTACCAGAGAGAATCCGGAGATAGGCTTACGGTCTGAAGTGCTGTCTTTTGCACCAATCCGTGAATCTGTAGAAATCATGGAGGTCACTTTGTGCAATATTGCAGAAGAGACTTTGACAGTGCAGGCTACCGCCATGATTCCTATTTATGGTAGAAGCGCTGACAATATCAGAGATCATCGTCATGTTACTTCCTTATTACATAGAATTAAAGTTACAAAAGATGGCGTGGTGGTAAAGCCTGTTCTTTCCTTTGACGAACGAGGCCATGTAAAAAACGATAGAATCTATTTCGTAACGGGCTATGATGCAGGAAATGCAGCACCTGAGAAGTTCTACGCGACTGTAGAGGACTTCCTGGGAGAAGGCGGCAGCTTTGATGTACCGGGAGCATTCTATGGAAGAGGAAACTGCAGAGTGCCGGGAGATACGGTAGACGGTAAGGAAGCAGTGGGCGGACTGTGTTATCGAAAGGTGACACTGCAACCCGGAGAAACAGTGAATTATACTGTCTTGATTGGTACTTCTGAGGAAGCGGACTATGACCGGAACGTGACGGAGGCAATCCGAAATGCCGGCATTCAAAAGTATTTCGATGAAATGAAGGCATATTGGAAGGCAAAGAACAATATCACTTTCAAGACCGGAAATCCTAATTTTGACCAGTACTTATACTGGGTGACGATTCAGCCGGTATTAAGACGCATTTACGGTTGCTCCTTCCTGCCACATCATGATTATGGTAGAGGCGGCAGAGGCTGGAGAGACTTATGGCAGGATTGCCTGGCACTACTTTTGAATGATCCGTCTGAGGTTCGACAGATGCTGTGCCAGAACTTTGGCGGTGTTAGATTAGATGGAACCAATGCAACTATCATTGGAACAAAGCCTGGTGAGTTTAAAGCGGACCGAAATGGAATCCCTAGAGTTTGGATGGATCATGGCTTCTGGCCTTACGTAACTGTCGATCTTTATTTGAATCAGACGGGTGATTATCAGATACTTGACGAAATTGTACCTTACTTTACTGACGAAAGTGGTGCTAATCAGCAGGGTACCGTGCTGGAACACCTGTTATTACAAAACATCACTGCCTTTTTTGACGTAGGTGAACACGGCGCAATCCGGCTTAGGGGCGCGGATTGGAACGATGCGCTGGATATGGCAAAAGAAAATGGCGAAAGTGTAGCATTTACACATGCATTTGCAGGAAATCTATGCAAACTTTCAGAGCTACTTATGCTATTTGCAAGTTCACACGGCAAAAATAAGGTAAAATTGCATGCTCCGGTAGTGAAAATGATCAATAGCTGGGTTGCCTTCGAAGTACTTCAGGAGCACGAAGTCGATAAAGTTGTCAAAGAAAAACAGCTGATTCGAAATGAATTTTTGAATCAAATTGCACAATATGATTTTGGTGAAGAGGAAGAAGTCGATACCAAAACTCTGGCGCAGGTTCTAGCCCATATGTCTCGTGTCTTGGGAGAAGAATTACGAGAAAGAGAATGGATAGAAGCACAGGGCCATCATTTCTTTAACGGATACTACGACAATCATAAGAACCGTGTGGAAGGGGAGCATGCATCCGGCGTCAGAATGATGCTGCCAAGCCAGGTGTTTGCTACTATGTATACGGCTACACCGGAGATGGTAAAAGAGATTGCAGATAGTGCAGATGCATTCTTATATGAAGAAGCAGTTGGCGGCTATAAGCTGAATACTAACTTCCATGAAGAGAAATTCGACATGGGGCGCATGTTTGGATTTGCTTATGGAGAAAAGGAAAACGGTGCAGTCTTCTCACATATGGCAGTGATGTACGGTAATGCTATGTACCAAAGAGGCAATATTGCAGTTGGAAAGAAAGCACTTCGCAGTTTAGCAAATCAAGCACTTGATTTTGAAAAGAGCAAAATCTATCCGGGTGTTCCGGAGTATTTCGATGGTTCCGGTAGAGGACTGTATCACTATCTGACAGGTGCAGCCAGCTGGTTCGAACTCACTATGGTAACAGAAGTATTCGGTGTGAAAGGGTATCATGGCGATTTGATGATTGCGCCGAAGCTTACCAGGGATGAATTTACGGCAGACGGTAGAGCAGAAATAGCATTGCCATTTGCAGAGAAGAACCTGCAGGTTATCTTTGAAAAAACGGGCGACGCGGAAGTTCCAAAAGCGGTAGAAGCGACAGCAACCTTAGGGACCTATTCTGCTGATGAGGAAGGCAGAATTATCATTCCAAGAAATGTCATTACAGAAAATACAGAGGAAACAGTAAGAATTCAGGTGAAACTTGCATAAGTGAGCCGGGGTTCGGGATAAGGAGTAGAAATGGAAGAACAGTTCAAATTAGAGAATTTTGGTAAAGCAAGTACCTTTGCCAGCTTTTTGCCGGGTATCGCAGGAGTACACGGTATCCCCATTTGGTGTATGTATGTCAATAGAGGACAGTGCGTGACAAGTTTCGGTGTAGATAATAAAGACCACGCGCTGATGGAATTCTATCCTGCACACGTGGCTTATCAGAATGTAAAACGTACCGGCTTTAGAACCTTTATTAGAAAAGCTGGAAAGTTCCACGAGAGCTTTGCCGATGAAAGTAAAGCTACCCAGATGCTGATTTCCATGAATCACCTGAGCATAGTAGAGTGTGATGAGGAAGCAGGACTGAAGACAGAAGTAAGATATTACACTTTACCCGGTGAAAAAGTGGGCGCATTAGTAAGAACTGTGTCTATTACAAACCTGGGAGATACTGCTGAATTGGAAGTGCTGGATGGTATGCCGGCGCTGATTCCTTATGGTGTAGATATGGGCTCCATGAAGAACATGACCCAGACCGCCAAAGCCTGGATGCAGGTAGAAGATACTGAAACCGGTATTCCTTATTATAGAGTTCGTGCCAGCATGGACGATAAAGCAGAAATCAGTCATATTGCCGGAGGTAATTTCTCTTTTGCGATAGAAGCCAATGGAGAAAAGCTTACTGCAGTGGTGGATCCTGCTTTGGTATTTGACTATGACAACAGCTTACAGACACCGGTATGCTTCAAAGAAGAGGGATTAGATGGCCTTCTTGCAAAGAAGCAGATTACCATGAATGAGCTTCCAAGCGCATTCTTTGGTATGAAGAGAACTTTGGCAAAGAATGAAAGCATTACCATTTATGAAGTCATTGGACAGGTGGAAAGCAAAGAAATCCTGCAAGAGTTTCTTTCTGCAAAAAAAGATGCAGCCTACTTCGAAGCAAAAGCACAGGAAGCGGATGAGCTTGTAGAAAAGCTGACAGCGCCAATGGAGACAAGTACTTCTAACGAAGTTTTTGATGCATATTGCAAATATACTTACTTAGATAACATGCTTCGCGGTGGTAAACCTATTCAGCTGGGCAATAACAAAATCTTTTATGTATTTTCCAGAAAACATGGTGATTTAGAGCGTGACTATAACTATTTCTCCATGTCACCGGAACAGTATTCTCAGGGAAATGGTAACTTCCGTGACGTGAACCAAAATAGAAGATGCGATACTTTCTTCTCTCCTTTTGTAGGTAGAGAGAATATCCATACCTTCTACTCTTTGATTCAGTTAGATGGATACAATCCATTGGAAGTATCCCGTATCACTTACCAGCTCTCTGCTGACCACAGAGATAGTCTTTTAGCGGAGGTGAAGCCGGAGAACCGAGAAGCGGTTGCAAAAGTTCTGGCAGGACCTTTTACTCCGGGTGCGTTATATAAGGCCCTTGCGAAAGGTGAAAAGGAATTCCCGGAAAGACTTTTCTTCCAGATGATTGACTTTGCAAAACAGAGCGTCAATGCTAACTTTGGAGAAGGCTACTGGAGCGATCATTGGACTTATAACCTGGACTTGATTGAAGACTATTTGGAAATCTTCCCGGAGATGGAAAAAGAGATGCTGTATGAGGAAGGTTATCGCTATTTCTTATCTCAGGTGGAAGTAAATCGCAGATACAAACGTTACGCAAAAACACCGGGTGGTATCAGACAGTACTATGCGTTAGATGAAAGCACCAAAAGAAATACTGCTGAGAAAACCTTGCGTGCAGACTTCGGCAAAGGGGACGAAGTAGTTGTCACCTTGCTGGAAAAACTCATCGTACTGAGCGCATGTAAATTCGCCACACTAGATGCTTACGGTATGGGCGTAGAGATGGAAGGTGGAAAGCCCGGTTGGTATGATGCCCTCAATGGACTGCCGGGTATGCTGGGCTCCTCCATGGCAGAAAGCTATGAACTTGCCAGAATGCTCCACTACCTGACAGATGCGATGAGACGTCACCCGGGAACATTGCAGTTGACGGAAGAAGTAGCTTCTTTCCTGGATGAACTGAACTTGATTTTGAAATTAGAAGATCAGGCAACTACTGCGGAGGGCGAAGTAATCTCCTTGTGGAATAGACTTGGCGATGCTAGAGAGCAGTACAGAGAGAAGACTTTTGTAGGAATCAGCGGTCAGAAGACCACTGTAGAGACCCAGAGTCTGGTGGAAATCTTCGATAAGATGCTTGCTGTAGTAGAGCATGGTATCGACAAAGCTTGCAAGCTTACACCGGAAGGTATCTGTCCTACCTACTTTACCTTTGAAGTGCCGGAATACGAAGAGACAGCAGAAGGCATCAAACCACTGAAGTTTGTAGCAAAAGCAATGCCATTATTCCTGGAAGGACCTGTGAGATATCTGAAGCTTCCTAAAGCGATGGAAATTAAGAAGGACCTTTATAAGAAAGTAAAGGGCAGCGATTTGTATGATAACAAGCTGTCTATGTACAAGGTCAATGCTTCTTTAGAAAATGCCAGCTATGAAATCGGTCGATGCAGATCCTTTACACCGGGATGGTTGGAGAACGAATCCATCTGGCTGCATATGGAATATAAATACTTGTTAGAGCTTCTTAGAAGCGGCATGTATGAAGAGTACATGGAGGACTTCCAAAAGGCAGCGGTTCCATTCCTGGATCCAAAGGTCTACGGACGTTCCACTTTAGAGAACAGTTCCTTCATCGCCAGCAGTAAGAATCCAAATGAAAGAATTCACGGTAAAGGATTTGTGGCTAGACTGTCCGGATCCACCATTGAGTTTATCAGCATGTGGAAGCTGATGTTCTTCGGAAAGAAATACTTCACAGAAGAAAATGGAGAACTTACTTTTAGACCGGAACCATGTATGCCTAAGTATCTGATTAAAGATGGCGGTAGCGTAGAGGCAACTCTCCTCAGCGATACCAAGTTAAGATATGAATTCGCAGAGGTGAAAGACTATATCCCTGGTCAGTATCAGATTGGTAAAATCACCCTGGTAGATGTGGATGGTGCAGAAACTGTATGCCCGGATGGCAAGGTAACAGGGGAACTTGCACATGCAATCCGTGATGGTAGAATTGCAGAAATTACGGTAGAAATCGCCTAATCAAAAAATGATACCTCCTGAACTAAAAAAATGACACCCTAGTAAAATTTGGTGCATTTTTTTAGGGCTTTGGAAAACCTATAATGCAAATATCAACAGCGAAACTGACTGGTTTCGCGGCTTTATAGCAAAGCTATATAAAGGAGGAAAAACTATTATGAAACTGAAAAAAGTAGTTTCTGCCCTTTTAGTAGGTACCATGGTATTTGGTCTTACTGCTTGTGGCGAAAGTGCAGCTACTCCAGCAGCTGAGACAGCAGCTGAGACAACTGCAGAAGATGCCAGCGTAAAAGATTCCGCAGTTACAGGAAACGCTGATGCTTCTGAAAAATTAGTTATCTGGACTCTTGCAAAGGACTTAGAGAGTTTTGCAGAGCGTTACGCAGAGCAGAATCCTGATGTTCAGGTTGAAACTGTTGTAATCGAGCCAGCTGACTATGTAACAAAAGTGCAGACCGCTTTAAACGGTGGTGCTACAGAACCAGACATCATCGTTGGTGAGCCTCAGATGCTTGAGGATATGTTTGATGCAGGCTATTTCGAAGACCTGAATCAGGCTCCTTACAACGCACAGGACTATGCAGACCAGATCGTAGATTACGTATGGAAAGTTGGTCAGGACAAAGACGGTATCCAGAGAGCAATCTCTTATCAGATTACTCCGGCTGGTATCTACTACAGAAGAGACATCGCTACTGAAGTATTCGGTACTGATGATCCAGACGAAATAGGCAAATTATTTGCAGACTACGACACAATTTTAACTACAGCTCAGACATTAAAAGACAAAGGTTATAGAATCTTCGCTTCTGATGCTGAGATGAACTATTTCTCCGGCGACAGCGCTTGGGTTATCGATGGCAAGCTGAATGTAGATCAGAGTAGACGTGATTACATGGATCTTTCCATCAAACTGTATCAGGATGACCTTACTGCTTATGCTAACCAGTGGTCTACACCTTGGTACCAGGCAATGTCCGGTGAAGTTCCGATTCTGACAGCTGACATCCAGAGCTATGCTGATGATTCCGTAAACGTATGGGATGCAGAAAGCTTTGATGAAGCTACAGCAGACATGGAAAAAACTCAGGTATTCGCATATGGTCTTCCTAGCTGGGGCGTACTTACTTTAAGAGACAACGTAGGTGAAACTTCCGGTAAATGGGGCGTTTGCGCCGGACCTGCTTACGGATTTGGTGGTGGTACATTCATCGGTATCTCTTCCTTATCTGAAAGAAAAGAAAGAGCATGGGATTTCCTTAAATTCGTTACTTTGAACGAAGACACTGCAGAGTGGTGGATTGAAAAATCCGAAGGTGATACAGTATCTCTTCTTTCTGTATTAGACAAACACAAAGATGACGAGAACCCTGTATACGGTGGTGAGAAACTTTACAGCTTCTGGTTGAAACAGGCTGAAGGTATCGACTACTCTAAAGTAACTCGTTATGACAAGGTTATTGGTGATGCTTGGGGTGAAGCAATCAGCAATATCAAGACAGGTGTAGCTACAGAAGAAGAAGCAATCAACACCTTCTATGACACAGTAGCAGCTACTTATCCAGATTTAGTTATCGAAAGATAATAGAAGTAGTTTAACCGGCGGTTACAACCCGCCGGTTAACCCTTCTTAATCTGGTAGAAGGGCACGAATTTATGAAACATTAAGAGGTATGGAGGTCCCTTATGGCTGATCAGGTCGTAAAGAAAACCAAGAAAAGAGACTTGGACAAAACCGGCTATTTATTTGTACTGCCTTTTGTCATTGTCTTCTTAACATTTAGTATTTATCCGGTTGTTAGAACTTTCTATTTGAGTTTTTGCGATTATGCAAACACACCAAAAGCACCGGTATTAGTTGGATTCAAAAACTATGTCCGTGTATTTGGAGACAAATTTTTCTGGCAGGCCCTGGGCAACACAGTTCGCATCTGGGGTGTCAACATTATTTTACAGTTAGGACTTGCGTTCCTGCTGACTATGGTATTCTCCGATTTTAAATATAAAATCTATGGTTTACCTGTATTCCGTGCAGTATATTATCTGCCAAACTTAATTGCAGCTACATCAGTAGCATTCCTTTTCAAGACCCTGCTGGATTGGCGTTTTGGTACCGTCAACCAGATTTTACAAGCAGCACACATCACCAAAACTCCTATCAACTGGTTAGGAGATCCGAAGTATGCCGGTATGGTTATCGCAGTTATCGGTGCATGGATGTGGTTTGGTAACTCCTTCATCGTATTGATGGCAGGTGTGCAGGGTATCAACAGAGACTATTTCGAAGCAGCAGCAATCGATGGCGCAGGAAGATGGACTGTATTTGCAAAGATTACGCTTCCACTACTCCGTCCTATTATGCTGTATGTATTTGTAACCTCCTTGATTGGTGGTTTACAGCTCTTTGATGTACCATTCTTAATTATTGGAAACTCCGTAAGTAACGTCCGTGGATCTATCCAGACGGTAGTTATGTACTTATATAAATTCGGTTTTGAAGTTAGCCCGAACCAGGTTGGTTATTCTGCAGCCATTGCATATGTGCTGTTCTTTATCATCCTGATTGTATCCGCTATCCAGTTCAAACTATTGGGATCTAAGGAGGACTAACATGGAACCAAAGACACAAAAAAACGTATTTACAGTACTCCTGTATTTGGCACTTATTATCTTGGCAGTGGTTTGTATCCTTCCATTCTGGTTGATGATCGTCAACTCTACCAGAAGCGGTGTGGAAATCACACATGGATTTTCCTTCCTGCCGGGTACACATTTAAAAGAAAACTGGGTGCAGCTCTTTGCCTATGTGAACCTTTTTAGAGGACTTTTCAACAGCGTAAAAGTAGCTGTTCCTGCAACCCTTTTAACAGCATATTTCTCCGCCATTACCGGCTTTGCCATGGCGGTTTATAAGTTCAAGGGAAATAGCACACTGTTCAAAGTAATCGTCGTATTCATGATGATTCCGGGACAGCTTTCCCTCATCGGTTTCTACAACTTATGCTTTAAGTTGAAACTGGTAAATAGCTACGCACCACTGATTCTGCCTGCAATTGCAGCGCCTGGTATCGTATTCTTCTTAAGACAGTACGTACAGTCCCTGCTTTCCAAATCCCTTTTGGAAGCTGCCAGAATTGATGGCGCAGGAGAATTACACATTTTCCATAGAATCGTACTCCCAATCATGGCACCTGGTATTGCTACCATGTCCATCGGAAGCTTCATCGGTAACTGGAACTCTTACCTGGTACCAATGATCCTGCTGAACTCTCCTAAGAAGTTCACCCTTCCGGTTATGATTACAACCCTGAACGCAGCGACAGACCTGCAGAAAAATCAGGGTGCAATCTACTTGGGCGTATCCATTTCCGTAGTACCGATCATCATTGTATTCTGCTTCTGCAGCAAATACATCATCAGCTCCATTTCAGCTGGATCGGTTAAGGAGTAAATTCAAAATCATCAGATTTTGAATTTACGAGCTGGCAACTGGCGATGGCAGTCGCGAGTTGTCCGAGAGCGCAAGCTCGAGGATTAACCGGCGGTTTCAATCCGACGGTTAACCCAAAGTGGAGAGAAACATTTAAGTATTCTCTTCAAAACTGATATTGCTTACTTCATACCTTTCTTTTTTCATTTCGAGAATGGAAGACGTTTTGCGTCTTCCATTCTTGCATTATGAAAATATGTGGAAATGCGTAGCCTAATAAACCATGGTAGAATAATCCTATGAAAACAAATGTAGAAACTTTAATTTCTAATAATAAAAAAATGAGCGTCGCAATGGCGTCTGTGGCAATACTTACCCTCCCCCTCGCCGCCTGCGGTACCCCGACCCTTCAGGAGGTCAGCAGTGGTTACACCAGCCAAGCAGAAGTAGACCAGGATATCACCAATCTGGACTGGTACATCAACTACTCTTGGTTTAACACAGGCTGGGGGACTAACCTGGTATCCAAGGAAATCACCAAACAGACCGGCGTCAGCATTAATTTCATTACACCTAGTGGTAATGAAAATGAAAAACTGAACGCCCTTATTTCTTCAGATACCTTACCGGACATCGTTACCATTGGATGGTGGGATGGACAGGTGGAGACCATTATCGATAAAGACATGGTGTGGTCATTAAATGAACTGGCAGACAAGTACGACCCGCATTTTTGGGAAGTGGCAAATCCGGAGGTGGTAGAATGGGAAACTTTGGAAGACGGAAACTTCTATGGCTATCCAAATTCTGCTACAGCACCAAGAGACTTGGAGAATCACGATAAGCTTAGCTCCAACGAATCCTTTTTGGTAAGAAAAGACATCTATGAAGCCATCGGAAGTCCTGATATGTCTACGCCGGAGGGCTTCTATCAAGCAGTGAAGAAAGCCAAAGAGTACATGCCGGAAGTGGATGGAGAACCGCTGATTCCGGTAGGTGCCCATGTGTTTGATAAAACAGGCTGCGTATCCTTTGATAAATACCTGCAAAACTTTCTGGCAGTGCCCTGGGAAAAGGATGGCAAGTACTATGACAGATACACGGATCCGGATTACCTGACCTGGCTGAAAATGTTCCGCAAACTGAATGAAGAAGGATACCTTTCTGATGATATCTTCATCGACCAGCGTGTTCAGATGGAAGAGAAAATCGAGGATGGCAGATACTTCTGCATGATTTATCAGTATACGGATATGGCATCCCAAGAAAAGACCATCTATGAAAACAATCCGGAGCGAATTTATATCGCTGTGGATGGTCCAAGAAACAGTAGGGGAGATGACCCTACATTGCCGGTAAATAATATGAACGGCTGGACGGTTACTATGATTTCCAAAAAGTGTTCAAATCCGGAGAAGGCTATCAAACTACTGGATTTCCTCATTAGCGAAGAAGGCCAGAAACTGGTATATCTGGGCGTAGAAGGAAGCATGTATGACATGGTGGATGGAAAGCCTGTGGTACATCAGGAAGTGATGGATTTGCTGAACTCCGACCGTGCACAATACGACGCAGTCTATGGTGCAGATGATGCTTATTGGATGCTGCAGGATACAGTCATGCAGTCGGATTGGCAACAGCCTTCCATAGAGCCCATAGAGCAGATTAAAGAATGGACTTACCCCTACGTGGTGTACAACGGGCAGTATGAATTACCAAAGGACTCCCATATCCTGATGCAGGATGAAGAGCAGGTGGAATTGTGGGGAGAGACACTGCCAAACCTGCTGCTTGCTCCTACAGAAGAAGAGTTTGATCGCATCCTGGAAGAATTTAAATACCAGCGGGAAGAGCTGGGATTCACGGAACTGATGGAAGAAAAAACCAAAATCATGCAGGAAACAAAAGAGAAACTGCATATCTCATAAAACAAGATGAAATTATTTCGAAACGCAAAACTGAATACGAAATTTACCTTGCTGATTATCTTGTTGGTGGCGTTGCCTATAGGCATCATGGGCGGTATCATTTTCTACAACATGGAAGAAAATGTGGTGAAAGAAAATGTAAACTATACGGTCTATAATGTCATTCGCAGTAGAGAAGACATGGAAACGAAGCTTACCAGCGTCAACATGGTAACCCAGTATTTCTTAAGTGATGCTTCTTTGCAGGAAGTACTTAGAGATGCAGCAGACCACAAGCAATTGTCTACGCAAGAACTTCGAGGCATTTACATGGAAGACATCTCGGACCTGGAACGACTGGTAAATAATAACCCGGTGCTGTATGGAGTTCGTGTTTACAGTAGTAGTGATGACTTGCAGGAAATGGTGCCCATTCTTTACCGGCATGAGAGAAGTCTGCACCAGCCTTGGAGTAATCTGGAGACGGAAGAAGGCTGGCACCTAAACTATGAGGATCGCATCTTTACCTCCAATAAGAGCGTAAAGCCCAGCGGGAGGATTGCGGCCAGAGTGACAGCCATCGCTGACCATGAGAAAGGCACGATAGCCACAATAGAAGCCTGTATTTCCATGAGGGATTTATTCCCCTCCTTATATGAAAATCTGGAAAATGAAAGTGCCTGTTTTTTGACGAAAAGTGGAACATTGATTTCCGAAACTACCATGGAAGAGGAACTCAAATCCCAGATTGAAGAGAAATTTGGAAGCCTGGAAAAATCAGAAGAGGTTCATACTTTTTATCAAAAAGGAAAAACGAATTTGATTCTTTCCGGTATCTATATCGATGAACTGGAAGGCTATTTGATCCGTGTGGCAGACATCACCGGAACGGTGAAAAATGTCTATAACATGCGTAACATCTTTGTGGTGACCATGCTGGTCTTTATCGTCCTTCTGGCCTTTGCTGTAAGCTTTATGGTAAAGGTATTGCTGTCTCATTTCTATGAAATTTTAGGCAGCATTCGCAGCATCCAAAAGGGAGATATGACGGTACGAATCGCCCATACCACAGGAGATGAAATGGGAGAGCTGGGACATCAGATCAATAAAATGATGGACCGGATCCAAAACCTGATGGAAGAAAATATCCGCAGGGAGCTTCTGGCAAAAAATTCCGAGATACGCTCACTACAGAACCAGATCAATGCCCACTTTATTTACAATGTGCTGGAGTCCATTAAAATGATGGCGGAGATGGAAGAGCAATACGAGATTTCGGATGCCATTACCTCGCTTGGAAAACTTTTGCGATATAGCATGAAGTGGCGCAGCGGAAACGTACTGCTGAAGGAAGAGCTTGAGTATATTCGCAATTATCTGGCATTAATCAATCTGCGGTTTGACTATGAGATTTACCTGTCGGAAAATATCCCGGAAGAACTCATGAATCAGCGTATTCCGAAGATGAGCCTTCAGCCTATTGTGGAAAATGCCATTTATCACGGCATCGAGCAGATTGCAGAAGATACTACAATTTATATAAAAGGTATCCTGCAGGATAAGACCTGCTGTCTGGAAATCTCCGATATGGGACGTGGCATGTCGGAAGAAAAGCTGGCAGAACTACAGGAAAAACTCCAGATGAAGGATTCCTATGGAGAAGATTCGGAGCATGGTATCGGGCTTAAGAATGTACAGGATCGCATTCATATGGCTTTTGGTGATGCCTATGGTCTATCTGTTTCTTCGAAAGAGGGACTGTATACCAAAGTCAGCCTGACTCTGCCACTGGAGACGGCTGCAAACAGTAATGGATGATACTGAATAAGGAACATTATGAAAACAGTATTGATAGTAGAAGATGAAAAAATGATTCGACAGGGTATCCGCGCTATGATACAAAGAAGCGGTGTGCCGGTTGAAAATATCATGGAATGTAACAATGGGGAAATGGCCCTTGCAGTCCTGAAGGACACCCCGGTAGACGTGATGTTTACCGATATACGTATGCCCAAAATGGACGGGATTACCCTAGTGAAGGAAGTGTCCAAACTTCCACAGAAGCCTTTGGTGGTAGCAGTGAGCGGATATGATGACTTTTCTTATGCGGTGGAAATGCTGAGAGAAGGGGTACGAGAATATCTGTTAAAACCTGTAGAACGAGATAAAATCAAAGAGGTTCTGGAGAAATTAGAAGCAGAGCTTTCCCAAAGGGAGAAGGCTCACAAACAAACGAAGCAGATTGAAACAAAACAGATGAAGCTTTTGTTAGCTACTGAAGAAGAGGTGGCCAGTGATGAGATGGACATCACCTCCTTTGAGCAGTACTTTACAGAAGGCTTTTACATTTACTGCGTGCCCGGTAGCGTGGAGACTAAAGAGCGAGAGGGGGTACTGGTCTTTCCGGAGGTTTGGTCAGAACAGGTGCTAATCGTGGATGCTTCTGTAGCAGAAATGATTGAAAAGAATGAGCTTGGACATATCATTTATGGAAGAAGTGATAGCTACACGAAATTGACAGAACTACAAAAGGCTCACAGACAGGCTCACGATAGACGCAAGGAAGCCTTTTGTATCGGAGAGTCCGTTTGGGCAAATAGAGAATACAAAGTTCCGGATGACCTGGAAAAGGAAGCACACAAACTTTTGGATAAAGACAACGCCTTTAAGCGAATGCAGTTAGTAGGTGCTGATAAGCCGGAAGACTTACGACACGCCTTTCATCAGGTGGTGGATGCGGCGGAGAAGAATCTACTGCCGGCGGCAGAAGTAGTACAGTTATACAAGGCTTTTTACAACGAATTTGCAGAAGTCTATCGTAACGTACTCCAGGAGGAACAGGAGAAAGTAAAGGAATTGCAGAATCCGCTTTCCTATGTATGCTTAGATGCCTACGATAGAGACAGTACCAGATTCCTTTTACAGATTCAGGAGAAAATCCAAAGTCAGTATGACAGCAGCCAGAATAACCGCAAGATGCAAAAGGCGGTAGAGTACATTCGGGAAAACTACGCCAAGGATTTGAACATGGCGGTGGTAAGCAACTATATCTCCATGAATTACTCTCTGTTTAGTTATTCTTTTAAGCAGTTTACCGGTATGAATTTCGTAGGATACCTAAAGAATATCCGTATGGATGAGGCTAAGAAACTTTTGGCCGAAACGGAGTTAAAAGTCAATGAAATCAGCCAGCAGGTAGGCTATGATAACGTGAAGCATTTCATGAAAACCTTCAAAGCCATGACCGGTGTGGCTCCAAGCGAATTTAGAAAAAACGCACAAATAAGGGAAGAGGCTTAAACCTCTTCCCTATTTTTCTGGGTATACATGGCTTCGTCAGCCTGTTTCATATAACCGGCCAGGGTATAGATGTCGTCCCCCTCCTGTGGAATAAAGCGCACCATACCGATGCTTACGGTTATGTCATAGGGCTTTCCGGAAAGCTTGCTGTAGTTGGCCAGGTATTGATGAATCTGCTCCATACGTTCTGTGGATTCTTCCTCCCCAAGACCGTAGGCAATGTGGAAAAACTCATCACCACCTAATCGGCAACTGATATCCTGTTCGGAAGAAACTCGTTTTAGCGCCTCTGCAATAGTCTGGATGGCGGTGTCTCCAGCTTCGTGTCCGTAGGTGTCGTTCACTACTTTCAGCTTATTCATATCCAGCAGGTAGCAAGTCAGCGAGGCACCTGTTTCAATGGCGTGGTCTAAAAAGCTTTCAGCGTTATGCTGATAGCCGTCACGGTTATATAGTCCAGTCAGGGTATCCCTGAAATAGAACTCCTCTAATCTATCTTCCATGAGAGAAGCATGACGACTGAGTTTGCAGTTGTGTAACATCTGATTGATATTGAGTAAAAACTGGGTGAAGGGCACCTGGTAGTCCGGTATGTCGTCCTGGTAGCCCAGTACCAGATAACCGTAAGACTCATCTCCGTAGTACAAAGGACATACCACGTAGGAGTGAGTGGAACTTTGCTCAATCATCTCCGGAAGCAGTGTCCCTTTTTGGAAGGAGCATTCCGGCCAGGTTTTGTCTCCGGCAAATCCGAGTTTCAAAATAGACTGATCTCGATGGATTCCCTGGTCCTTTTCAGCCATGGCCAGTACTTTGGATTCTCCCATATCCCAGTCGGGATAAAGGCACAGATACGCTTCCTCTACATGAGGCAACTTATGTAGGAATCCGGCTAAAGCTTCGGCACCCTCATCAATATCTGCGCAGTTGTGCATTTGAGTAGCCATATAAATGGAATCAAAAATGGAACGCTCCAAAGTGGCAATATGAGATTGCTGATTCCAATACATCCAGTTTTCCTTTGGCATCTCAGATGGACATCCGCAAGTGCCGCGGAAGATTGGCGCTGCTTTTACTTTGGAGGCATCCGTAGTAGGCAAGCCTTTTTTTTGCAAAAGGATATGCTCTACAGCTTTGGCACCTAGCTCCTCCACCGGGAAAGTGATGGTGGTAAGAGGAGGCTTACTATATAAGGATTCCTGCAGATTATCACAACCTGTGATGGAAAAATCATCAGGTATGTGGTATCCCATATCCTTTGCTGTTTGAAGAAAGGTTAAAGCCACTTGGTCGTTATAGCAGACCACAGAATCAAAGGAGCCTCCTTCTAAGAAAAAGGAAAGAGCCTCTTTGTACTCTTTTACTTCGTCTCCAACCAGATAGATATCGTGGTCGCCTACCGTAAGGTGATTTTCTTCCATGGCTTCACGATAGTACGCGTCTCTGGCATCAGAAAAGAAAGGCTGCGGTCTATAGCCTAAGTAGCAGATGCGAGAAGCGTTGTGCTCTTTGCATAAATGGGTCACCAGGTCCCGGAAAGGCGAATTGTTATCAAATTCGATTTGCGGGAAGGAACTGCCTGTCAGGGTTAGCTCCACCACCGGGATACCGGATTCCATGGAGAGCTTCTGTCTGATCTGCTCTCGCAGCGCCTCGGACAGATAGGTTCCGGATACAAATATAATGCCATCTAAAGAGGAAAAATTGGGAATGGAAAGGATAGAAGACTCGCCTTTTTCGTAGTCTCCTAAGTTCTCTCCCTCCATAGAAGCGTAGATTTCTACACGATATCCATACTCTTTGGCTTTTTCTAAAGCGCCGGTCACTACACCGGTTTGATACCTGCCAAAAATATGGGAAATAAATAGACCGATTTTCTTTGCATGATACATACGATAACTCCCTTATCCCCCTTTTGATTTTAGGAAAAATCACGAAAAATCGCAATAAAATTCGTCTATTAGAGACATTATTAATAAGAAAAGGTTTGATACAATAGAATAAGGTTCTGACATAGAAGCTGGAGGAATCGACATAATATTTTACGGGAGGAATTCTTCATGCAAGAAGACAACACAAAATCTATTGGATTTTTCCACTCTGTTCGTGGAAAAATAACGTTGCTGGTGGCAGCAGGCAGTATCGTTTTGACAGCAGTCATTTTATCCATGACCATGCCTAGTGCCAAAACAGAGCTGAAGTCTGCTATTTCCAACTACATGGTAGATCTGGCAGCAGCATATGGTAACAACTTGCAGCAATCTGTTGATGCTGTAGGCACGGAGCAGATGTATTCTGCGCAGGTTTTAGAGGGGCTTTATAAAAACGCCGGATTATCCGGAGTAAAATCAAGTTATGTATATGTGGTAGCCGGTGATGGAACTATGCTGTATCATCCTACAGCAGAGAAAATCGGTAAACCAGTGGAGAATGCAGTAGTAACCGGACTAGTGCAGAAAATTGCCGCAGGATCTGTGCCCGCAGGTGCGGCAGTTACGGAATATGAGTTTAAGGGTGCAATCAAGTATGCATCCTACTATGTAGATCGTGAGGGCAGATTTATCCTGGTGGTATCCTGCGACGAAAAGGATGTACTGGGTGCAATGGATTCTCTGACAGTACGAGGCGTAGTTGTTGGCGTAGTGACATGTGCTATTGTGGCACTGGTGCTCTACTTGCTGCTTGTCGTATTGCTGAAACCTATGACTCAGATTACAGAATCGATTGAAAAGATGGCAAGACTGGATTTGCGCGAGGATGATAACACTGACGCTTTGGCAGCAAAGAGAAGTGAATTCGGTTTCATTGCATCATCTGTCATTCATTTGCAGAGAACTTTGAAAGAGACTGTAACAGAGCTGAAAAATCAGAGTGAGCTTTTGTATCAGACATCTGAAGAAATGCATGCAAGTGCAACTACCATGCATGAGACTACTGCAGAAGTGAATCAGGCAGTATCTGAAATCTCTGATGGTGCTAACTCTCAGGCTAATGAAACCCAGAGCGCTACAGAAAATGTTATCACCATTGGTACCATGATTGAGGATACCAACAAAGAAGTTGAAAACCTTCGCGAGAATATGAGAGGCATGAGAGATGCTCAGCAGCAAGCTACTGAAATCATTCAGGCCCTTGGTAAAGTAAATGAGCAGACTACAAATTCCATCGAAGGTATTGCTCATCAGACTATGACTACCAACGAATCTGCGACCAAGATTCGCGAGGTAACAGCACTGATTACTGACATTGCTGAGGAGACTAACTTACTTTCCTTGAATGCTTCCATCGAAGCAGCAAGAGCCGGAGAAGCAGGTAAGGGCTTCGCAGTCGTAGCAGGTCAGATTCAGAAATTAGCAGAGCAGTCCAACGGTTCTGCAAAACAGATCGAAGAAATCATCGACAAATTAATTGCAGATTCCGATGAAGCTGTAAAAATCATGGATGAAGCTAGAGAAATCATCAAGATGCAGAATGACAATGTAAAACAGACAGATGATATCTTTGCTGAATTGTCAGACTCCCTCGGCAAGTCCATCGATTCCATTCGCGTACTTGCAGCAAAAGTGACATCCATGGATGATGCAAGAACGCACGTAGTAGATACCGTACAGAACCTGACTGCTATCGCAGAAGAGAATGCAGCCGGTACAGAAGAGACCAGCGCATCTGTATCTTCAATCTCTACAGTAGCGGAAGAAATCGAAGGCGGAAGTAGAGCATTAAGCGAAATCGCAAAAGAGCTGGATGATGAAGTAAATAGATTTACCTTCTAAAGTTACATGACAAACAAAACATCACTTGTTAGAAATCTGAATATACAAGAAATTGAGAAAATCCTGAAAGCAAAAGGGAAGGCCACAAAAGCCGAGATTGCCGAAGCTACAGGTCTAAGCCTTATGTCTGCGGGAAAAATCGTGAATCTCATGGAGGACCAGGGAAGACTGGTGGTAGTGGGACGACTACAGACAAAGGGCAGGGGCAGCGACATCTATGCCATCAATCCGGAGTCGGTTCACATGATTGGCGTCTTTGCCATTCATCATCATTTCCATGGTTGCGTCATCGATGCGGTGGGGAAAGTAATCCGCGAAGAAAGCTATGAGATGGAAGGGAATTTAAGGGACTTAAATCTCTATGAAAAGCTGACCCAGATTATCGACGAACTCATCGAAACAGATGGGGTGACAAAGGACAGCGTAGGCATGCTGGGCATCGGTTTGCCGGGTATCATTCACAACGGCACGGTGCAGCGTGTAGGACGATTTGCCGGATTTGATGGATTCTCTATTGCCACGAGATTAGAGCAGAAATATCAAACCAGAGTCATGGTGGAAAATGATGTAAATCTTATGACCATGGGATATTATAGACATCTGAAACTGACAGAAGATAAGCCTGCAGATTCGCTGGTACTGCTACATATCGGTGGCGGTGTTGGCGCCGGCATCATGGTTGGCGGTAAGGTGATTCGTGGTGCTACGAATATGGCAGGAGAAGTAGCCTTCTTGCCTCTTCGCTGTACAGAAAAACACAAGGATAGTTTATTGCCTTTAGAGGATACCATTCTGGAGCAAATCAGAGCCAGAAAAACAAATCCGCAGGATACGGCAGCAAGAGAGAAACTGATTGAAGCCTTGGCAGAACTTCTCATTGGATTTATCGCAGTATTAAATCCGGAAGTGGTAGCGATTAACGATGTGATTTCTACAGAGGAAAAGGAATTATTAGATCAGAGAATTGTGGAGAAGATTGGACAGGGCAGCAGCCCTCGAATCCTTTTGTATCACAAGGCACATGAGTGTTGTAGATATGGTTTCGTGAATTCCTTTATGGCGGAATAAAAGGAAAGCCCATCTCATAGAGATGGGCTTTTGTTTGTATGATTACAGATATTTCTTCAAGTCATCTACCTTGTCTGTCTTCTCCCAAGGCAAGTCTACATCGGTACGTCCGAAGTGACCATATGCTGCGGTCTGTTTGTAGATAGGTCTACGCAGATCCAGCATCTTGATGATACCTGCTGGACGAAGGTCGAAGTTTTCGCGAATGATATCTACTAACTTCTCATCGGATACTTTACCTGTTCCGAAAGTATCTACCATGATAGAAGTAGGCTGTGCTACACCGATAGCGTAAGAAAGCTGGATTTCGCACTTGTCAGCTAAGCCTGCTGCTACGATGTTCTTTGCTACATAACGAGCTGCATAAGCTGCAGAACGGTCTACCTTGGTGCAGTCCTTACCGGAGAAAGCGCCGCCGCCGTGACGAGCATATCCACCGTAGGTGTCTACGATAATCTTACGGCCTGTAAGACCGGCATCGCCGTGAGGGCCACCGATTACGAAACGGCCTGTAGGATTGATAAAGAATTTGGTGTTTTCATCGATGAGTTCTTTTGGAAGAACAGGATCGAATACGTATTTCTTAATGTCTGCGTGAATCTGCTCCTGTGTCACATCATCATCGTGCTGAGTAGAAAGTACAACAGCCTCAAGACGTACAGGCTTACCGGATTCATCGTATTCTACGGAAACCTGGCTCTTACCATCCGGACGAAGGTATTTTAATGTGCCATCTTTACGTACTTCTGTCAGTTTACGAGCAAGCTTGTGAGCAAGGGAAATAGGATAAGGCATCAGCTCAGGTGTCTCGTTGGTAGCATAACCAAACATCATACCCTGATCACCGGCACCGATTGCTTCGATTTCGGCATCGCTCATTTTGTTTTCTTTTGCTTCTAAGGCTTTGTCTACACCCATAGCGATATCTGCAGACTGCTCATCGATTGCTACGAGAACTGCGCAGGTGTTGCCATCGAATCCGTACTCGGATTTGTCGTAGCCGATTTCTTTTACAGTATCACGTACGATTTTCTGAATATCTACATATGCGTTGGTGGTGATTTCGCCTGTTACCAGTACGAAGCCGGTGCAAGCTGCTGTCTCACAAGCTACACGGCTGTTTGGATCCTGCTCCATGCAGGCATCCAGGATTGCATCAGAAATGGCATCGCAGACTTTATCCGGATGTCCTTCTGTTACAGATTCTGACGTAAATAATCTTTTTTCCATTTTGAACCTCCTTACATTGTATTGAGTATTCTCTGTGGCTAATAGCTGCTTCGACTGCGCAAAGCAATAAAAAACCGCTCCTTGCAAACAAGAAGCGGATACGGACTTTACCATAGTCCCCTTATTGTTCGATCAAGCTGTCAGCTTTCTCGCTCAGGTTGGCACCTACCGCGCTGCGGGGTTGCCGTGGCTTCGCAGATCCTTTGTATCTCCACCACTCTGAATAAGAGAATAATCAATATGAAATTAAACGTCATTGACATTATGGCATGACTTTTCTATAATTGCAATATATTCTAGGCATTTTATAGTTATTTCATACTTTACAGTTGAGGCTATATATCATATGAAAAGAGTTAAGACTGCCGAGCTCGTACCAGGCATGGTTACCGGCGAAGACGTATTCAACTTTAATGGGCAAATGATTTTTCCCAAAGGATTCATCCTTACAGACAGAGCTATCTCGCGACTGTCTTTTTATGCTATCGACTCTCTACGTGTCGAGGATGAAATCATCGAAGCTCCGACCCCTAAGCCTGTCGAGCAAATCACTGTACCTTCCCACAAGCAACGAATTATAAATAGTCCTGAATTCAAAGAATTCAAGGAATCTTTCGATACAGAAGTCGACTTACTACGTGACAGAATCAATCGAATTGTCAGCGAAAATGCGCCCATTAACACGGACGAAATGTTGGCAGGTGCTTTCAAACTTGTGGAAATGGGTCGTAAATCCTATGGTGTAATCGACCTTTTGAATCACATGCGTGACAATGATGGTGAAACCTTCGCCCATTGCATGAATGTGGCTTTGATTTGTAATGTGATGTGTGGCTGGCTACGCTATGATAAAGAGACCACCCGCATGGCTACGTTATGCGGTCTTTTCCATGATATCGGCAAGCTGCATATCAGTGATGCCATCCTTGAAAAGCGCGGTCCTCTTACGGATGAAGAGCGTAAAATTGTACAAACCCATGCATTGGAAGGCTTTAACCTCATTAAAAATCTTCCTTTGGATGAGCATGTAAAGAACGCTGCCCTGATGCACCACGAGCGCTGCGATGGAACCGGTTATCCTTTTGGACTTAACCCTATTCAGATTGACCCCTATGCAAAAATGGTGGCTATCGCGGATGTCTATGATGCCATGACCAGCACGAGGCCATATCGTAGAGCACTATCGCCCTTTAAAACTATAGCTATCATGGAAGATGAAGGCTTGCAGAAATACGACACCCAGTATGTCACCACGTTCCTTGATCACGTGGTAGATTCCTACATCAATAATCGTGTCTTATTAAATACCGGTGAGCAGGGCGAAATCGTCTATATTCATAAAGAAAAGCTTTCCAGACCGACTTTGAAAATTGGGGACAAGTTCCTGGACTTATCTCAAAGCAAAGATATCGAAATCGAAGAAATTATATAAAGAATCAAAAGAGCTTCCATCATGGAAGCTCTTTCTTGTATCGTTCTCAATTTATTCAGCCTTGTTTCTAAAATAGTATCTGAAGTACTTGCCATCCACGACAGCACTGGGATGAAATTCTGTATTGGCATAATGGACCATCCAGTTATCATCCGTATATTTCATTTCTCCGTACCAGCAAGGGATGGCAATTACATCCGGATAGTGCTCCGGATATCTTTCCCAATAATCTTTGAAATATGGGCCATAACTGGGAGTGCAGATGGTGGTAAAGCTTCCCACCTTCACATCCTGATACATATAGCAAAGGGTGTTGGAATCCATGGCAAGCAAGGTGGAGCCTGCCGGAATCAGTTCTTTAAACTCTTGATAGTTGGACTCTACCATATAGCCCTGCATATACTCTGTGAAAATTCCCTTGGCAGGACCTTCGTCGATGATATTCCGGACTCCTGTGATATTTTTCATCAGGCCATCATTGTCGATATAGGCATAGCCTTTTACAAAAATGGACGCTACCACCATCAGAATAAGTAGGTTGTTTGTGTATCTCTTGTACACCTTTGGCTCTGACTGCACCATATAGTTCATAAGGATGGCAAGACAAGCTACAACACCACCGGACAGATACTTGATGCTGGTCATGAGAGTCAGGTTCGTCAGAAGGAGAATTGCCACATACATGGCCACATTGCTCCAAATCCATAGGTTCCCAATTTGTACCAGAATAGCATTTTGTGAATTATACCCAATGCCAGCCACACGCCAGTGGTGCATGCAATACATAGTTGCTCCAAAGATGACGCAGTAGATGCAGTAGAAGTAGGAAGACTCATATTCCCACAGCATCAAAATCCAATGTAATATCTGGATAATATAGGCGCTTATGAGATACCAATTCAACACATAAGCAAAAGTAAGTCTCGGCGCGTCCTTCCCTTTTCGTCTGAAAGAGAGTCTCTCCAGCCAAATCAGCACAAAGCACAATGCGCCAAAAAGTACAAAGTACAGCAGCATAAATGGCAAGTCCGTGGAGAAGATATAAAGCTTTTCCCATTTGCTGTCAGAGTGGGAACCACAGGACTCCAGGATACTTTTGATATTCTCGATAAATTGAGGAATCGTAAGGTAGCTTAGGATTTTCCACAGATAAAGCCCGCCAATCACGATGCAGGTCACCGTTACTGTCAGCACACTCTTTAGCTTATAACGGTCGTATCGAATCAGATATGCCACAATCACAATGTATCCCAGCACGCAGGTAGGATAGGACAGTACCATCAGACTTAACAAAACACCGATAGCGATGGCGTTTCTGGTAAGAGCCGGCGCATAATAGTTCAGCCTTGTCTCTAACTCGATTCGATGGGTCGCTGTCAAAAGCAGTAATGTCAAAAACCACAGCATCATGTTGGAAAATTCCGGCATGACGTATCCCTTGGGCAGAAGGTTGAAGTACAGCATGGCCAAATAAAAAGCTTGATCTTTACCGACGAATTTGCGAAGGCCACCCCAAAATAAGTAGGTCACCAACGCATGAGTCAACACACCGATAGTTCTGATAAAGATAACGCTGTAGGTATAGGTGTGGAAAATACCGTGGTAAATCCACAATAAAAACTCAATGAAAAAGGCTGATGTCTGATGTGGGTCCCACAATTCAGCAAACAGCCTGTCTCCTTGCAGGATTCGATATGGCACAGTGATAGCGTACTCCTCGTCCATCTGTAGTGATACAAAGATGCACTTAAGGGCAGCTAAAACTGATGCCAGCAGAATCCCTCTTTTTATCCATTTTATTCTTGTTTCTCTTTTTGTTTCGTTCATTACATATACCGAGAAACAAGTCCGGTCTTATTTCTCTTCTTCTTCAATTGGGTTATTGAAGCTTACACCCCTGTTGATATCACCGGATGGGTTTTTACCAAATTCATAATCATTACCTGGCAGAATTGCATTCAGGATAATACCTACAATAGCGGCAATTGCAAGACTTGTCAATGTAATGGAGGTAGAACCTACTACAAAAGTGATACCATTTGTAAATCCAAGACCGCAAACCAAGATGAGTGCTGCGATGATCAGGTTACGGGATTTGGTGAAGTCTACCTTATTCTCTACTACGTTACGAACACCGATTGCAGAAATCATACCGTACAGGATGAAACTGATACCACCGATGATTGCAGTAGGCATGGAACCAAAGATATCTGCTACCTTTGGAATGAAGCTTAAGATGATGGCATATATTGCGGCAAGTCTGATTACTCTTGGATCATATACACGGCTCAGCTCCAGTACACCGGTGTTCTCGCCATATGTGGTATTAGCAGGGCCACCGAACATAGCTGCAAGAGTTGTAGCAAGACCATCGCCCATCAAGGTTCTGTGAAGACCCGGGTCTTCTACGAAGTTATTGCCTGTTGTTGCAGAAATAGCGGAAATATCACCTACATGCTCCATCATGGTAGCAAGGGCAATAGGTGCCATAACCAGGATTGCAGATAAGTCGAATTTTGCAATGATGAATTTTGGCATACCTACCCAGCTGGCTGCTGCTACAGGTGCGAAATCAAAGATTGCAGAACCGTCGCTGTTGGTCATACCCAGCTTGTAGAAAATAAGTGCACATACATAGGAAATCACTACACCTAATAAAATAGGAATAATCTTCAGCATTCCCTTACCCCAAATGTTGAAGATGATGACAACTGCCAGAGCAATTAAAGCAAGTGGCCAGTTCTTCTCTGCATTCTGAATAGCAGAAGGAACTAAGGAAAGTCCGATGCAGATAATGATAGGACCTGTCACAACAGGTGGCAGGAATCTCATAACTCGTTTTACACCTACTGCCTTAATGATGAATGCCAGGATGACATACAGAAGGCCGGCTACTACGATACCACCACAGGCATATGGTAATTTCTCACCATAGCTCATAGTAGCAAAAATTCCCGTATCCAAATCGGCTACCATCTTAAATCCACCTAAAAAAGCGAATGAAGAACCGAGGAATGCGGGAACTTTTAACTTAGATAAAATATGAAATAATAAAGTACCAATACCAGCGAAGAATAATGTAACCTGAATGGATAATCCTTCACCGTGGAAATCACTGTTCACTAAAATAGGAACTAAAATAGTAGCACCAAACATAGCGAACATGTGCTGCAAACCGAGAAGAAGCATCTTCGGAATGCCAAGGGTTGTTGCGTCGTAAATTGCTTGTCGTTTCTCTCTCATATCTACCTCCATATAGATTTATACACTCGTTTAATCATACCACAAGATTTACATTTTGGGCATAATTAGTTACACTAATTTGGGGTAGTAAAAAGGAGGAAATATGTTTTCATGTAGTAATTGCGGAGCAGAGCTCCGTTTCGATATCCAATCCGGAAAACTTCTATGCACCCACTGTGGAAACCAGCAGGATCCTGCCACTTATGAAACAGAACATAAGGTAGAAGAAAATACTGACAGCTACGATGTCAAAGTCTATACTTGCCCTAGCTGTGGCGGTCAGATTGTCTCTCCTTCCGAAAATGAAGTGGCCACCTTCTGCAGCTTCTGTGGCGCCAGTCATGTATTAGAAGGAAAAATGGACAAATCCAAACGTCCTAAATTTGTAATCCCATTTAAAAAGACAAAAGAAGATTGTAAAAAAGCTTATGCATCCATGATGCGAAAAGCGCTGTATGCACCCAAGGAATTGCGCGATCCGAAATTCTTAGAGACCTTCCGTGGTATCTATGTACCTTATTGGGTATATACCATTGCACAGGAAGGCACTGTAACCTTAAAGGCTACCGATACCTATCGAAGAGGAGATTATGTCTATACTAACCACTACGCCATCTCTGATTACGTATCCGCCAGCTACAAGGGTCTATCCTATGATGCTTCCAGCAGTTTCGATGACAGAATCAGTGAGACTATAGCACCTTTTGATTCTCACGAGATGCTGGCCTTTGCGCCAAGCTATCTGGCCGGTTTCTTTGCCGATACTTCAGACGTACCTGCGAAGGTATATACAGAGGATGCGAAAACCTTTGCATCTGAAGAGACCTATCAGAGATTACGAAAGAATGTCATAGGCTACTCTGTCACAGAGCCTGACACCAACGGCGCTTTAAATCGCATGACTCATAGTACTGTTGCAGAAGAAAATAGTGCTCTATTTCCTGTGTGGTTCTTAACCTATCACAGAAATAATCGTGTGGCCTATGCTGTAGTCAATGGAGAAAACGGACGTATCTCTTCCGATTTGCCGGTAGATATCAAAAGATACATCATCGGATCCCTGCTTATGGCGATTCCGTTTTTTATCTTATTAAACTTAAAGCTTACCTTGATTCCAGCCACATTGTTGACGCTTGTTTCTTTCCTGTCCATGGTAGCGGCAATCTTTTATGCTACAGGCTTAAACGCCCTGGTGAAAAAAGACCTGCGTACGGATGACAAAGGATACCAGTACACTCATGCAGACCCAGATGATTCCGCGAAGGATGCCACGACTGTTCCGCGAAAAAAACGGAGAAAGGCCGGATGGCTTTCCGGTGTGTCTCTTGGGGGATTTATCATCATCCTCAGCCTTCTGTTCACGGTAGGTACTTCTGTTTTTTATGTACTTGCCAGTGGATTTTTGACCCTGGTTAAGAGCAGCGCACTGGTAAGCCTTATAGCTACAGTAGTTACCTTAGGCCTGACCGGCTATGGCATCTCCCTGGATCGTAAGACTCCCGGTAAGCAGCATGTAGAAGGTTTATTCCTTCTTAGTCTCGCAAGTATCATCGCTACCGGCGTCCTGACCTGGAAACCGGTATCCGATTTATACTATTATGCAGCCGTTATCGTAGCCATCATGAGCATGTGCTTTGCAATGATTGGTCTGATTTCCGAGTACAACCTACTGGCTACCAGACCGCTTCCGCAGTTTAATAGACATGTGGAAATGCTGTTTCTGGCACTCCTTCTGGGACTTCTGTTTCAGCCTATGCAGGCCCACGCAGAGGGTTACGTAGACCTGACCAACCAAAAAACCGGCTATCAACTATTAGTAATTGACGAAGCTGACCTTTTTAGCGAAACAGAGCTCAAGAGTCTGGAAGAAGAAATGGCCAAGACCACTGAATGGGGCAATGCTGCAGTCATTACTACAGACTATAATGACGAGAGTTCCACCAGAATATATACACAGAATCAGTATTATACTTTATTTGAAAATCAGTCCGGTGCAGTCTTTGTTATCGATATGGACAACAGAGAGATTTACCTGTGCACAAACGGTGCGATTTATAAGACAGTCACAAGTGCCTATTCAAACACCATTACAGACAACGTCTATCGCTATGCTTCTAAATCACAGTATGGCAATTGTGCGACACAGACCTTCGTGCAGATCAACACCCTCATGGGTGGCGCAAAGATTGCACAGCCTATGAAGTATGTAAGCAACGCGCTGCTGGCTTTGTTCTTTGCATTTATGTTTAACTACTTCTTTATCAAGATATTCGCGGCAGCTCGTAAGCCTAGTAGATCTGCTCTCTTAGATTCTTGTGATATTAAGTTTAGTACCACAGATCATAGCGAGCGAATGACCGGACAAACCAAGCGTTACTCACCACAGTCTTCCGATTCCGGAAGCGGCGGAAGTGGCGGCGGCGGTGGCTTCTCCGGCGGAGGCGGCGGAGGCGGCGGCTTCTCTGGTGGCGGCGGAGGACACTCCTTCTAAGCCTGACACTATAGCTTAAATAAATAAGACCATCTGACAAGGAACCCTTTTGTGGGGACCAAGCAGTAAGGCAATCACGTGAGAAAAGTACTAAAACGGGAGTGAAGCATGGCATTCGTACACTTACATACCCATACAGAATATAGCTTGCTGGATGGGTCCAACAAGATAACTGAATACGTAAAGCGTGTGAAAGAACTGGGGATGAATGCTGCCGCCATTACAGATCATGGCGTGATGTACGGTGTAATCGATTTCTATAGAGCTTGTAAAGCGGAAGGAATCAATCCGGTGCTGGGGTGCGAAGTATATGTAGCACCGGGAAGCCGCTTCGACAGAGAGATGGGTGCGGGTGATGACAGATACTATCACCTGGTCCTACTGGCGGAAAATAACACCGGTTATGAAAACCTATCCAAAATAGTAAGTCGTGGTCATACAGAGGGATTCTACTATAAGCCACGTGTGGACTATGAGCTATTAGAAGAGTTCCATGAAGGCATCATTTGCCTTTCTGCTTGTTTGGCCGGTGAAGTACAGAAGTGGATTGTCCGAGGCATGATGGATGAGGCTAAGAAAGCGGCTCTTCATTATCAGGAAATCTTTGGTAAGGGTAATTATTTCCTGGAATTACAGGACCATGGAATTCCGGAGCAGAGGACTGTGAATGCAGGTCTTATGGCCCTAAGTCAGGAACTGGATATTCCACTGGTTTGTACCAATGATTGTCACTATACCTATGCCAGCGATGCTGAGCCACATGATGTACTTCTATGCCTGCAGACCGGAAAGAAGCTGGCGGATACCGACCGTATGCGCTATGAAGGTGGACAGTACTATGTGAAGAGCGAGCAGGAGATGCGAGCGCTGTTCCCATATGCACTGCAGGCGCTGGAGAATACCCAGGCTATTGCAGACAGATGTCATGTGGAGATTGAGTTTGGCCATACCAAACTGCCATTTTTCGAAGTGCCGGAGGGGTATGACTCCTGGACTTACTTACAGTATCTGTGCGAAAAAGGCCTGAAAGAACGCTATGGAGAAGAGGCAGAGACCCACAGAGAACGTCTGACCTATGAGTTAAATACCATCAAGAATATGGGGTATGTGGATTACTTCCTGATTGTATGGGACTATATCAATTACGCCAAAGAGCATGATATTCCGGTAGGACCGGGACGTGGTTCTGCAGCAGGTTCCATCGTGTCCTATTGCTTACGTATTACAGATATCGACCCTATCAAGTACAGCCTAATCTTCGAACGTTTCCTGAATCCGGAACGTGTATCCATGCCCGATATCGACGTGGACTTCGAGCCACAGGGACGAGGAAAAGTCATCGACTATGTACGTGAGAAGTACGGAGATGAGAAGGTAGTACAGATTGTCACCTTCGGCCGTCTTTTGGCAAAAGGGGTCATCCGAGATGTAGGACGTGTACTGGATTATCCTTATAGCTATGTGGATTCCATTGCCAAAATGGTCCCAAATGAACTCAACATTACACTCGATAGAGCGCTAGAATTAAATGCAGATTTAAGAAACCAATATGAAACAGACCCGCAAGTGCGTACCCTGATTGATTTAAGCAAGAGATTAGAGGGACTTCCTCGTAATACCGGTATGCATGCAGCAGGTGTCGTAATCTGTTCCGCACCTGCGGAGGACCTGGTACCTCTTTCCAGAGCACAGGATGGTTCCATTACCACTCAGTTCACCATGACTACCATCGAAGAACTGGGCCTTTTGAAGATGGACTTCCTGGGACTGCGTAACCTGACTGTTATCCAGGATGCTACCAGACTGATAGAGAAGGATTATGGCGTCAAACTGGATATGCTGAATATCGATTACCATGATCAGAAGGTATTGGATCTGATTGGAACCGGTAAGACAGAGGGCGTCTTCCAGCTTGAGAGTGCCGGTATGAAGAACTTCATGAAGGACCTGCGTCCCCAGAGTTTAGAGGATGTCATCGCCGGTATCTCCTTGTATCGACCGGGCCCAATGGATTTCATCCCGCTCTATATAGAAGGTAAGAACAACCCGGAAAACATCGTATACGATTGTCCGGAACTAGAGCCAATCCTATCTCCTACCTACGGCTGTATCGTATATCAGGAGCAGGTAATGCAGATTGTTCGTGATCTGGGTGGATTCTCCCTAGGTGAAAGTGATAATGTGCGCCGTGCCATGAGTAAGAAAAAGCAGCATGTCATGGAAGAAGCACAGCACGATTTCATCTATGGTAATCCGGAGAAGAACATTCCCGGATGTATGTCAAAAGGCATCTCAGAAGATGTTGGAAAGCGCATATTTGCTAAGATGATGGATTTTGCTAAATATGCATTTAATAAATCTCACGCAGCATGCTATGCTGTGGTTTCTTATCAGACAGCCTACCTGAAATGTTATTATCCGGTAGAATTCATGGCTGCATTAATGACATCTGTTATCGATAACCCGGTAAAGGTTTCTGAGTATATTGCCGGCTGTAAGGCTATGGGTATCGAGATGCTTCCTCCGGATGTGAATGAAGGCGAAGTAAGCTTCTCTGTGTCGGATGGAAAAATCAGATATGCGCTAACTGCCATTAAGAGTGTAGGTCTTCCTGTCATCGAGGCCATCGTAGAGGAACGTAATACCAATGGTAGATTTACAGATTTCTATGATTTCTTGGAGCGTATGTCCAAAGCCGAGAAAGCTGTGAATAAGAAAGCTGTAGAGAACTTTATCAAAGCCGGCGCCTTAGACAGCCTCGGCGGTACCCGAAAGCAGCAGATGGGTGTATTTGAAAAAGTAATGGACGACATTCATTCTAAGAAGCACTCCGGCATTGAGGGGCAAATGTCTCTATTTGATTTCATGGGAGCTGAAGAAAAACAGAGTTATCAAGTCAGCTTCCCGGATGTGGGAGAGTACGAAAAAGAAACCCTACTTTCCATGGAAAAGGAAGTGCTTGGGGTATATATCAGCGGTCATCCCATTCAGGAATACGAAAAACTATGGCGTAAAAATATCACCAATACCACACTGGATTTCCGGGCAGATGAGGAAGAAGACGTTTCCTTATCTAATATCGCTTTTGATGTGACCCAGGAATCCAAACTCCAGGATAATGCCATGGTTACCATCGGCGGTATGGTGGCGGAGAAAAAGATCAAGTACACCAAGAATGGCCAGGTGATGGCTTTTGTTACATTAGAAGATTTATATGGCGTGGTGGAAGTAATTGTATTCCCGAAGACCTATGAAGCGTATCAGTCTAAATTAAAGGAAGAAAGTAAAGTCTTCATACGAGGCAGAGTATCCCTAGAAGAAGGAAAGGATGCGAAACTGATTGCACAGCAAATCGAAAGCTTTGAAGACAAACCCAGAACTCTATGGGTACAATTCTCTAATATGGAAGAATACGAAGCCGGAGAAAAGGAACTCTTCGAAGCACTTCATAGCTCTGATGGTAAAGATAATGTAGCGATTTATATCACAGATACCAAGCAGGTTCGCAAGCTGCCACCTAACCAGAGAGTGCAGGCAGATGAGGCCCTTGTACTGGCTTTACAGGCCAGATTTGGTAAAGAGAATATAAAACTGGTATAAAAGTTACGGAAAAGCCCGCAAAATGAGCAAAAAACCATTGAAAAATAAAAAAAAAAATATTAAGATGAAGTTTAGGTTATAAGCAGGAAAACGATAAGAGATAGATAGACAGGAGGAACACAATGTCTAAAGAAATCAAAACTATCGCTGTACTTACCAGTGGTGGAGATGCACCTGGTATGAATGCTGCAATCCGTGCAGTTGTTCGTAAAGCGATTAAAAACGGAGTAAGTGTAAAGGGAATCAAAAGAGGCTATGCTGGTCTGTTGAATGAGGAGTTCATCGATATGGGACCAAGTAGCGTTTCTGATATTATTCAGCGTGGTGGTACCATCCTTGGTACAGCTAGATGCTTAGAGTTCAAACAGCCTGAAGTACAGAAAGAAGGCGCTGATATCTGCCGTAAGCATGGTATCGACGGTATCGTCGTTATCGGCGGTGACGGATCTTACCGTGGTGCGCAGGCTTTATCTCGTAACGGAATCAATACAGTAGGTCTTCCTGGTACGATTGATTTGGATATCGCTTGTACTGATTATACAATCGGTTTCGATACAGCTATCAATACTGCAATGGATGCTATCGATAAGATTCGTGATACTTCTACTTCTCACGAGCGTTGCTCCATCGTAGAGGTTATGGGTCGTAACGCAGGTTATATTGCATTATGGTGCGGTATTGCCAATGGTGCAGAAGATATTCTTTTACCTGAGAACTATGACTACGATGAGCAGAGAATCATCAACAACATCATCGCAGGTCGTAAGAGAGGTAAACAGCATCATCTTATCATCAATGCAGAGGGTATCGGTCATTCCACTTCCATGGCGAAGAGAATCGAAGCTGCTACCGGCATTGAAACAAGAGCTACTATCTTAGGTTACATGCAGCGTGGTGGTTCACCTACCTGTAAAGACCGTGTATATGCATCTATTATGGGTGCAAAGGCTGCTGACATTCTTTGCGAAGGCAAGACCAACAGAATCGTAGCTTACAGGAACGGCCAGTTCGTTGACTATGATATTGAGGAAGCGTTGAGCATGCAGAAGGATTTGGATCCATACACAGTTGAAGTTTCCAATATGATTTAGTTATTTCATCCCACGTCTATGTTACAATGGACGTGGGATTTTTGTTGAGATAGGATGGCGAATCGAAAGGAAACTCAAATGTACAATATCATTACAAGTTCATCCAACGTGAAATTAAAAGAATTGACCGCACTTTTGGAGAAGTCAAAAGCCAGAAAAGAAAGTGGTCTTTTTATTATAGAAGGAACCAGGATTTTTTCTGAGGTTCCAAAGGAACTGACCAAGGAAATTGTCTGCTCGGAATCTTATTTGAATAAAAACGGAGAGGCACAGATGCAGGGCCTTCCCTTCACAGTTCTTTCGGATGCGCTTTTTACCAAGTTATCAGACACGAAAACGCCTCAAGGGGTGCTGGCAGTAGTAAAGCAGAGCAAGTATACATTAGAAGAAATCCTGCAGGGAAAAGCTGCCTCTTCGAAAGGAAATGAGGCGCAGCCTCTTCTACTCATGTTGGAAGATGTGCAGGATCCCGGAAATCTGGGCACCATCATGCGCTCTGCGGAAGGTGCAGGGGTCACAGGAGTCATCCTGAGCAAAGGGTGCGTAGACTTGTATAATCCAAAGACAGTACGCTCTACCATGGGTTCTATTTTCCGCATGCCTTTTACCTATGTAGAGGATTTCGGTGAAGCAATCCAAAAGGCACAGGGGGCAGGGGTGCAGGTATATGCAGCCCACCTGGCAGGAAAGAAAGCCTATGAGGATTTTGACTATACAAAACCGACTGCATTTCTGATTGGAAATGAAGGAAATGGATTAAAAGAAGAAACTGCCAAAAAAGCAGATTCCTATGTCATCATCCCTATGCTGGGAAAACTGGAAAGCTTAAATGCCGGAATAGCCGCATCTTTACTGAGCTTTGAGGCTGCAAGACAAAGACGCCTGGGGTAAAATATTAAGAAATTGTTAAGCAAATTTGACAAGCCGTAACAGTTCTGCTATTATTTCTAAGGTAGCACGTAACAAATTGTAACAATTAGGAGAGATTTATGTTTCAGAACAAGAAGTTATTCGCTGTCCTGATAGCTTGTCTAATTGCGGTAGTGATTTCAGTAACCCCTAAGACAGAGGCTTACGCAGCCGGCGTTCCAAATTACGCAACCGGCTCTTATGTGAACACCATTTCTTATCAGGAAGTGAATATGTATGTTGCAGCTGATCAGTATTCCACAGTTGTAGCTACATTGCCTGCAAACAGTGTATGTACTGTAGAAGGCATCGAAGACATTTGGGTTAAAGTAAACCATCTCGGTACTGTAGGTTATATCTACTACGAGTACGTTGAGTATAATGAAGAAGTGATCAATTCCAGCTTAGAGAAGGCTGAGGCAGAGAGACTTGCCAGAGAAGCCCTTCTTCAGCAGGAGTCGATTCGTGAGCTTGCTGCCCTGATTCATTGCGAAGCAGGTAGCGAACCAATCGAAGGACAGATTGCTGTTGGCGCGGTAGTTATGAACCGTGTGAAGTCTGACAGATATCCAAATGATATCCACAGCGTTATCTATCAGCCGGGACAGTTCACACCGGCAGGTAGAGGTTCTGTAGCCAATAGACTTGCTACAGGCAATATCAAGCAGTCTTGCCTTGAGGCAGCACTTGCAGCATTCCAGGGTACAGACAATACAGGCGGGCTTTTACATTTCCATGCAGGTTCTTCCGGTGGACTTCAGATTGGCCGTCAGGTATTCTATTAATTTCATAGAGAATCTAAACTACTCTGCTTGATGCAGGGTAGTTTTTTTTATGGTAGAATGAGCGTAAGAGCGCGCCGAAGAGGATGGCTGCGCAGGGATAAGTGTATACAGGAGGGAATGTTATGACTGGTGTATGGATTACATTATTGGTTATCGTAGTGATTCTTGTAGTATTTGGCTTACGTATTGTGCCACAGGGACATGCGTACATTATCGAGCGACTTGGTAAGTATGCCGGTACTTGGGAAGCAGGATTACATATTATGATTCCTTTTATCGACCGCGTTGCAAAACGTATCTCCTTGAAGGAACAGGTGCTGGATTTTCCACCACAGCCTGTTATTACAAAGGATAATGTTACCATGCTCATCGATAGCGTTGTCTTTGAAAAAGTATACGATCCAAAGCTGTATACCTACGGTGCAGAGAATCCTATCGCAGGTCTGCAGAACTTATCAGCTACTACTTTGCGTAATATCATCGGTGATATGGAGCTTGACCAGACCCTGACCAGCCGTGATCAGATCAACCAGAAACTGGAAGCAATTCTGGATGAAGCTACAGATGCCTGGGGTATCAAGGTAACTCGTGTGGAGCTGAAGAATATCCAGCCACCTGCAGAAATCGAAGAGGTTATGACCAAACAGATGCGTGCTGAACGTGAGAGACGTCAGACCGTCCTGGAAGCAAAGGCGCACCAGGAAGCAGTAGTCAGCCGTGCAGAAGGTGATAAGAAGGCAAAAGTCCTGAGTGCTGAAGCAGAAAGAGATGCACAGATTGCCTATGCAGAAGGTAAAGCAAAAGCCATCCAGATGGTATATGAAGCAGAAGCCAAAGGTTTGGAGATGCTTCGCGAAGCCAAGATGGATGAGAGCGTACTTCGTTTAAAAGGCCTGGAGGCTTTGAAAGACGTAGCCAACGGACAGGCTACCAAGATTTATGTGCCGAATGACTTAAGCAAAGCCATCTCCAGCTTAGGAATTGCAGGAGATGCCTTAGGCATTCAGCAGGAGAATCATTCTAAAACTGAATAAGTTTCAGATATAACCAGAGAAAACAGATCAAAACAGGAAGTGAGGAGCTTGTTATGAAATCATTGATTGGAAAAGATTTTCTGAAATTATTGGACTATACCCCGGAGGAGATTCAGTATCTGGTGGATTTGGCTGCGAAGCTAAAAGCCAAGAAGAAAGCCGGCGAACCGGTGGACGTTCTCAGAGGAAAGAACGTGGCACTGATTTTCGAAAAGACTTCTACCAGAACCAGATGTGCCTTTGAAGTGGCAGCCCATGACCTGGGTATGGGAACTACTTACCTGGACCCTACAGGATCCCAGATTGGGAAAAAGGAAAGCATCGCAGATACTGCCAGAGTGTTGGCAGGTATGTACGATGGTATCGAATACAGGGGCTTTGGACAGGATATCGTAGAGGAGCTGGCAAAGTACTCTAAAGTGCCGGTATGGAACGGCCTGACCAATGAGTTTCACCCTACCCAGATGCTGGCAGACCTTCTGACGATACAGGAGCACCTGGGCAGAATCAAAGGGGTGAAACTGACTTACATGGGAGACGCCAGATATAATATGGGCAATTCCCTGATGGTAGTATGTGCCAAAATGGGCATGCACTTTACTGCTTGTACCACACCGGAATTCTTCCCGGATAAAGCACTGGTAGCACAGTGTGAAAAAATCGCCGCAGAAAACGGTGGTAGCATTCGCTTGGAGTCCGACGTAGAAAAGGGTACCAAAGATGTGGATGTAATCTACACAGATGTGTGGGTATCCATGGGAGAGCCGGATGAAGCCTGGGGAGAGCGCATTGGAAAGCTTACACCATACAAAGTTACAGCACAGGTGATGAAGAATGCAGGAGAAAAAGCAGTCTTCATGCACTGCCTGCCGGCATTCCATGATTTAAAGACCAAGGTGGGGAAAGAGCAGGGCGAGAAGTTCGGCTTCGATGATTTGGAAGTGACAGATGAAGTATTTGAATCTGCACAGTCCATCGTCTTTGACGAAGCGGAGAATCGCATGCACACCATCAAGGCGGTAATGGCTGCTACATTAGGGGCAGAGTTTTAAGAAAGATAGGGCAAGAAGCGTCAGCTTCTGAAGATGTAACGTGTTTCAAGAAGAACTATTAGCAGAATTAAAAGCAAGTAAAGACTATATTTCCGGACAGGAATTGTGCGAGAAGTTTGGGGTATCCAGAACAGCAGTCTGGAAGGCAATCCAGAAGCTGAAAAATGGTGGATACCTCATTCAGTCTGTGCAAAATAAAGGCTATAAGCTGGTGGATGACACAGATGTACTGAATGAAACCGAAATCCGCGAAAGGCTTCATACCAAGTGGGCAGGACAAAACCTGGTATATAAAGATGTGACAGCATCTACCAATATTGATGCGAAAGAGCTTGGAGAGCAAGGCGCAGTACATGGTACTCTTGTGGTAGCAGATAAGCAGACTGCCGGTCGTGGCAGAAGAGGCCACAGCTGGGATACGATGGGTGGTACCACCATTGCTATGAGCCTTTTATGCAGACCCAAGGTGGATCCTAATAGAGCTTCCATGTTGACTCTTGTGATGGGCCTTGCTTTGGCGGAAGCCATAGAGGATGTGTGTGGACAGGAGACCAAGATTAAATGGCCCAATGACACTGTCATTCATGGAAAAAAGGTGACAGGTACCTTGACGGAAATGAGCGCCGAGATGGACCTAATCCACTATGTGGTGATTGGAACCGGCATCAATGTCAATACACCTCCGGAAGACTTTGCAGAAGAAATCAGAGACATGGCAGGCAGTCTCAAGACAGAGTGCGGTCATGCCTGCAGCAGAGCAGAGACTATTGCAAAGACCATGGACTACTTCGAAAAGTACTATGAAATCTTTGAAAAAACAGAAGATTTATCCGGCTTAAAGGAAGCATACGAGGCTAAACTGGTGAATCAGAATGCCCAGGTTCGAGTCCTGGATCCAAAGGGCGAATACGAAGGCATTGCCAGGGGCATCGATGAAATGGGTAATCTTTTGGTGGAAACAGCGAGCGGAATCCAGAAGGTATATGCCGGTGAGGTATCCGTAAGAGGTTTGTACGGATATACTTAATGATGCGGCAAACTTTTGCAGAGCTAGAATTCGCAGATGAAAGCGATAGAAAGAAGAAATACGTTATGGCAGAATCAGATAACAGAATCGTGCTTTGCGGCGCCAGCGCCTATGAGCAGAAATACTATTTTAATCCAATTTTTGAAAAAATTCCGAAGTCCATTCAGGATGAACTTCGTATCATTTGCACTCTGTTTACCGAAGAGGTGGGTGGTGTCATTACCTTAGTCTTCGAAGAAGACGGTGCACTTTCCATAGATACAGAATATGCGGAAGATGATTTCTATTATGACGAGATATCCAGCGGGCTGATGGTCCGAAAGATTAAATCCACCAGAGAAGAACTCTTGGAATCTTTGGTGCTCTACTATAGAGTGTTTGTAAAGCATGAGGACATCAATCAACTTCTGGCACAGGAAGAAGAATAAAAAGAAAGCGAGCTTATAAAATGTTACTTGTAATCGATGTGGGAAATACCAACATAACGGTAGGCGTGTACAATGGAGAAAGACTGGAAACCTCTTTTAGACTTACTACAGTAGCTACCAGAACTTCTGATGAATTCGGTATGGATATTGCGGTACTACTTGATAAAAATAATATCACGCTAAAAGATATTCGCGGTGTCATCATCGCCAGCGTAGTGCCAAATGTCATGCACTCTCTGGTAAATGCTGTGGTGAAATATGTTGGAAAGAATCCTCTTATTGTGGGTCCGGGCGTAAAGACCGGCATCAAGATTGCTACAGCACATCCTAATGAAATCGGTGCAGACCGTATTGTGGATGCAGTGGGTGCTTATGAAAAATACGGCGGACCTGTTTTGGTTATGGATTTTGGCACAGCTACAACCTATGACCTGGTGACAGAAGATGGAAGCTTTGTGGCTGGTATCACAGCTCCCGGTATTAAAATCAGTGCCAAAGCTCTTTGGGAAGATACTGCAAAACTTCCGGAAGTAGAGATTAAGAAGCCAAAGTCTATCCTGGCCCAGGAGACTATCTCCAGTATGCAGGCCGGACTGGTATACGGACAGATTGGACAGACAGAGTATATCGTGCAGAAAGTCAAAGAGGAAAGTGGCCTTCAGAATCTGAAGGTGGTAGCTACCGGTGGCCTGGGAAGCATCATTGCAGATGAGACCAAATGCATCGATGTATATGATAGAGAGTTGACACTGGATGGCCTGCGTCTCATTTACGAGAAGAACGAAAAGTAATCCGGTAAGGCAAATAGAGAAATAGAAGTAATGTTAAAAATCGGTAACGTAGAATTAGATAACCAGGTAATACTGGCTCCAATGGCAGGTGTAAGCGACCTGCCATTTCGTCGCATTTGCACAGATATGGGAGCGGGCATGACCTGTACTGAAATGATCAGTGCCAAGGCTTTAAAGTATCATAATCGAAATACAGAAGAGCTTTTGGCAATCGATCCGGGAGAGAAAGTAGTATCCCTACAGTTTTTTGGAAATGACCCGGAAATCATGGCGGAGGAAGCGGCCAAAATCGAAGAGCGACCTTTTTCCATCCTGGACATCAACATGGGATGCCCGGTACCAAAGGTAGTCAATAACGGGGAAGGCTCCGCGTTGATGAAGGACCCAAAACTGGCAGCAGATATCGTACGCGCCATTCGTTCAAAGATTCAAAAACCCGTCACGGCGAAGATACGAAAAGGTTTTGACGATGACCATGTGAATGCGGTGGAGATGGCTAAGTACCTGGAGGATGCCGGGGCAGCAGCCATTGCCGTGCATGGTAGAACCAGAGAACAGTATTACTCCGGAAAAGCGGACTGGGAAATCATCGCCAAGGTGAAAGAAGCAGTATCCATCCCTGTCATCGGCAACGGAGATGTGGATAGTCCGGAGAAGGCAAAAGCCATGCTGGATGAAACCGGATGCGATGCCATCATGGTGGCAAGAGCAGCTCAGGGAAATCCATGGATTTTCAGAGAAATCATCCACTATCTGGAGACGGGAGAGAAACTGGAAAGACCCACGACCAAAGAGATTATAGATATGATCAATCTCCATGGCAGAATGCTGGTGGAGCATAAAGGAGAGTACACGGCCATTCGTGAAATGCGGAAGCACATTGCCTGGTATACCTTTGGCATGCGCCATGGTGCCAGATTCAGAGAAAAGGTGAATCAGCTGGAAAGCCTGGCGGAGATGGAGGCGTGCTTAAGCGCTTTTCTTGACACTCCATAGGAATAAAAGTATAATACATAGGTTAAGTATGACCAAAAATTAGTACGGAAATAGATAGAGTATCAATAGAGAAAGGGAGCACAAAAATGGAAGAACAAAAGACAGTTTTGACCGCCGAAGGTCTGAAAAAATACGAGGACGAACTTGAGTATTTAAAAGTAACCAAACGTAGAGAAATCGCTGAGGCTATCAAAGAAGCCAGAGCTCAGGGTGACCTTTCCGAAAACGCTGAGTACCAGGCTGCTAAAGATGAGCAGAGAAAAATGGAAGCCAGAATCGAAGAATTAGAGAAGATTCTGACCAACGTAGAAGTCGTAGAAGACAATGATGACAACAGCGGTGTAATCCGTCTTGGTAGCAAAGTAAAAATCAAGGATATCGAATTCGATGAGGTACTGGAGTATCGTATCGTAGGTTCCAACGAAGCAAATACAGACGCAGGTCAGATTTCTAACGAGTCTCCACTGGGTCGTGCACTGATCGGTGCAAAGAAAGGCAAAACCGTAGAAGTACAGGCTCCTATGGGCGTTATCAAATACAAAGTTATGGAAATCATCAAATAAGAGAGTTCGTAACGAAGGAGTAAAATCGTGGCAGAGAATCAGCAGAATCAAAAGGGGAATCAGCCGGAGCAGGACTTAAATCAGCTGCTCAAGGTAAGACGTGAGAAGCTTGCTGCACTGCAGGAAGCAGGCAAAGATCCTTTTGTGATTACTAAATATGATCAGACTCATCACAGTGATGAGGCAAAGGCGCTCTATGAAGCACATGAAGCAGAACTGCTGAAGGACCGCGCACCATTCGATGAAAGCGGTCTGGATGAGGAAGCTTTAAGAGCTGCTAAGAAAGAGTACTACAATGAGACCAGAGCTATCATGGATGCACAGCCTATCCATGTCAGCATTGCAGGTCGAATGATGTTTAAGCGTGTCATGGGTAAAGCAAGCTTTTGCAATATCCAGGACTTAAAGGGAAATATCCAGGTATACGCATCTAAGGATGCGCTGGGTGAAGAATCCTATGCAGATTTTAAGAAATCCGATATCGGTGATATCTATGGTATCAAGGGATGGCTTTTCCGTACCATGACCGGTGAGATTTCCATTCATGCAGAAGAGATGACTCTGCTTTCTAAGAGCTTACAGATTCTGCCTGAGAAGTTCCACGGATTGACTGATACAGATACAAGATATCGTCAGAGATACATTGACCTTATCATGAATAAAGAGTCTAAGGACGTATTTGTAAAACGTTCTGTTATGATGCGCGAGATTCGTAACTTCCTTGCAGGACGTGACTTCATGGAAGTAGAGACTCCTATTCTGGTATCCAATGCAGGTGGTGCAGCAGCCCGTCCTTTCGAGACTCATTACAATTCTTTGGATGAAGATGTAAAATTACGTATTTCCTTAGAGTTATATCTGAAGAGACTGATTGTTGGTGGACTTGAGAGAGTATACGAAATCGGTCGTGTATTCCGTAATGAGGGTCTGGATACCCGTCACAATCCGGAATTCACTTTGATGGAATTATACCAGGCTTATACAGACTATGAAGGCATGATGGAACTGACAGAGAGCATGTTCCGTTATCTGGCAGAGAAGGTATGCGGTTCTACTACCATTTCTTACAATGGTACAGAAATCGACCTTGGCAAGCCATTCGCTCGTCTGACTATGACGGAAGCTGTAAAGCAGTATGCAGGTGTTGATTTTGATGCAGTGAAAGATGACGCAGAAGCTAAGAAGCTTGCTGATGAAAAAGGCATCGAGTACGAAGATAGACACAAAAAGGGCGATATCCTGAATCTCTTCTTCGAAGAATTCTGTGAAGAGCATATGATTCAGCCTACCTTTATCATGGATCATCCAATCGAGATTTCTCCTTTGACTAAGAAGAAACCTTCCGATCCTTCCAAGGTAGAGCGTTTTGAGCTTTTCATCAACGGTTGGGAGATGTGCAACGCATACTCCGAACTGAACGACCCTATCGATCAGCGTGAGCGTTTCGCCCTGCAGGATGCCAATGCAGAAGCAGGCGATGACGAAGCAGAGCACACCGACGAAGATTTCCTGAATGCATTGGAAATCGGTATGCCACCTACGGGCGGTATCGGCTACGGCCTGGATCGTCTGTGTATGTTACTGACAGATTCCGCAGCAATTCGTGATGTATTGTTGTTCCCGACTATGAAGTCATTAGACAAATAAATCCAGTATTTATGCGGGTTTGCGGACTTTTAAATTGTATGGTACGACAAGAGTACGACAAAATAACCTGTCTTAAAGGGTTAAAATAAACGATTTT
>Ga0256405_10001547_pt1 | contig 61734 bp, 62 predicted proteins | sample RumenRJG_02DNA_FD_189096 | JGI IMG/M metagenome (GOLD analysis project Ga0256405, IMG submission 189096) | Bovine rumen microbial communities from Lethbridge, Alberta, Canada - RJG_02 | ecosystem: Host-associated > Mammals > Digestive system > Stomach > Rumen | place: Canada: Alberta... | reverse complement strand
GAGGGTCCACCCGTTCCCATTCCGAACACGGTAGTTAAGCTCATTTCTGTCCACAATACTTGGCTGGCAACGGCCTGGGAAGATAGATAGCGCCAACACAGGTTCTGGTTCAATAGAGCTGGGGCCTGCATATTCCTCCTTAGCTCAGTTGGTAGAGCACGCGGCTGTTAACCGCGCTGTCGTAGGTTCGAGTCCTACAGGGGGAGCCAGAGGATTGCCGCCACAAGGTGGCGGCAATCCAACTCTTAAAACCACGGGCCTTTAGCTCAGTTGGTTAGAGCAGTCGGCTCATAACCGATCGGTCCTGGGTTCGAGTCCCCGAAGGCCCACCATATGGTTTCGCCAGAGGGGAAACCTCAAGCGATTTAGGGGTATAGCTCAGCTGGTAGAGCAGCGGTCTCCAAAACCGCGTGCCGAGGGTTCGAATCCTTCTGCCCCTGCCATAAAAAGTCTTTACAACAATCGTTGTATGTGTTATAATGCTTCAGTGTCGAGCCATTATTAATTTGGCCCGGTAGTTCAGTTGGTTAGAACGCTAGCCTGTCACGCTAGAGGTCGACGGTTCGAGTCCGTTCCGGGTCGCCAAATTCGCTGCTGTAGCTCAGTCGGTAGAGCGCATCCTTGGTAAGGATGAGGTCGGCGGTTCGAATCCGCCCAGCAGCTCCACGAAGAAATCCTGTAACCGCAATGGTTGCAGGGTTTTTTCTTTTTATTTCATCCCTTTGCTAAAGTCGAGAAAAAACCTGATTTGCTAAATTTCTTGCTAAAGAAAAAATAGTCTGCACTAAGCGGTTTTAACTGCATCACCTAGTACTAACTGCAAGATTTTCGCGGAGAGCTCCGGATCTGATTTTACCTTATCCAAAAGCTGATTGGCGTCGATTCCTTGAGTAGGAGTATCGATTTTGGTATCGCACCCGTAGAAACTCGATTCCACAAGCTGCGAGAGTCCTCTCTTTTCCTCATCAAGTGCCTCGTTGTAGTTGCTCATGAGAACAGATGGAGACTGGCCGCTGCTTTCAGCAACGAGCTGGTAGTTATTTTGTGTCAGTCGCACTTTGTGCATTTGGCCAGCTTTTCGCAATCCCTGGAACTCAATTTGATCAGTGATCTTCATTGAGGCTTGCCATTTTTTGAAAGTTTTGCAGAGGTGGTTAGGATCAATTGGTCGGCCATCAGGTTGGCAAATGAGTAATCCGTAGTCGTGATAGTCTTTCCCAAACAATTCTTTGTTTTTCTCAATTTCCTCAAGTCGCATTTTAATTTCCTGAAGTAAGGGAGTCGTTAAATACTGCTTACGGAAACTGCCCTCGGTTTTTGGCGTTTTCAGAATCAAACTGCTCTTTGACTTGGGGATCTGCTTAGGAAAGATTTTGACAATTTTTTCGGCAGGTACTTCTTTGAGCGACTTGTCGGTAACGCGCTCAACAATCTGTGTGATCCACATGCTTTTATCCTGGAAATCAATGGAGTTTGCATCAAGACCCACCACTTCACCTACTCGCAAAGAGCAAACAAAACCGATATGTACTGCTAAGTGAAGAATTGGATCATCGGTGATATTGGCCAGCGCTTCTCGTACCTGCGTTACAGTCCAAGTTTTCCGTTTTTTCGTCCGTTCTGATGGTGGACTGGTTTTAGGTATTTCCTTGATATAGCCCCACCTTTTAGCAGTAGGAAAACCAACGGTCAGAATATTATAGCACTTTTTGATTGTCGGTGAACTGAGCCGCGGAATTTCGTTTGGCTTCTTCCCGAAGCTTTTGCTCCCGCCGCAAGGCTTTTGCCGCAAATGGTCGATAAAGGCGTCGATTGCTTCAGCCGTGATTGCACTCATTACCCAGTCACCAAAATAAGGGTAGATATGTGCGTTCAGATTTTGCACATAGCTGTCATAAGTACGGGGAGAAAAGTTTTTCAGCCTCGCATGGAACGGAAGAAAACGTTCCATGAAATCTTTGAAAGTTCGGCAGATATTGTCCTCTTGCGATTCAGGTATTGTTGCTTCTTCTTGCGTAGGACTATCCTGGGCAATCTTCTGAGCGGACTTTTCAATGGCGCGAGTTCTCTTGTAATCGATGGCAGCCTGCCGAATATCATCCGTACGCTTATGTGCCTGTAGGTGGTCGATATAGGCTTTGCGTTGAATTGCTTCGAGCTCTGTTTCATAGGACTCCCATTGCTGCTTAATTTTACCTGCGGAAGTCTTATATTGATAAATTACATTATGTGAAGTACCGCGAACTTTGTATGTTGCCATGGTGGATGATCCTTTCTTTGGTGCTCTCAGGAATTGCCGCCATTTTCATTGAACCATTTGTCAAAAGATTCTTTATGAATACGAAGGCAGCGAGGCCCGAGTCGAATTACTTTGAAGTCTTTTGTCGTTTCGCAAAGATAGTAGGCTTTGCGAACACTAACACCAAGAATTTCAGCCACCTGCTCAGCGGTATAGGTTCGCTGTGCAGAGTTACTGCAATTTGAGTTTTCCATTTATTAAACCTCATTTGCAGCTTGGCAACTATTCAGGTAGTTTTTTAGCCTCCTTTCTTAGAATATAGCAGGTAGGCATATTATACACTACACATTTTAAGTTGCCAAGCGTATTCGTTATTAGTCAATGTTCAAAAAACTCCCCCAGACCACTTCCTGCGCCCATCTCAGACCGCGTATTAGCAGGTCACTGCTGTGCAGTGCTTCCGCCGCAGGCACGCAAAGGCATACTATCTGCGGCTCCTGTATAACTTCTGGGGAAGGGATGTAGACAGCGATTGTTTGCATATCGTTTTTCAAGGTGCGTTAGCAAGGCAATTATTGCTTACCTTTACTAAAAAAGAGACGCAAATTAAGAATTATTCTGCATGGTCTTGAATATACAATATATAGGTGCAAAGTATTGACAAATGCTATATATTGTGTTATTCTTCAATCGTAATTGATTCTCTGTGCGTTCCTCACTTTGAGGATAGGCTTTTGGGCCTATGGGCGAACAAGATTTCGCATTGCACATTTGTTGCTTGGATTGGATGTATTCAGCGGTATTACTGCGCCTTTTTCGCAGATACGGCTGATTTTATTTTTCATATTGGGAGTTCTCTCCTACCGCAAGAGCGGGAATGACTGATGCCACCATTCGGTGTGCAGAACTGGCCGAGCCAGTTGACAGACATTCCCGCTCTTTTTTATTTTGCCCAAACGCCATACCGGCTTTGAGGATAGATCAATACGAAAGGAGCCTATGAAATGAGCCAGTGCAAACGATGGAAACCCGGAGGACGGCCCCGCCATTCCTCCAAGATTCCAAAGCAGAGCAGACAGCTGAAGCAAAAGGGGGTGACAGACTGCGGACACAAGAAAGGTGGTGCAGCTGCGTGAGCCAGTCCATTGCTTACCAGCCATCGGTGCTGGTGGAAACGGCAGACCTGTCCCGTGAAGAGTGGCTGGAATACCGGCGTCTCGGAATCGGCGGCAGTGACGCCGCAGCAGTACTCGGCATATCCCCGTTCCGAACCGCGAGAGACCTCTATTATCATCCGTCATATTGACCGCGACATGGACTATGAAGCGGAGCTGATCGAGATGGAGCGCTGCTTCTGGCACGACAACGTTCTTTCCAAGGTGCCGCCTCCTTACACAGAGGACGGTGAACTAATCCTCGAAAGCCTGCGGCGCCAGTTGGGGCCTTCCGATAAGGATGCGCCGCCCGCGGTGCTTGCCATGCCTCAGTAACATGTTTAATAACGGTTCCCATTTGCTGGAGGGCGTAAATGCGGAGAGCGTAACGCTTTTGTCGACAAAGTCCGGTAGATTTGTGAAGATGGGGATCGAGGGATTCCCGTATTTGTGTCTATGGGGAAATGCAATTCGCCCGTATTTGGTGTGTATTGAACCTTGGTGCGGTACATCTGACTTTATTGACACAGACCATATCTGGGAAAAGCGGCCAGGAATTCTGTGCGCTCCTGCGCAAGGCGAGGAAAAGCGTACGATCAGCTTCTGTGTTGGATAAAGAGAATTTGACTTATGGTTATTGAGAGCAGATGCCAAGGAGCACTTTTCCGTGAAGCAATGGAGAAACCCTGGGGTGGAGAAATCCTTTTAGTAACCCATAACGGATGGTATCTCGGAACGGAGCAAGGAGTTTTCCTTCTGCATGATGCGAAATATGGGGAGATACCAATTGGGGTAGCCCTGCCTGATATTGGCGATCTTCCATATGACAAGCAGCTGGAACATGAGAGGATATTTTTTGAGAATGGCCGAATCAGCGTCTCTGCGGATTTGAATATTTTGGTATACCCATCAGGCGAACGGAAAAAGCTATCTGTAAACGTTGTGTCTGCATCATGGATAGATACGCTCAGAGATATACTGAAAACCCATGGTAGGGGGGATCTTAAATATTCCGTTTGCGATATAAAAGTTTCAGAACGGGGATTGTTCCAAGAGACAATCGCTCAGCGTACCAAAGAGTTTCTTTCTGCTGTTGAGATGGGAACTACGGATCCCATATCAAAAGCGGTCAAAAATATGTTGGGTCTTGGAATGGGACTAACTCCTGGTTGCGACGATTTTCTGGTGGGCTATCTATATGCCTCCTATCGAACAGGCAAACTAGATGTTCATAGAGCTGTTGGTGATGCAGTGCTTAGATATGCGGATGAATGTACCAATGAAATAAGTGCGGCATATTTAAGGGCGGCTGCGCAATGCAAATACTATGAGCTACTTGAGAGTTGCCTATTCGAAGAAAATATGTCCAACGTTGTGAGACTTCTAAGTGTTGGTAGTAGTTCTGGAAGCGATATGCTCAGTGGACTACTTGCGGCCTGTGCGGATTTTTGAAATAATCACCAACATCATAGTGCGGGGAGTGAATTCAATGCGTGAAAAAGTTCTCCAGTGGATTGAAAACGAAAAAGTAATTGCCATTGTGCGTGGCGCAGAGCCAGAACAGTGTGAAGCGGTCGCAAAAGCATTGTATGATGGTGGGATTCGGCTGATGGAGATCACATACGATCAGAAGAATCCGGAAAGTTGGCAAGGAACTGCTGATGCAATTGGCCGGCTGGCAAAAGAATACGCGGGCAGGATGTATGTGGGTGCTGGAACCGTGACCAGCCCGGAACTGGTGGAGATGACTGCCAAAGCCGGTGGTGCATTCATTATTTCTCCGGATACAGATGTGGCCGTCATTAAAAAGACACGTGAACTTGGCTTGGTGTCCATGCCTGGCGCTATGACTCCCACTGAGATTAAGGCTGCCCACAATGCGGGAGCGGATTTTGTAAAGGTTTTCCCCGCTGGAAACCTAGGGCCTGGATACTTAAAAGCGATTAGGGCACCTCTAAGCCATATCAAGATGACGGCTGTAGGCGGTATTAATGAAGAAAACGCAGCTGAGTTTTTGAAAGCTGGAGCTTCTGGACTGGGTGTTGGCGGAAATTTAGCAAAGAAAGCCTGGATTGAAGCTGGAGAATATGACAAGCTTACCGATGCCGCCAGAAATCTTGTGGAGATCGTGAAAGACGTTCAGTAAATGGGCGAGAAAGGGATGATCAATATGGCAAGAGTAATCACTTTTGGTGAAATTATGATGCGCCTGAATCCCGAAGGATACCAGCGCTTTGTGCAGGCGGATAAATTCGAGGCAAGTTATGCTGGAGGGGAATGCAACGTTGCGGTTTCCCTTGCAAACTACGGAATGGATGCGGCTTTCGTTTCAAAGGTACCTGCCCATGAAATTGGTCAATGTGCGGTGAATGCACTGCGTCAATATGGCGTGGATACGAAGTACATGGTTCGAGGTGGGGATCGCCTGGGCGTATATTACTGCGAGAAGGGTGCCTCCCAACGAGCCTCAAAGGTCATTTATGACAGAAAAAATTCTGCGATTGCTCTGGCCCAGCCGGAGGACTTCGATTGGGATACCATCTTCGATGGGGCTGATTGGTTCCACTGGACCGGCATTACGCCTGCACTGGGCGGCAAACTTCCGGAAATTTGCCTTGCAGCATGTAAGGTTGCCAAAGCCAAAGGCGTTACCATTTCCTGTGATTTGAACTTTCGCAAGAAGCTGTGGAGTAGTACCCAGGCAAATGAGGTCATGAGTGTGCTGATGCCATATGTGGACGTCTGCATAAGCAAGGGCAGGAAAGTATTCTCCTGCCCTTGCTACTATTCAGATTCAGGCATTTACCTGCTGGAGATAAAACTCGCTGTCTGCAACTTTGGTAACAAAATCGTATTCCAATCGGGTAGCCTTGGATGGCACAATGTTATACCTCTTGCATACGGCTCTGAAATGGAGCAGATATTCCGAATCCTCCCGCGTAGTAGGAGCGACCCAGCCTGTTTCAGCCCCGATTTGTTCCATCTGCTGCAAATAATTCATATCCTGCTTATCCATTCTGATTCACCGCCTTATATTCTGTTAGGATTTCTTCCGCAGCATCCTCCCAAATAATCATACGGAAAGGATCATACTGACCCAGAGGAACCGCGCCAAACTCTTTCATGTAATATTCTCGCAGCTCAGTGGTCTTAGCCCTAAAATACAACACACCGCCAAATCCTGCTTCTATTGACACTTTTATCGCATAAGCAAACAAGGCTTTTGCGATGCCGATATACTTTTTCTGCCCGCCTGATTGCCGAAGCAAGTTTGCGTTGCTGTGCCCAGCGCTCTCAATATAAATTACCTCAACTGCCAATCCTTTTTCATTTAAATCATAGGACATTAGGCCCAGCAGTTCTTCGTTGTCAATTCTCCGGAGCGCCACTTTATTCGGCATTTCTGAAACCGCCTGCGTAGTCCAGTGCGTCTGCCAGTTGGCGGTATGGGAAAAATCTTCATTCGAGGCAGGTACAACCTTTGCTGGAATTTTCTCAGTCATGGACTTGTTCCATACAAACAGCAGCATATACGGATGTCCTCCTTGTTGTTTATAATATACCACACGATTTGAAAATAAACAAGAACCGGCCGGAAGCTGTTGCCAACTTCCGGCCAGTTTACTTCTTGATGTCAATTACGCATCTTTTCTGCTTGCTTCATAGAAATGGACATACAGATTGTAGTCCTTCTCTCTGGTGATCATTCGGAGCCAGATGTAAAGCTGATCCGTTTCCGAGTAGAGGTTAAACTCCGTCGGGTCCGATGTGCGCGCCGCATATAACCGGCACATCCGTTTCATGTGCCAGAGAGATTGAAACTCTGGCATCGCCATGAGCGCGGTCTGGAAGGCGTCGATCTTTCCGGCAAGCTGCTTGTCAGGCCGGTCATCCGGACAGTCAAACCAGGTCGTCCACCATCTGCGCCCATCGTAGTCGGAACGGGAGTAGACTTCATTGACATAGTACGCTTCAAGCCGTCCAGCGGTCACTGCATCGTCAACTTCTTCTAAAATGTAAATGCCGATTTTGCGAATCCCGCCAGCGTTCCGAATAGCTTCGCGCAATTCTGGATTATGTCCGTAGCCGTTTTCCCGCCGCTTCTTTGTGCTGTTGCTGGAAATGCCCACATAGTACATCTCGTGCGGATATGAGGGGTTGTTTTACGCAATGTCCTCCGTATCGGTGGCCTTTATTCTGTCGCTGGCGGTGGGACCTCTTGCGGGAAAAATGCTGGGCAGTATGTTCTGGTTCTTTGAGTATCGATTCACCATTCTGCCTGTCCTGCTGACAATTCCGGTATTTCTTCTGCTGGGGTGGCTGATTCCTTGCATGATGTATGACAACGCAGCGAAATGCAGTGTTGTAGAGCAATTAAGGGATGCTCAATAACTGTTAAGCAAAAACGGCCCTCTGCCAATGAAAAGGCAGAGGGCTGAAATTTCATCTAATGTTATATCCCATATCAAGTCTGCGCATCCAATTGAAATGCGGCGCTCAGATAAACTCGGGATCAGAAAAATAAGTCGAGGGAAATTCCCTCGACTTATTTTTCGTGCCCTGTACCGTCCGGCCTGCCCCATAGGTCACATTGTGTACCTATGAACATGAACCGTTGGATTTCAGGTGTTTTTCGTTATAAAGATAAATCTGGGATCAAGAAGAGCTCCCGCATTGCAAAATGCAATGCGGGAGTGTTTTTCGGTCGCAGACATCATCCGCTACGCGGCACAGCACATCGGGGTGGTTGGAGATGATGCAGTCTACGCCCCGGGCGATCATATCTTTCATGTTCTCCTCGTCATTTACCGTCCAGGTGTTGACCTTCATGCCCCGGCCGTGGAACAGTTCCATCAGCTCCGGCTGATATTGCAGAAGCATATACCGGGGATGCATATTGTCGGCATTGGAGCGCTGGACATAATGTTCCATGTCCAGATAGGGCTTATCATACAGAAGGCCGGTTTCAATGTCCGGGCACAGCTCCTTGAAATGCTGCATGGAGATATGGTTGAAGGAGGAAACGAACACCTGCTCCTGCATCTGGCGTTTGCAGATTTCGTCGATCACCCGTTGCTCCAGGTTCTCGTAAAACACCTCGTAGTTTTTCAGTTCCATGTTCAGCAGCATCTTGGTCTCCTTACAGAAGTTCAGCAGCTGGCCGAAGGTCCAGATATGCTGACCTGCAAATTCCGGAGACTTCCAAGCACCGATATCCAGTGAGAGCAGCTCATCATAGGTCATGTTCTTGATGAAGCCGGTGCCGTTGGAGGTGCGCTCTACAGAGGCATCATGAAAAATCACCAGCTTGCCGTCTTTGGTGATGTGGACGTCGCTTTCAAAGCCGTCGGCAGCGGTCTTTTCCACTGCCATCCGGAAGGCCAGAGGGCTGTTCTCCGGGTAATTGCCGGAAAAACCGCGGTGCGCAAGCAAAAGTGGGCGTTTCATATGATTCTCTCCTTACACGTAATAATAAAAGCGCATGACGCTCCCGTCATACGCTTCTCTCAACATCTCTGATTTGTATTATAGCCGCATAAACAGGGAAATACAAGTATTAACACAAAATTTTGGCAAAAGGAATTTCGGGACGAAATTGAACAGAAGTGCCCGCAGTTTTTGATAAAAACCGAGGCTGTTGCTGCAACAGCCTCGGTTTTGTGTGCGTTTACTGGTGGATGGCGGTGCCGGTTTTGCCGGCTACGCCGTCCTTGGCCTTTTCCAGCAGCGTGATGAGGGCGGAGCGGCCGGGGGCACTTTCGGCAAACTCCACGGCGGCCTCCACCTTGGGCAGCATGGAACCGGGGGCAAAGTGCCCCTCACCGATGTACTTGCGGGCCTCGTCAGGAGTCAGGGAATCCAGCCACTTTTCATCGGGCTTGCCGAAGTTGATGGCAACCTTTTCTACGGCAGTGAGGATGATAAGGGTGTCGGCTTCCACCTGCTGAGCCAGTACGCAGGAGGCGAAGTCCTTGTCGATAACAGCGGCGGCGCCCTTCAGATGGTGCCCCTCAGTCTTGTAGACGGGAATTCCGCCGCCGCCGCAGGCCACCACCACCAGCCCAGCCTCTACCATATCACGGATGGACTGGATCTCAATGATCGACTGAGGTCTGGGAGAGGCGACCACCCGGCGGTATCCGCGGCCGGCATCTTCGATGACGTTGTAGCCGCGTTCGGACACCATCTTGTCGGCTTCCTCCTTGGTCATGAAAGCACCGATGGGTTTGGTGGGGTTGTGGAACGCCTCATCATTCGGGTCCACCTCAACCTGAGTAAGTACGGTGGCTACACCCTTTTGGATGCCGCGGTCCAGCAGTTCTTCCCGCAGCGCGTTTTGCAGGTCATAACCAATGTAGCCCTGGCTCATGGCCACGCATACGGACAGGGGACAGGGAATGTACTTCTCCGGCTCGGAGCGGGTCAGCTCGGCCATGGCCTTCTGGATCATGCCCACCTGGGGGCCGTTTCCGTGGGCGATGATGACCTCATGTCCTTCTTCAATCAGGTCGACGATGGCCTTGGCAGTCTGCTTTACGGCGATCATCTGTTCAGGGAGATTGCTGCCCAGAGCATTGCCGCCCAGCGCGATCACAATACGCTTACCCATGAAAAACACCTCGATTTGTTTAGAATCTATATATTTAGGAACAAACGGCACTGGATGTTCCGCGTTGCGGGGGTGCCGCTGAGACGGCTGTCATGGCCGCCGGTGAAAATGATGGAGCCCGTCCGCACAGATACAGGCAGGTTGACCTATGCAGACGGGCCTCCGGAATGGAAAAGGGATGTCAGGCGGAAAGCCTGTAAAATTCAGCGTGTTCTGAGAAGATTTACTTCTGGAACCAACGGGCGATCCCGCGCTCCTCCAGAGCCTTCAGCGTGGCCTGAGGATCCTTCACCTTAGCCAGGAAGATCATGGCGGCGATGATATAGGGCTTGTAGGAAGCTTCCTTATACAGGGGGGTGCGGTAGCGGTCAAACACGGAGGCCTCTACCTCGCCGTCCTTGCAGGAAACATCGTTGATGTCGGCAGGGAGGCAGTGGAGATACAGGGCCTTACCGTCCTTGGTGGTCTTCATCAGTTCCTCGGTGCAGCACCAATCCTTGTGATCGGCGTTCTGGGCCAGCAGTTCCTTCTCCAGAGCCTTGATGCCGTCGGCGTCGCCCTCAGCGTACAGATTAGTGCGCTTCTCCATAGCGGCGAAGGGAGCCCAGCTCTTGGGATAGACGATATCAGCGTCCTTGAAGGCCTCGGCCATGGAGTTGGTCTTGGTGAAGGAACCGCCGGTCTTGGCGGCGTTGGCCTTGGCGACCTCCTCCACCTCGGGCATGACCTCGTATCCCTCGGGGTGAGCCAGCACCACGTCCATGCCGAAACGGCTCATCAGGCCGATGACGCCCTGAGGCACGGAGAGGGGCTTGCCGTAGGAGGGGCTGTAAGCCCAGGTCATAGCGATCTTCTTGCCCTTCAGGTTCTCCACGCCGCCGAAGTGGTGAATGATGTGCAGCATGTCGGCCATGCACTGGGTGGGGTGGTCGATATCGCACTGCAGGTTGACCAGGGTGGGCTTCTGCTCCAGAACGCCGTCCTTGTGGCCCTGGGTCACGGCCTCGGCCACTTCCTTCTGATAGGTGTGGCCCTTGCCGATGTACATATCGTCACGGATGCCGATGACGTCAGCCATGAAAGAGATCATGTTGGCAGTTTCGCGGACAGTCTCGCCGTGAGCGATCTGGCTCTTGCCTTCGTCCAGATCCTGGACCTCCAGGCCCAGCAGGTTGCAGGCGGAGGCGAAGGAGAAACGGGTGCGGGTAGAGTTGTCCCGGAACAGGGAAATGCCCAGACCGGACTCAAAGATCTTGGTGGAGATGTTGTTCTCGCGCATATAGCGCAGGGCATCCGCCACGGTAAAGACGGCTTCCAGCTCGTCATCGGACTTGTCCCAGGTCAGGAAGAAGTCACCCTCATACATCTCTTTGAAGTTCAGGGTGTTCAGCTTGTCGATATATTTCTGCAGAGTAGCGTCCATGATAATTGGCTCCTTTATAAATCTACATTTTGTAATTTGTGAGAAAAGGTCTGAAACGGTTTCTGTGCGAATTACTGAATGTCGTTGTTGGTCTTGCCGGCCCGGAACTGGGAGACATCGGCAGTCTTGTTCTCCTCCTTGTACAGACCGGGCACGGCGGCGTACAGGGCGGCGCAGGTCACAAGATCCTGCTTCCAGGTGATCTCATTGGGGGCATGGGCCTGAGACTCCGCACCGGGGCCGAAGCCAACGCAGGGGATGCCGTAACGGCCTTGGATAGCTACGCCATTGGTGGAGAAGGTCCACTTGTCAATCAGGGGACGGTGACGCAGGTGCATCGCGCCGTCGGGGCCAATGCGCTCCTCACCGTACAGCGCATGGTGGGCATCCACCAGAGCCTGCACGTGGGCGGCGTTTTCCTTGTTGATCCAGGTGGGGAAGTAGCACTCGGTCTCGTAGACCTCGCCGGTCCAGGAGGGCCGGTCATACATATACATGGAGACCTTCACATCGTCGCCGTACTTCTTTACGCTGGGCAGCTGGCGGATCTCCTCCAGGCAGGAGTCCCAGGTCTCGCCGGCAGTCATGCGGCGGTCGATGGAGATGGAGCAGGAGTCAGCCACAGCGCAGCGGGAGGGAGAGGTGTAGAAGATCTGAGAGGTGGTGCAGGTGCCACGGCCCAGGAACTGAGCGTCCTCGTAATGCTCGGGGTTAAATGCGGGATTCAGCATCTTCACGAGGCCCTTGATCTCGTTGGAGGGGCCGTCACCGTTCTCGTTGAGCGCGCGGACTTCCTGAAGAATGTCGGCCATCTTGTAAATGGCGTTGTCACCACGCTCGGGCGCGGAACCGTGGCAGGAAACGCCCTTCACGTCCACACGGATCTCCATGCGGCCGCGGTGACCGCGGTAGATGCCGCCGTCGGTGGGCTCGGTGGAGATAACGAATTCCACCTGCTCCTTTTTGATGCCGTTGGCGGGGAAGTACTTGTTGACGATGTACTGCCAGCACATACCGTCGCAGTCCTCCTCCTGCACAGAACCCACCACCATGATCTTATAGCCGGCGGGGATCAGGCCCAGATCCTTCATGATCTTGGCACCGTAAGTAGCAGAGGCCATACCGCCCTCCTGGTCGGAGCCACCGCGGCCATAGATGACCTGATCATCCTCGTAGCCCTGGTAGGGGTCATGGGTCCAGTTGTCGATGTTGCCCACGCCCACGGTGTCGATGTGGGAGTCGATGGCGATGATCTTGTCGCCGTCACCCATCCAGCCGATGACATTGCCAAGACCGTCGATCTCCACCTTGTCATAGCCCAGCTTTTCCATCTCGGCCTTGATGCAGTGAACAACCTCACGCTCCTCACAGCTTTCGCTGGGGTGGGAGATCATGTCCCGCAGGAAGCGGGTCATATCGGCCTGATAGGCCTGAGCGGCTGCTTTGATCTTCTCAAAATCCATGGTAGTAACCTCCAATTCTATTTCTCAAATTTTGATCGGGTTCGCTTCTGGACCGTGCGTTCAGCAGGGCTTCTGCGGGGTGTCGTCGGTGGGATACTCGCCATCCCACACCACCCGGCGATACTTTTCGGGATCGGTGTTGCCCTCAGTGGAGAACATGAGCACCCGGCTGTGCCGGTCCAGCTCCAAAGCGTCCCGCAGCTCCTTGTAGGTGTCATCACACATGATGGCGTCCAGAACACCCATGCCCACGGCGCCGGATTCGCCGGACACCACGCGGGGGTCGCCCTTGACGGGGGAACTCAGCATCCGCATACCCTTGGCGCTGACCCAATCGGGGCAGGAGATGAAGGCGGACACATGGTTCCGCAGAATGTCCCAGGAGATCGTGTTGGGTTCGCCGCAGGCCAGACCGGCCATGATGGTTTTCAGATCACCGGTGACGATGCGGGGCTTGCCGTCATTGGCCAGCGCGCCCTGATACAGGCAGTCAGCCGCCTCGGCCTCCATCACCACGAACTTGGGAGGATCGTTGGGGAACAGGTTTGCGAAGTAGCCCACCACCGCACCGGCCAGAGAGCCGACGCCGGCCTGGACGAACACGTGGGTGGGACGGTTTACGCTGCACTGACGAAGCTGGTCGGCGGCCTCATTAGCCATGGTGCCGTAGCCCTGCATGATCCAGGAGGGGATCTCCTCGTAGCCGTCCCAGGCGGTATCCTGCACGATGACGCCGTGTTCCGTCTGTGCGGCTTCCGCAGCAGCCATACGCACACAGTCATCGTAGTTGACTTCCTCGATGGTGACCTTGGCGCCCTCCTTGGCGATATTGTCAAAGCGGGACTTGCTGCTGCCCTTGGGCATGTGCACCACAGATTTCTGGCCCAGTTTGTTGGCTGCCCAAGCCACGCCGCGGCCATGGTTGCCATCGGTGGCGGTGAAGAAAGTGGCCTGACCGAATTCCTTACGGAAGGCTTCGCTGGTCAGGTAGTTGTAATTCATTTCGGACACGTCCCGGCCCATCTCGCCGGCGATGTACCGGGCCATGGCGAAGGAGCCGCCCAGCACCTTGAAGGCGTTGAGACCAAACCGGTAGGACTCATCCTTCACATACACACCCGCCAGCCCCAGATACTGTGCCATACCGTCCAGCTGCGCCAGAGGGGTGATGGAGTACTGGGGGAAGGACCCGTGGAAGGAGCGGGCCTTGGCCACATTGGGCAGGGACATCACATCCAGATGCTGATCGTCACTCTTCGGCATATGATTGAGGACCCATTTGAGCTGATCTTTCATGGAATACTCGCCTCCAAAATCTTTTTACTTCATGGCAAAATTTATTTAGCTTTCTGAGACCATCATAGCATGTGTTCTTCGGTTGTCAAGCAGAAAAACTCAAAAAAATGCTGTAAAGCTAAAACTTTTTTTGGTTCCTCTTGCAGAACCTGTGCGCAAGGCTGTTTTTTCCAAAAATCGGGCCTCCGCAGCAGGGATATTTCCCCGGCTTTCCATGTATGGAAGGTTTGGAAGTGCCCTTGCTTTTTACGGAAGGTCACTTCGTGAGTGGAGGGAGATCTGACTTGTTTTCAGATATATCGCTCCTGCTGGTGCAATCTGCTTGACGGCCCATACACTTTAACGAAAAATTAAAAATTTTTAGGTCTCAAAAAAATGGTTGAAACTTACTAAAATTATGATACAATAATGGAATAATCATAGCAGGTCTGTCAGCGGCAACGGATCAGACCGTGTATTCCATAGTTTGCCCCGCTCTTTTCGGGGCGTTTCTGCCGCGGACCGGAAAAGGAGGGCATTTACGTGCCGAATGCATCTACGCTGCAATTTCTCTTGACGCTGGCAAAGGGGATCGCCAGTCAATTCGGCCCCAACTGCGAGGTGGTGGTCCACGATCTTGCCACCAATGACCCGGAACGGTCCATCGTTGCCATTGAAAACGGACACGTCACAGGACGCAAGGTGGGGGACGGGCCCTCCCATGTGGTTCTGGAAGCCCTGCGGGGGAATCCCGAACAGCTCCACGATCACCTGTCCTACCTGACCCGGACCAAGGATGGAAAGATCCTGAAATCCACCACCATCTACATCCGGGATGACAACGGGGTTCCTCTGGAGATCTTTGGTATCAACTACGATATCACCCTGATGCTGGCCATGGAGAATGCGATCAAGCAGTTTACCGCCACTGAAAAGGACGAGAAGGAGCCGGAGCCGATTGCCCGGAATGTCTCTGACCTGCTGGATGAGCTGATCGAGCAGAGCGTGAAGGTGGTGGGTAAGCCGGTGGCCCTGATGAACAAGGAGGATAAGGTCAAGGCGGTGCAGTTTCTCAATGAGACCGGAGCCTTCCTCATCACCAAGAGCGGCGACCGGGTATGCAAGTTCTTCGGCATCTCCAAGTACACTCTGTACAGCTATATTGACGAATCCAAGGCGTGAAACACCTCAAACACAGACGTTCAAATGCTTATTATGCTTATTATTAAGACAGAGCGGCTGCAAACCTCGGTTTGCAGCCGCTCTGTCTTGTTTAGGGAAGTCCTCGAAGCCCATGGGGATCTGTACCGGGAACACGCCGGTGATCTCAACGGCCCGCTCACCTTCCCGGAAGCGTTCGCCGCCGGTGCGGGTCATCCGCAGGCCAAGCATATCGTCTTGCAGGCTCCAGTCGCCCTCGTAGACCTCCTGATACACGCCGTTGTCCTCCTCGTACCACCATTCAAACGTGACCCATCCACCGGGTTCAAAGAAGATGGAGGCTATGGCGTACTGACGGTCCAGATCGCCATCCCACACCCACACGTTCCGGCAGAGTTGCTCCGCCGTGGGGGCCATCCAGCTCACGTCGCCGTCGACGTCTCCGCCGTAGTCATCGTCATAGTCTTCGCCGTGTTCTTGGCTGTAGTTGGTGAAATCATAGCCCATCGGCGCGTCCATGTCATAGTCATCGGGCCGTATCGACGTGCCGTAACGCGGGCGCCACACAGCGGTTCTTCCGCTGCTGTCCGTCACAGTGATCTCCGTGTCGGGAAAGGGGCTTTCGCCCATATCGGCGCAGGCATACTTGTGCTGTCTATGTCTGCTTTGGACGGTTTCTTCTTGCTGCTGCCGGTGTGTGACGTTTCGCCGCCGGGGGAATTCCCTTTGCAGCCCGCCATCGACAGCGCCATCAGTACAGCCAGCAGCAGACAGAGAACGCGGTTCTTTTTCATTTGGAGTCTCCTTTCTCCACTCAGTACTTGCCGCTGGAGCCGGAGCCTCCACCGCCGGAGCAACTGCTGCTGCCTCCGCCGCTGTCACTGTCCGAGGAGAGCTTCCGGCTGGTTTTGGTGGTGTGGGTATAGCGGTCATACCGCTCCGTCAGGTTCAGACCCTCCGCACTCACATAAGTGTCCGCCTCCGCACCCTTTCGGACGGATTTCATCTTGGCCTTCAGGATCAGGCATACCAGCAATGCCAGCCCCAAACCAATGCCTAACGCCCCGGGCAGTACCTTGGTCAGCGGCTTCCTGACAGGGTGTCCCTGCTCCGCCTTTTCAAAGAAATCGGCGCAGGTGTTCAGGTAATCCTCAAAGCCGCCCTGCCAGTCATCGTTGGCAAAGTTGTCGAGGAATTCGTCTTCCAGCTGTGACAGGGCGTACTTGCCGATCATGCTCTTGGCGTAGCCATCGCGGATATACAGGGCATAGTCTCTGTCCCAGGTGCTCAGCATGAGCAGTACGCCGCTGCGTTCCTCACCGATGCCGAAGTCCTGGGCGTTATAAATGTTGGCCGCCGCGTTGTAGGGGCTGTCGCCGTAGTCCTCGTAGTCGGGGATGGTGACGATGTAGACGGCGCAGTTGTACCGCCAGGTGATCTCGTCGGCCAGAAGCTCCAGCTCCAGCCACTCGTCCTCGTTCAGCAGTTCCGCCGCATCATAGATCAGAAGATCATCCTCGGTCTGCTCTGCAAAAGAGGGAACCGTCAGCGTCAGTGCTGCCAGTAGGACCAGCAGCCATGTCATCATTCTTTTTTTCATATTGACCGCCCTCCTTACAGCAGCATCATAAGGGTGAATTTTGCCTGGAAACTCAAAAATCACCCTTAGGCGCAGACAGAGTGCACAACCCGCTGCAAATCGGATTGTGCACTCTGCTCATTAAAATATTTACTTGTTCAGCAGTTCACTGCTGCGGCCGCAGCTTGCAAACAATTCGATATATACCTTCAGCTCGTCAAAGGAGTCCACCTCCAGCTTGCGGTAGAGGTTACGGTTGTGGGTCTTGACCGTACTGGCGCTGATACACGCCAGCTCCGGGATATCCTTAACGGTATAGCCGTCCATATAATGTTGCAGGATGGTACGTTCCGTGCCGGTCAGCGTACTGGCCCGCTCTGCAAAGCCCCGCAGCCGTGCCTCCACATCCGGCGGCAGCGTTCCCGTTGGCCGATCACGGATGGCGGCAAGCAGCTCGTCGATCTCCGGGATACCGGAAGCGACCATCTCTGTACCGCCCCGGACTGCCGCCAGACTTTTATTGATGGGCTTTACGAATTGGCGGGACAGCACCGTTGCCACTACCAGCATGGCCAGCAGGAAGAGAACCGCTCCCAGGAACCATGCGATCTGGGACCCCTTTTCATAGCTGCGGAAGGTCCCGTCCGGCACCAGCGTCACAGCGGCAAGGGGGATGCCGTCCCACGTGGCAGCATCCAGAAGCTGGTGCCGCCCCAGATAGGTGTTCTTCCCATCGCTGTAAGTGGTGTAGTATTTTCCGTCGCTGATGTGCAGAATGCCGTTGGCCGTCAGGCGGGAGCCGTCAGTGGCACCCAGCATGGCCCCGGAGAGAAGCAGGCTGTCGCCGTCTATGGGGGCTGCCAGCGTCAGCATATTGCCGAAGGCGCTGGGGACTGTATTATGGGAAAGACTGAAATAAAGATCGCTGATCTCCGCACCGCAAAAGCCCCTTACGGTACCGCCGCCATCCAAAATGGGTACGCACAGCAGCATGACCTGCTCCCAAGTGTCCGGCAGCTCTGTGCGTTTTGTCCACAGGCAGCCATCTGCCAGTCGGGCCCCCTGATAGGCGGTGACCTGATCGCTGCCGGGGATCAGAGCGGCGTTCAGCTCCGGATTCCAGCGGTTGTGCATTTGAAGCTGCAAGCTCCGGGCCGTTTCCGCCGCACCCCGGAAGCAGATCACATCCTGCTCTGAGGCTACCGTTGGCTGTAAGCCGGAATAGCGGAGGTATAACCCCGCCCGGAAATCCTCTGCATTTGGCAGAGAGGTGTTGGCGGTGACATTCAGACCGAAGAAGATCCCACTGCACGAGGCTGCGCCCAGGGTGTTGCTCAGGGGCGTATACAGGCGCTTTTCCAACTCCGCAATGGTATCCGGATCGTTGTTCAGCTCGTCAAAGGCGATGCCCTTGGCGGCAAGAAAAGCGTCCAGCTCTTTTCCCAGCTTTTCCGACATAGCCATGCTTTGCGCTGTCAGTGCATCCATCTGGGAGTCCAGAGCGGCGTAAGTGTTTCTCTGCTGAATGTCCAGCGTTCCGGACAGCTGATGCGCGGGATGGGACAGTACGCCGGTGGCCATCAGGGTAGACAAAATCGCCGCCATCAGCAGCAGCACCATGGTGAACCAGTACAGCAGCAGCCGCAGCCCCATACTGGGACCGGCTGCACGCTTTTTTTCCCTGATCGACCGCATTTGCTTTCCCCCGCTTATGTACCATAGTCCAGCTTGAAGCTGTCCAGCGTGTCCCAAACCAACTCCTCCGCCGTACCGGCACCCTCCTGATATTGGGCACGGCCAGCCATCAGCTTCAGTCGTGACAGATTTTCAAACCGTGTTTCCAGATCCAGATAGTTCTCCATCTGCGGCGCGTAATAGAAGGTGTAGGATTCCTGCATCTTGAGATAGGTCTCATACAGAGAGACATACATGGGGTTGCTGAGCTGCTCCACAGCGGCGGGAAGGTAGGCATCAAATGCCTCCTGCGTCACCGGCATATAGCCGAGGCTGGTGACAAATTCCACGTTTCGCTCCGGCGACGTCAGCCATTTAAGAAAGGTAATACACGCTTTTTCCCGCTCCGGGGTGGATTTTGTCGTGCACATTCCCACGCCCCGCTGCATGACCAGCTTCTCACCGCCCTCAAACACCGGGTAGGGCATGGAGGCGATGGTCACCTGTTCAGAGGTGTTGTCAGGGTAAGTCACCGTGTCGGAGTAATAGAGTACACTGGCAGAGGAGGCTACGGAGACAATGGTATCGCCGGTGCGGAGAGATTCCGTGGCGTAGCCGTCCTGTAACCACACACCGCCCTCCAGCGCCGCGTGGGCGTAAGGCTCCCATGCCCGCTCAAAGGCTGGGCCGAAGCGGACACCGTCATTTTGGAAAAAATTCTCCCCCAGCGACTCCACCCCTACCTGAAAGTAGTTGAAGTGATAGTCATTGACAAGAAAGTACTTCCCGGTGTCCGCAGCATACCGCTCCGCTAAGGCGTAAATGCCTTCCCAGGTGGTCAGATCGTCATAACTGGCCCCGGAGGTGGCTGCCCAGCGGTCAAACAGCGTCCGGTTGACGAACAGTACCTCAGTGGATTTGGCCAGGGGCAGGATGGCCTGCCGTCCGCCGATCTGCCCCTCCTCCACAAAGGCGGGGATAAATGTTCCCAGTTCCTCCGGACTGAAATAGTCCCGGTAGTCCACGATCATGTCCTGATCCGGGAGAGCCAGCACCGTTTTGGGGTAGGACACGAACATATCCGGCAGGGAAGGGGCGCCTGGGTCACTGTTGGCGGCGGCCAGCACGCTTTTATGGATGCTGCCGCTGTTGCTGACCAGCTCTACCTTCACCCGGATATTCTGCTCCGCGCCGATGGTGCTGTTGAACTGCTCAATCAAACCGTTCAGCGGGGAATCTACCTCGCCGCCGTAGACATGCCACAGCGTTACGGTCAGCGGGTCCGTGTCTTTCTTCTTTCCGCACCCTGTCATCACGGACAGCAGTGCCAGCGCCAGCAGACACAGAACGATCCTCTTTTTCATATCAGCCCCACCCCTTCCAAAAGAATACCGTGGCTGCGGATGTCTTATCCGATATGATATAATAATGTAGTATAGCATACTTTTCTGTCGCTCGCAACAGAAACAGATGTCTGCGAAAGAGAGACGGGGGATCGTGGACTGCGGCTGGTCCCTTCAAACAGTTTCGGTGCGCTAAAAGCTGTGACGCAAGTGTTTTTTCTGCTCTGCCTTATGGCGAAAATTATGTAAACTTAAAATTCGCGGAGTACAGCGCTTCTCGTGGCAACTTTTGGCAACCAAACGCAGCCTGTGGCAGCCGATGGCAGCCGAATGAAACGCTGTGTGTAATGCCCTCCACCTGCCCTATAAGCACGGATTATTGCTTCTCTGGCTGAATAATTCTTTCAAATATCACAAGAAATTGCCAACAAGTGCTTGACAATCAAGCCTTTCCGTGGTATCCTTACCAAGCTGACGATTTACTCGGAGGGCAATGCAGGTGTAGCACAATGGTCAGGGCACCAGCCTTCCAAGCTGGGGATGCGGGTTCGATTCCCGTCACCTGCTCCAGATTTGCGCCAGTAGCTCAGCTGGATAGAGCAACTGCCTTCTAAGCAGTGGGCCGGGGGTTCGAGTCCCTCCTGGCGTACCAGCTCTCTGGGCGGCGTCGGCTTGATCGGTTTTTATATGTGGTGGGTGTAGTTCAATTGGCAGAGCACTGGATTGTGGTTCCAGGTGTTGTGGGTTCGAGTCCCATCACCCACCCCAGACATGAGGGGGCCGGGGTATCCCCGGTCCCTTCTTTTTTCCACTTAGGGGCGTAGCCAAGTGGTAAGGCAAGGGACTTTGACTCCCTCATTCGCTGGTTCGAGTCCAGCCGTCCCTGCCATTGACCATGAATACGGCCTCTCGGCCTGTGATTTATAGGTAATAAGTGTTTTACTCTGATCCGGTAGCTCAGTCGGCAGAGCAACTGCCTTTTAAGCAGTGGGTCCGGGGTTCGAATCCCCGCCGGGTCACCAGAAAAGCGGCACACATAAGTGTGCCGTTTTTTTGATATAATGGATCAGTCATACTTGAGTTGTCCGGCAGTCAGCTGTGCCGATGGCTTGGCCGCCTTAAAATCCCGCTAATTCTCCCTGCATGATCAAGAAAGTGTATTTGAAAAAGTGCACGATGTAACTTGAACTTTCTCCCCTGCTTTTTGATATGATGCACAAATGTCCGCCAGTGAACGCCATTCTTGCCAAAAATGAAACCAAAAAGGGCCATAATCAGGCCGATATTGTGCAAAATGCGTGTTTATTGAAAGAACATTTGGCGGAAATGTGTATTGAAAACAAACACTGTCCGTCATACAATGACAGTATAGTTGATTGTGGTTTTTGAATCATAGACAAATAGGGGGATTATTATGGTAACTTTACAGATGATCCAGGAAGCTCAGGAGTCTCTGAAGGGCATTGCCCGCAAGACTCCGCTGGAAAATGCCAATCGGCTGGGCGAAAACATTTACATCAAGTCTGAGAACCTGCAGCTCACCGGCGCTTTCAAGATCCGCGGCGCCTACAACAAGATCCGTTCCCTGACTCCGGAGGAAGCTTCTCACGGTGTCATCGCCTGCTCCGCCGGCAACCATGCTCAGGGCATTGCTCTGTCCGCCACGAAGCTGGGCATCAAGTCCGTGATCTGCATGCCCGAGGGCGCTCCCATCTCCAAGGTGGAGGCTACCCGCAACTACGGTGCTGAAGTGGTTTTGGTCCCCGGCGTTTACGATGACGCCGCCCGCGAGGCCGAGCGTCTGTCCAAGGAGCACGGCTACACCTTCGCACATCCCTTCAACGATCCGTATGTTATTGCCGGTCAGGGCACCATCGGTCTGGAGATCCTGGAGCAGCTCCCCGAAGTGGAGCAGGTCGTGGTCCCCATCGGCGGCGGCGGTCTGATCTCCGGCGTGGCTTTCGCCATCAAGCAGCTCAAGCCCTCCTGCAAGGTCATCGGTGTGCAGGCCGGCGTTGTGGCTTCCATGTATGCTTCTCGTCAGGCCGGTAAGGTCACCACTGTGCCCGATGCCGCGACCCTGGCTGACGGCATCCATGTGCTGACTCCCGGCAGCCTGACCTTCGAGATGTGCCAGAAGTATGTGGACGAGATCGTCACCGTCAGCGAGGACGAGATCGCCGCTGCCATCCTGGCTCTGCTGGAGGTCCAGAAGACTGTTGCCGAGGGCGCTGGCGCTACTCCCGTGGCTGCCTGCATGTCCGGCAAGGTCGACACCACCAAGAAGACTGTGTGCGTGGTTTCCGGCGGCAACGTGGACGTGACCACCCTGTCCCGCGTCATCACCCGCGGCCTGACCTACGGTGGCCGTCTCACTACCATCACCACCAAGCTGGCTGACCGTGCCGGCAGCCTGGCCAACCTGCTGAATGTTGTCGGCGGCACCGGCGCCAACGTGGTCCGCATCCATCACGAGCGTGAGGATGTCAACTCTGAGGTCAACGCATGCGTGGTGTCCATGGTCCTGGAGACCCGGAACGCCGATCACGTGCAGAAGATCAAGGATGAGCTGACTGCAAAGGGATATTCTCTGCTGGACGCGTAAGCGGCAGCAGCTGGATATAAAAGAAGAGAAAAAAGGAAAATCAGAAAAGGAGGATGTCCGTGTGAGATCACACGGACGAGAGAAATGAAAGAAAAGAAAAAGATGAGCCTGTTGCTCAAACTGGTCATCGCCATCGTACTCGGTATCGTGGTCGGTTTCGTGACCCCCGGTATGGGTGCCTTCGGTGAGGTCATCATCCGCATCGGCGCTACCTACAACAGCATCTTCGGCAACTTCCTGAACTTCGTGATCCCTCTGATTATCATTGGCTTCGTCGCCCCCGGTATTGCTGACCTGGGCGCCGGCGCTGGTAAGACCCTGGCCGCTACCACCGGTGTGGCTTACGGTTCCACCATCATCTCCGGTACTTTGGCCTTCGTTGTGGCTTCCCTGCTGTATCCCCACATGGTCCACGCTGGCATGTTCATGGAGAACGCCGCCAACGCTGAGGAGACCGTTCTGGCTGGTTACTTCAATATTGAGATGCCTCCCATCATGGGCGTTATGACCGCTCTGCTGATGGCCTTCATCCTGGGCCTGGGCATGGCTGTCATCAAGGGCAACACCATGAAGACCGTGATGAACGAGTTTGCTGAGATCATCGACAAGCTGGTCAGCAACATCGTCATCCCCCTGCTGCCCTTCCATGTGTACGGTATCTTCGCTAAGCTGGCTTATGCCGGTACCATCGTGGAGATCATGGGCTCCTTCATCAAGGTGTTCGCTATGATCCTGGTCCTGCACTGGGTCATCATCGTGTTCCAGTACACCGTGGCCGGCAGCGCTGCCAAGAAGAATCCCTTCGCTCTGATCAAGAATATGCTGCCCGCTTACACCACTGCTATCGGCACTCAGTCCTCTGCCGCTACCATCCCCGTCACCACTCAGTGCACCAAGAACAACGGCTGCTCTGACGGTATGGCCGAGTTCGTGTGCCCCCTGTGCGCTACCATTCACCTGTCTGGTTCCACCATCACCCTGACCAGCTGCGCTATGGCTGTTATGGTGATGACCAACCAGTCCATCGGCTTCGGCAAGATGTTCCCCTTCATTCTGATGCTGGGCGTGACCATGGTTGCTGCCCCCGGCGTCCCCGGCGGCGCTGTCATGGCTGCTCTGGGTATCCTGCAGTCCATGCTGGGCTTCGATGAGACCATGTGCGGCCTGATGATCGCTCTGTACATCGCCCAGGATAGCTTCGGTACTGCTTGCAACGTCACTGGCGACGGCGCTATCGCTGTCTTCATGGACGCTGTCACCAAGAAGAAGACCACTGCAAAGTAAATTTCCATTTTCTCTTCTCTTATACATGCTTTCTGTTTTGGAAAGGGGAGCGCGGACAGTCCTTTGGACTGTCCGCGTTTCTCTTTCTTTCTGCAATTTGGAGCGAAAGCGGAAATGACGCTTGCGCTGGCGGTTAAAATAAGGTAAGATGAAGCCAACCAGCAAGCCCATTGGAAACCGTTGTAAAAGTGGAGGTACTCATTATGAAGTGGATCATTGTTTCTATCCTCGTTGTGCTGCTCCTGATCCTGGTTGTCAGCAATATCGTCATTGTTCAGCAGTCCCGGGCCTATGTGGTGGAACGGCTGGGCGCGTTCCGCACCGTTTGGAATGTGGGCCTGCATCTGAAGGTGCCTTTTATCGAGCGCGTTGCCAAAAAGGTGAGCTTGAAGGAGCAGGTGGCGGATTTTGCGCCCCAGCCTGTGATCACCAAGGATAACGTCACCATGCAGATCGACACGGTCATCTACTTCCAGATCACCGATCCCAAGCTCTACACCTATGGCGTGGAGCACCCCATGAACGCCATCGAGAATCTGACGGCCACCACCCTGAGAAACATCATCGGCGATATGGAGCTGGATCAGTCCCTTACCAGCCGTGATACCATCAACTCCCGGATGCGCTCCATTCTGGACGAGGCCACGGACCCCTGGGGCATCAAAGTTAACCGGGTGGAGCTGAAAAACATCATCCCGCCCAAAGAGATCCAGAACGCCATGGAAAAGCAGATGAAGGCGGAGCGGGAGCGCCGTGAATCCATCCTTCAGGCCGAGGGCCAGAAGCAGAGTCAGATCCTGGTGGCGGAGGGCGAGAAGCAGTCTGCCATCCTGCGGGCCGACGCCGCCAAGCAGGCAAAGATCATGGAGGCCGAGGCGGAAAAGACCGCTAAGATCCTGGCGGCTGAGGCAGAGAGTGAGGCCATTATGAAGGTCCAGCAGGCCACGGCGGATGCCCTGAAGCTGCTGAACGAGGCTGCGCCCAACGATCAGGTGGTGAAACTGAAGGCGTTGGAGACCATGACCAAGGTGGCGGACGGCAAGGCCACCAAGATCATCATCCCCAGCGAATTGCAGGGCTTGGCGGGTTTGGCGGCCAGCGCCAAGACCGTGTTCGAGTCCGAAGAACCCAAGGCATAAACAGTGAAGCAAAGCAGTCCCGCGGCCCAAAAGCCGCGGGACTGCTCTTGTCAAAACTGACCTTATCAAATTTATAAGAACTGGCATTTGCCACAAAGTCAATTACATGCTATGATAGCTTCAACAAACAACTTAGGAGTGCTTTTTATGAATCGGAATGAGAAAAATGTCAATAAGCTGACCATGCTGGGCATGATGACGGCATTGGTGTTTGTCAGCAACTATCTGCGGATCACCATGCCCATCGCCATCGGCGGCCGCACCTCCTTTACTCTGGCCAACATCATGTGCTGCCTGTCCGGCTTGCTGCTGGGGCCTGTGGGCGGTTTTGCCTCCGGCTTGGGTTCCGCCATCTATGACCTGACCAACCCGGCATACGCTCCGGAGTGCTGGATCACCTTCCTCACCAAGGGCGTTATGGGTATGGTAGCCGGTCTGGCCATGAAGGACCGGGAGACGCCTGCTTACGGGCGCTGCACCGTCTCCGCGGCTCTGGGCTGTGTGGCTTACTACATTCTCTATTTCTTCAAGTCCTTTGCGTATGACGGCCTGCTGATGGGTGGTCTCACCGCTTCCGTGGCGGCGGCGGCTCTGCCTCTGAAGATCCCCGCTTCCCTGTTCAACGGCGCGGTGGCCATCATCCTGGCACCCCCGCTGTGTGTGGCTCTGCGGCGGTCCCTGAAGCGGACGCATATTCAGCTTCCCTGATTTTCGGCCTTCCTTGTCCCGGTCCCTTTGTGAAGTATCACATGGGGGCCGGGCTTGTTTTTTTGCTCAGAAAGAGTATAATAAAATTTCGATTTGATGTTGGAAAGAGGAGGACTGAATGAACGAATATCTGGATTTGTTCGGAACCTTTGCCAAGGTGGGCGTGATGACCTTCGGCGGAGGATATGCCATGCTGCCCATTCTCCAGCGGGAGGTGGTGGAGCATAAGGGCTGGGCTACAGAGGAGGAACTGATGGATTACTTCGCCATCGGCCAGTGCACCCCCGGCGTCATCGCCGTCAACACCGCCACCTTTATCGGTCAGAAGCACCGGGGCTGGTTAGGAGGCATCGTGGCCACGCTGGGCGTGGTGTTTCCTTCTTTGGTCATTATTTCGATCCTGGCGGGATTGATCACGAATTTCTCCCATTTGGCCTGGGTACAGAACGCCTTTGCCGGGATCCAGGTATGCGTGTGTGTCCTGATCTTCAACGCCGTGCTGAAGCTGCTGAAAAAATCTGTGGTGGATAAGCGGACGGCGGCTATTTTCCTGATCGTCATGGCGGGAAGCTTGTTCCTGCATATTTCTCCGGCGTGGTTTGTGGTGGTCTCCGCTGTGGTGGGGATTTTGCTGAAAAACCTGGAAGGGAGGGCTGCGAAATGACCTATCTGCGTCTTTTCTGGGAATTTTTTAAGACGGGGCTGTTCGCCGTGGGCGGCGGTATGGCCACCGTGCCCTTCCTGAAGGACATTGGCACCGCTACCGGCTGGTACACCCAAACAGATCTCATGAATATGCTGGCGGTCTCCGAGTCCACTCCCGGCCCCATCGGCATCAACATGGCCACCTATGTGGGCTTCACCGTGGCGGGCATCCCCGGAGCGGTCATCGCCACCATCGGTGAGGTGACGCCCTCTATCATCGTCATCTTGATCGTGGCGGCCATGCTGACCAAGTTCAGGAACAGTAACTATGTGGAGAACGCCTTTTACGGCCTGCGGCCCGCCTCCAGCGGCCTGATCGGTGCGGCTTGTGCCGGCGTTGTTTTGCAGGTGCTTCTGCGCGTCACCAGCACTGCAGTCCCGGATTCTCTTTTTATGCGGTTTTCCTGGGACGGTACGGTAAGCTGGATGGGTCTGGCGCTGGCGGCGGTGCTGCTGGTGCTGACTAACTGGGTGAAGCTTACGAAAAAGTGGCATCCCATTGTGTTCATCGGCCTTTCCGCAGCGGTAGGCGTGGTGTTCCGGTTCGGCGGTGTGTAAAAGATGATAGAAGTGCCTGAGATCTCAAATCTCAGGCACTTTTTTGCGTTCTTTGTTCAGAGCGGCTGCGCGGACAGACCACACAGCTCCCGCAGCACCTCCACCGCCTCATCCATGATCCGGGAGAGGGTCAGGTCCCGGACGCCGACCACGATCTTGCCGCAGTTGGAATTCACCGGCAGCAGTACCTTCTGGGCCCGGCTCTGGCCCACGGCCACCGCCATAGCAGGGGTGATCTCCCCCATGAGGGCATCCGCCATCAGAATACCGATGGGACCGGCGATGATGTCCGCATCCCGGCAGGCCACCAGAACCGGGTTTTCTCCGGTGGCGCCCCGCTGGGCCCCAGCCTTCATCATGGCGGCAGTGGCGATGGCATTGGTGCCTACCGCCAACAGTTCCAAGGGAAGTCCCGCTGCACGGACCCGTTCTACCAGCAGCGCACCTGTGCGGCCGCTCTGACCGTCGATCACAACGAGCTTCATCGTATTTCCTCCTTTAAAGCCAGCGTACAGCGGCCCTGCGTGTCTGTTTCGTGAAAATAAGTTTGCTCCAAGGGGACCCAACGGTCAAAAAACTGCTGACCCCACTCCGGACCGTTGCGCTTCAGTATTCGGCTCCGCTGGGTTTCCGGGGAAATGTCCAAAAAGACGGACAGATCGTAATAACGGGCCAATTCCGGGTGAAAGCTGTAGCTGCCTTCCACGATGTTCAGCCGCCCCGGCAGGATGGTCACCGGCTCCCGGAGGGACAGGGTGTGGCAGTTAAAGGGACGGTAAACGGCGGCTTTGTTCCGACTGATAGGAATCAGAATCTCCGATTCCAATCGCTCCCGGTCCAGATTGCCGCCGGGCTGGGCGTAGCGCGCGGCGGTCCGTTGCTCCGGACGGAGGAAGAAATCGTCGGCATGGAACAGCGCCGTATCGGGATAAATCGCCGTCAGCAGATCTGCCAGAGTGCTTTTGCCGCTGGCGGCGCCGCCCTCAATGGCCAGCAGGACCCGAGGGTTTTCCGCCAAGGCCCGGTCAATGGCCGCCAGAAGCGGCAGCAGGTGGACATAAGTGCGGTGCAGAACTCGGTAAGCTGGACGGTAGGCGGCTCGATATTCATCGGAATGATGGCAGGCGGGAAAACCGTTTTTTCGCCAGTCATCCAGCTCCGCATCGGCCTCTGCCGGGAAATAGGGCAGAGCGCCGGAGTGGATCAGCCGCCGCAGGACCGTCAGCTTTTCCTGTAAGGTATCTGCACCGCCATGAGGCATGGCGGCAGATCGGGCAAAAATGCAAGCCAACGTTTCAGGGGTCAGGCCGTCTGCCTGAACGCCCAGCTGCACCCGGGACCAGGGACCGTCCAGCGCTTCAATCTCCCGGCTGCACGGTCCGGCTTCCGCGGTCTCCCTCCGGATACCCTCTGCGGCGGCGGAGGTGTCCGTGATCAGATGCTCGCAGCCAAAGACACTCTGGTAGAGGGCTTTGCGCAGATCCTGAAGCTGGGACGCGGGATGCCTGGCATATTGTTCCAAAAGGAATTGTTCGGTAGACGCAGGACTCATAAGTGCCTCCTTGCACGATCATTTGCCTTTTTATCATAGCATCCGACATCTGGACCTGCAACCGCTTTTTGGGACAGGATTCCGCTTGCTTGGAAAAATAATGCCCGTTCATGACAAAAACACGCATGTGTTCGACAAAATGCGACATAAAGGCAGCCGGAAATTTTGTATGATAGAGCCGTATTCCGAAATTGCAATTCATTCGGAAAAGAAAGGATACTATATGAACCATACACTGACGAAAGAATACCTGCTTCTGTTCAACGCATTGACAGATACCGAAGAAACGCTCCGACAGCTCCGGGAGGACCTGATCGCCGTTCAGCGGCAGGCGGAGGAACTGTTTCTGTCCGATACGCCGCAGGACGGTGAGATAGAGGCGGAGACTCCGTAAATAAGACCCGTGACAGGCGGCAGCCGGTGTGCTATAATGAAGAAACTATTTTTCGGGAGGTTTCTATGCTGCACATCGGCTGTCATTTATCATCCTCCAAGGGCTTTCTGGCTATGGGCCGGCAGGCGTTGGAACTGGGGGCGGACACCTTTCAGTTTTTCACCCGGAATCCCAGGGGGAGCAAGGCCAAGGAACTGGACCCTGCGGACGCGGCGGCGCTGGTGGCGCTCATGAAGGATCACTGCTTCGCACCGATCATCGCCCATGCTCCGTACACCCTGAATCTCTGCGGCGAGGAGGAACAAAACCGTCTTTTCGCACGGGACACCATGGCGGACGATCTGCGCCGTATGGAGCACATACCGGGGCAGCTTTACAATTTCCACCCCGGCAGCCATGTGGGACAAGGGATCGAAGCCGGGATCACCTATATCGCGGAAGGACTCAACGCCATCCTGACCCCGGAACAGTCTACAACGGTATTGCTGGAGACCATGGCCGGGAAGGGCAGCGAGGTAGGCGGACGCTTTGAGGAACTGAGGGAGATTCTGGACCGGGTGGAACTGACGGAGAAGATGGGGGTCTGTCTGGACACCTGCCACGTTTCCGACGCCGGGTATGACATCATTCACGATCTGGACGGCGTTTTGACGGAATTTGACCGGGTCATCGGACTGGACCGGCTGCGGGCCGTTCATTTGAATGACAGCCTGAACCCCTGCGGCGCCCACAAGGACCGCCACGCCCGGATCGGGGAGGGCTGCATTGGACAGGAGGCGCTGGCCCGGGTGGTGAATCATCCGGCGCTGAAAAATCTGCCCTTCTGCCTGGAAACACCCAATGAGCTGCCCGGCTATGCCAAAGAGATCGCCCTGATGCGAAGCCTCGCGGAATGAATTTGGATAAATGGTATTGAGATAGAGGAACGTCCGGCACAAATGTGTCGGGCGGTTTTTCATTGGATGGTCATTTTTTTGATTTGTGGCGCATAAGGTTGTCCCAAGAGGTGAAGCAAATGGAACGAAAGAGGTTTGCAAGGCTCTCTCAGCGGTTGGGCGCGCTGCTGCTGGCGGGTGTGACACTGTGGACCGTCTATGCCACGGCGGGCAGCGTTGACGCCGCCGGAGCGTGGATGGCCGTGAAAAGGGAATTGCCGCTGGCGCTGCTCCAGTGGCAGTTAGGGGACATGGGGCAGAGGGACGGCCTTTCGGCGCCGTCCGTGCTGATGCTGAGTCAGGCGCCGATCTTGCTTTCCGCCCGCGGGGAGATCTCCGACCTGCGGCGTCAGGCGGCGGAGGAACCGGAGGACGAACGCCCCGCCCCTGTGACCCAGCCGGTGCGGGAGGAGTCCCAGCCCGCTCCGGTGACAGCTGGGGCAGACAACGGCGTGACGGCAAAGACCCTGATCCCCACAGACCCCAGCGGCTACACCGTCTGCGGGAAGGTCTACATCCGAAACACCACCCAATATACCCTCTCCAACGAGGAGCTGCTGAAGCCCTTCGCGGCGGAGCTGATCGGCGAAGCGCCGCAGATCCTGATTCTGCACAGCCACGGCAGCGAGGGCTATACCCCGGTGGTGGATGACGGCATCGTCTGGTCCGGGGACCACCGCACCACGGACTCCCGGTACAATGTGGTTCGCATGGGGGACGCCATGGCAGAGGTATTTGCTCAGGCGGGGATCTCCGTGCTCCATGACCGGACCCTGTATGACTATCCGGAGTACGCCGGGGCCTATGACCGCTCTCTGGCGGGGATCGACCGGTATTTGAAAGAGTACCCATCTATCCGCTTCGTGCTGGATGTCCACCGGGACGCTATCGAGGCGTCCGACGGCAGTCAGGTGAAAGTGGTGTCGGAGATCGAGGGACAGGGGACGGCGGCGCAACTCTCCCTCATCATGGGCAGCGACGGCGGCGGACTGAGCCATCCCGACTGGATGGAGAATCTGCGGCTGGCGGTGGCGGTGCAGGAGCAGGCGCTGACGGACTATCCCACGCTGATGCGCCCTCTGCTTCTGCGGAATTCCCGGTACAATCAACACGCCACCACAGGTTCTCTGCTGGTGGAGGTGGGGACCGCCGGAAACGCCCCGGAGGAGGCGGAGCTGGCCGCCCGCCTGTTTGCGGCAGAGCTGGCAAAAACGCTGGAGGAACGAAGCAAGTAGGGAACTGCCCGGCAACAGCCGGGCAGTTTTTGCGGAATAACAAGGGCGTGCACAGCACTTTTCACATATATTGTTAATAATTTGAAAAGATTCAGATAAAAAGTTGCGATGCTAAGGTGAAAAATGGTATGATAAATCCATCAAGTGATCATCAGCGAAGGAGGCGGTGCGTTTGTTTGCAGGACTGCGGAAGAAGTGGCGGGACCAGATCGGCCAGACGAAAACGATATTGGGTGAAAAGGTGAGGGAGGCGCTGGCCTCCGTGGTGCCCATTACCCTGATCGTGCTGATCTTGTGTTTTACCGCGGCTCCGGTCCCAACGGACGTGCTGCTGGCGTTCTTGGTAGGCGCCGTGCTGCTGATCGTGGGTATGGGCCTGTTTACTCTGGGCGCGGATACCGCCATGCTCCCCATTGGTGAGCGGGTGGGCGCACAGATGACCAAATCCCGGAAGCTGTGGGTGGTGGTGTGCGTCAGCTTGCTTATCGGCATCATCGTCACTATTTCCGAGCCGGATCTTCAGGTTTTGGCGGGGCAGGTGCCGGGGATCCCTAACGCCGTCCTGATCGGGGCGGTGGCCGTGGGCGTGGGGATCTTTCTGGTGATAGCACTGCTGCGTATCCTGTTCCAGATCCCACTGAACGGCCTGCTCATCGCGTCCTACATGGTGATCTTTACTCTGGCGGCCTTTGCCCCTAAGGATTTTCTGGCGGTGGCATTTGACTCCGGCGGCGTGACCACCGGGCCTATGACCGTGCCTTTCATCATGGCGCTGGGCTTGGGCGTGTCCTCCACCCGAAGCGACGGCAAGGCTGGCGAGGACAGCTTCGGCCTGGTGGCGCTGTGCTCTGTGGGGCCGGTGCTGGCGGTGCTGACGCTGGCACTGGCATACCCGGCAGCGGGAAGCTATGTGCCCTCCGTAGTGCCGGAGGCCGGGGACAGCCGGGAGCTGTGGCGGCTGTTCGCTCAGGGCCTTCCGGTCTACGCAAAGGAAATGGGGGCGGCGCTGGCGCCCATTGCGGCCTTTTTCGCCGTGTTTCAGGTGACGTCTCTGCATTTGCCTCGAAAAAATGTGTTGAAAATCACCGTGGGACTCCTGTATACTTATATCGGTTTGGTTTTGTTTATGACCGGTGTGAATGTGGGCTTTTTACCCGCCGGCAGCTATTTGGGCCGCCAGATCGCGGCTTTGGAGCAAAGCTGGGTCCTGATCCCCATCGGTATGCTGATGGGCTGGTTCATCGTGCAGGCGGAGCCTGCCGTCCATGTGCTGAATCGGCAGGTGGAGGAGCTGACCTCCGGAGCCATCCCCGGCAAGGCTATGAGCACCAGCCTGTCCATCGGCGTGGCGGTGTCCATTGGTCTCGCCATGCTGCGTGTCCTGACGGGCGTTTCTATTTTTGTCCTGCTGGTGCCGGGATACCTGTGCGCCATCGGCTTATCCTTCGTGGTGCCGAAGATCTTCACCGCCATCGCCTTCGACTCCGGCGGCGTGGCCTCTGGTCCCATGACGGCCACGTTTCTGCTGCCCTTTGCTATGGGGGCCTGTGAGACCCTGGGCGGCAATGTGGTAACAGACGCTTTTGGCGTAGTGGCCATGGTGGCCATGACGCCGCTTATCACCATCCAACTGCTGGGCCTTGTCTATCAGCTCAAGCTGAAGAAGGCCGCGGCGGAAGCACCTGCCGCGCCTGCACCGGAGATGCCGGCGGCGGACGACGAGATCATCGAACTGTAAGGGGGGAAGTTATATGTCTGCTGATCTGATCCTTACCATCACGGACCGGAGCCGGGGCGGAGACTTCTCCGCTTGGTTCCGGGAACAGGGGGCAACGCTGGTGCTCACGGCTCTTGGCCGTGGCACCGCCACCACTGAGGTTTTAGACTGTCTGGGGCTGGAAGCTACGGAAAAGGCAGTGCTGCTGTGTATGCTGCCCAGCCGGAAGGGGCTGCTCCGGAAAGCTGCCAAGGACCTCTGGCTGGATGTTCCGGGCCGAGGCGTTATGATGGCGGTGCCGGTGTCCAGCATCGGCGGCGCGTCTGCCAAAAATTATTTGTTACAGGGGGAGGCGGAGGACCGCATGGAAAAGAAATTGACCCACGAGCTGATCGTTGTGATCGCCAATCAGGGCGCTACGGATCAGGTTATGGACGCAGCCCGGGCGGCTGGGGCTACCGGCGGCACGGCGGTCCACGCAAAGGGGACCGGAACGGAGCTGGCGAAGAAATTCTTCGGCGTGTCGCTGGCGTCGGAGAAGGAACTGATCTTTATTCTCGCCTCGGCGGAGACCCGGAAGCCCATCATGAAGGCCATTATGGAAAAGGCCGGAATGCAGACCGAGGCCCAGGCGCTGGCATTCTCCTTGCCGGTCACGGACCTGGCGGGCCTGCGGCAGTTCAACGTGGAATAAGCGCTGAAAGGGAGCTGCCTGTCGGAAAAATTTGCCGATATAAAGCACCTTGGAAAACTTTTTGAGAAAAAACGAGAAAAGGCTTGACAAATCGGCGGAACTCATGTAATATATACACGTTCCGCTTCGGACGATTAGCTCAGCTGGCTAGAGCACCTGCTTGACGTGCAGGGGGTCACAGGTTCGAGTCCTGTATCGTCCACCAACTGAAAAGCCTTGTAGTCATTGAACTGCAAGGCTTTTCAGTTTTTTTGTGTCCATTTTGACTGTTCACCTGTCACGGACAAAATCCCAGCTTGTGTTGCGGAATATTGGGTTATTTTAGGTCTGCAGCTGTATGAAGCTGTACGGCTTTTTCAGGCGTAGCGGACATTGATCTCCACATCCTCGGAAAGCAGCGGGTCTAACTGCCGCAGCTGATTGCGGATCTGGTCCGCACTCATCTTCGGGGTGTAGGTCCCGGCCAGCAGCTTCTCCGTCGCGTCATTCACAGCTGTTGTGACGCCCGAAAAGACCTCCGGCACCACATGGGTATAGACACCCAGCGTGGTGCTGACGTCCCGGTGGCCCAGCAGCTTCTGCACGATCTTCGGATTGATCTCCTGTTCCAACAGCATGGAAGCGTAGGTGTGGCGAAAACGGTGCAGGTTCAGCTTTTCTTCTCCAAACCCGTTTCGCTTCAAAAAGTGCCGATAGCTGGCCCGGAAGCCGGAGTACGTCCGCATCCCCATGGTGCGGGTGCTGATGAAGATAAAACCCTCCGGCACCAGTGCATTCAACCCGCCCTTCAGCGTTGCCACATACCGCATCCATTCCCGCAGCCGTGTCAGCACCAGGTCCGGTGCCTGAATGACACGCTGGGACGTTCTGGTCTTTGTGGCTCCCAGGGCGTCTACCATCTTCTCGGTCTTGCCATCCTCGTCAAAGACCAGTTCCCTTGTCAGGGACTGCTGGATCGTGATGGTTTTCGCCTTAAAATCCACATGCTTCCACTGGAGTGCCAGTAGTTCCCCGATCCGCATTCCCGTCAGCATCAGCGTCGTGATAGCCGGGCTCATGATGGGGTCCTCCGCGGCGGCTTTAAGCAGGGCTTCCCGCTGGGCGATTGGGATCACCTTGTTCTCACCATCCCCAGCCTTTCTGGGCTGCCGCGGCAGCTTCGTATTGCGGGCGGGATTGCTCTCCACCAGCCGCAGTTCCATGGCGTAGTCATACATCTGGATCAGCACGCTGCGGATCAGCGAGATCGTCCGGCTGGACAGCTGCTTCTCCGCTTGCAGCTGATACAGGAACGTCTGGATCTTCAGCGGTGTCAGGCTGTCCAGCGGAGCATTGCCCAGCGCCGGCACGATATGCAGCCGCTCGCTGGAGTAATACAGCTCCATGGTCCTGCTGCATACCTCATGGACCTTAAAGGTGGTCAGCCATTTGTGAAGAAAATCCTTCAGGATCAGCTCTTCGGGGATCGGATGTGTTTCTTTATCCAATTCTGTGGTCAGCGTCAGGGCTACCCAGTGGGCGGCCTCCTCCCGCGTAGTCGCATAGGTATATTTTCGGATGGGTTTGCCATTGTCCGGTCGGTATCCGACGGTCACCTGGCCGACCCATTTTCCATCCTTGCGGCGGTATACGCTGCCTTCGTTCTTTCCTCGTCTTGTTACTTTGGGTTTGCGCGGCATATTGAAAAATCCTCCTTTCGCCGCGCAGAGAGAATCATAAGTTTATGATATCCTCCGCGCGGCAAGCGGTCAATCGAACAAATTGTAAACTGTGGCAAACAGGTCAGTTCCCGGCAGAAAGATAGTCGATCAGGGCCTGTTTGGGGATACGAAGCTGTTTTCCAATACGGATGCTTCGAATCTTTCCACAGCGTATCAGCTCGTAAGCGGTGTTCCGTCCGATGCCGAGAATGGGCATCAGGTCTTCCACCCGCAGAGTCAAAGGAAGGTCATCAAAGGAACGGTATTTATTTTCCATGGCGATCCTCCTTGGGAAGAGAGGCCAAATAGATGTTGGTCACATCTGCCCGCTCGTGGCCTAGCAGGCGGGAAACCTCAAAATGGGCATCCAGTGCACTCCTGCCACTTTCAACCAGCTCCTGGTACTTCTCAGCAGCGTAGGTGTGGCGAAGTCCGTGGAAGGTCATGGGACGGTCAGAATCCACATCGCGGATGGCATCCCGGTGGGCCATGATGAAAAACTGAAGCTGATTGATGGCGCGGTCGGTGTGCATATCATCGGGCACCAGCAGCTTGTGTCCGCGTTTGGTGCGCTTCAGCTGTTCTCTCATGGCAATGGCGATCTGCTCATTGATGGGGACGGTACGGATCTTGCCGCCTTTACCCTTGATGGTAATGGAGTTCTCACGCAGCGCCTGTTCCGCGGTGGCCGTATCAATGCGGAAGCACTCGTGGATACGCAGACCAGCAAACCTGGCCAGATAAAGGGCCAGAATATAGTCCCAGCGGTCCATCGCCATGGCTTTGCCTAACATGTGATTGAACTCGGTAATACTCCAGGTACGGTCCGTACCCCCAAAGCAGCGCTGTTCCAGCTCCACGGCCAATTCATCATTATCCGGTAAACGGTACTTGGGATCGCTCATTTTGTCATGGAAGAAGCGAATAGCGGAGAGATCGGTCTTGATGGTGCTGGCAGACTTGCCGTTCTCCTGCATCCAGAGGACATAGCAGGTCAAATGCTTGCCGCTGATATTAGTCAGCTTCTGGAGCCGGTATTTATCCGCCAGATAGGCACAGAAACGCTTCATGGCCTGATAGTACCGATCTTTAGTGCGGAAGCTACCCTGCCGGTTATGCCGGGCCAGCTTGTCCAACTGGCTGACAAGAGCCAGAAAAATGCCCTTGTTCTGAATGTTCATAGTCATATATAGAATCTCCTTATCGATCATAGTACGTTCAGATAGGCGCAGTTCGCCCGTTGGCAGATTCGTCTGTTTCCGCCTGATCTCCAAGGAAACGTCCAACAATTCAAACACTCATTGAACCATGGAACCCTTGTGGCAGAGCAGCTTCAAGATACGAAGCAGCTCACTTGCGGAAGCCTGTCTCTCTTTGATTTTGATCCAGGTCAGTACGAATGCAGTATGGAGGTAATGACCTCTGCTCCAGGGAGCAACTGCTGACACAACCGCTGAACTCGGCTGCAACCCGCAAATAGGTGTTGCGGATTGCCTGTGTCGTTTGATCCGTCCGGCTGCGGATCGTGAGATTGTGCTGTTCCTGCGCTGCCGGGGCCATGCTGTCACCATGGTGCACAGGACGGGAGCTTGCCGAACTCCCTTGACGGTTTTCTCTGCCGTACCGTCCAACGGCTTTTTCTTTGTTCTATGATCGATAAGTCCTTAATTTCTGCTGCGCCGTGACCGGCAACGCCACGGCATCTATCATTTCTAAAAATCTATATAAAAAGACACGGAAAGAGGCGGCTTCTTCAAATGGAAGCCGTCAAACTTTTCGTGTCTAAATCCCTCTGTGTTATTCAATTCCTGCTGTGCCGTGTCAGGCACATTTACTTCTTGATTCCTTCTGGTTTGATTGGGGATGGCGAATGGGCGCACTTGTCCCTAAACGCTGCATCCTCCCTAACTTACTCCGCCCTAACTTACTCCGCCCTCAAATACGAGGTCATTGTACCATGACAGCTCGTAGCTGAACAGGTGGAGTTTTTCCGCCTGGCTGCCGGGAGTCCAAAATGCCGCGGTGCGGCTTACTGCTTAACAAGCTTCCAAATGGAAGAACACATCTAATAACTACGGTATCAGGATACACCGATCCAGGCATAGCGTAAATCATACCTAAATCTGCTTTCCTGACAAAAATACTTTCGGATTCCTGATGGAATCACCAATGCCTTGCTGCTTGCAATGGCTCACTCCTTAATAATGCCCATTCCGGGGAAGTTCATCTAATAATACGATATCAGTCTAACATGCCGGAGACAAGGTGTATATGACACCTAAATCTACGCGCGTGGATGCAAATCGCTTGCCAGAACACCGGGATTACGTTATATGATGACTTATGTGAACTTTTATCGAGATCGGATTACATTACAGATTTGTTATGTGTAATAAGATGGCTATGTAGAGATAGGTCGGCGTTATGTGCAATGCGGTATTCTGCCAACCACAGACGTTTTTGCCTGCTTTTACTGGTTAGGCAAAGCGCGCACATCGACCATTCAAATATAAATTCCTTGTACCACAATATATTGGGGGCAATGGGCAAATCATATATTTTGAGCTATATGTTTAAAGTGACCTCTCAAAAGATTATCGGATAAAGACGTTGATCCGGATTAGATTAATTTACATGAAAAGCATTCTGGATGCGCTCCAGATGATATAGGAATGTCATGCGATGGATACATATTGCCTAGGGCGTTTTCGGAGGACACATATTAGGATCAAAAAAGCGCACGGAGCGTGTTGAAATATTTTCTCCCAACTTCAATATAACAGATATCTAATATCTAATTTGAGAATTTTATAGGTTGCGCCAAGGATAGAAACTATTTCATACGCAGAAAATCCGCGATGCGGCGGTTTTCAGCAATCTGGTTAATGACCTCCTGCTGGCGGTGTCTCGTAGAACAGATGTAAAGGCAGTCGATAATGGTGTTTTGTACAATACGGGTAGATACCAGTGCTCTGGCAGGTGCATAGTGAACGATGGTAATGTCAGAGGCCTGATCCAATGGCGTCTGGGTATGAGCAGTTATGCTGATGGTTTTCGCGCCATGCTTCCGCGCCAGATCCATCGCCTTGACAACAGCTTCTGTACGTCCACCGCGGGAAACTGCAATAAATACCGTATCCTCATCCGCCATGTGCGCTTTTACCTGCATGAACTCCGGATCCGTTTCTACAGACGCCGGAATGCCGGCCCGAAATAGATGAACATAGAAATTTTCTGCAATACTGGCAGAAGAAGCAAGACCAATAATTACAATATGCTTTGCTTTTCGCATCAGTTCTGCTGCCGCGCTGATGGCGGAAAAGTCGATTTGCTCCATAGCGGTCTGCAATGTATTCAAATTGCGCAGAAATACATTTTTAGCCACCGCTTCCATTGAATCGCTTTCGTTGATCTCCTCAAACACAGATGGAATTGGAGAGACCATAGCATTTTTGGCCAAATGAAGCTTGAGGTCGCTGAAGCCCGCCATTCCAATGGTGCGGCAAAAACGAACAATACTGGCTTCAGCCACGGAAAGGTCTTTTGCCATCTGTTGAATACTGTTATTTATGACGCGGTCAGGGTCTTCCATGATATACATTGCAATTATTTTGCCCACTTTCGAAAAAGTGGGGTATTGGGTCTGCATGATTATCAGCGGATTCATTTCCACAAAAAACACCTCTTATCTGCGCATAATCAAAGAATCATTTGTATAATACTATATCCTTCCAAAAAAGTACATGAGATTTTAGCCACAACATGCACAAAAATAAATGAAATTTTATTTCAGTAATGACAGTTGAAATAAAATTTATTCCATGATAATATTTATTAAGTCGAAATCAATATATCCATAATAACAAAAACCATTTGGTTTTACAGGGAGATGTATTCATGATTTTTTTAGGAACCGGAGCATCTGAAATGATTCCCAACCCCATGTGTGGATGCGATGTCTGTAAACGAGCATTGGCTAGCAAAGACCCTCGGGAAAAGCGGTGTCGCTCGGCTTTTTTATTGGATGAAAAAAACCTGATTGACTGTGGCCCCGATGTAACGTCTGCCTGCGCCCGAAACGGTCTGTCGCTACAGAATCTGAAACATATTTTCCTCACTCATACCCATTCCGATCATTTCAGTACATCAACATTGGAAAATCTTCAGATGTGCATTACTGATGCTCCGCAGTTGAAGATTTTTATGTCTCAGACCGCTTATGACGGATTAATTCGGCTGGGCAATGCGATGATCCAGCAGAATTACACTGATTTTTCTGTGCAGGCCAAACGATGGCCTACCCATTGTACTCTGGTTCCTATACAGCCTTTTCGGGACTATCAGGTAGATGACATGATTGTTTCGGCTGTTGTGGGGCGTCATCCGGGTATGTTCATTGGCGAAAACAGTCTGAACTATCTGTTCCGCAAGAGTGGCAAAAACCTGTTCTATGCCAGTGACACAGGCTTATTCTTCTCCGAAACGTTTGAATACCTGAAAGGCTTCCGTCTGGATACGCTGATCATTGAAAACGCGTTCGGCAAACGGGAACTTGCCCGCGAAACCAGCAAACATATGAACCTAGAATTCTTGTTTGAAACGGTGGATCAATTGATTGCGCAGGGCACTGTGGACAGCAACACTCAAATTTACGTGACCCATATTGGACATAAGGGTGGGTTGCTTCACGGCGAAATGAATCAGCTCCTGCAGGAACGCTACGGTGACCAGATCTGTGCCGCTCATGACGGCATGCAAATCTGAAATTAGATTATTTTTTCAATATCTAGAGAAGGAGTTGGGATAATGTCAAAGACTCAAAACCGAAAAGTTGCTCCCAGCTTGCAGCGCACGATCAATATAATCAAGCGGTTTCTGTCAAACCCGATGAATATCATGTTGATTGCATGCGTAGTCATTCTGGGTTTTCTGATGGTCTATCCTCTGGTCGAGATTATCGACACCACTTTCTCGGTGGCCCGCGGTGAGCGGCGGCTGCTGGGGTTGGAAGAGGGCGCCTTCACTTTGTATTACTGGAATCGATGCCTATTCTCCAACGTCAGCAAGACCCTGTTCTTCAAACCTTTCATGAACTCGCTAACCGTTGCTTTCTTCGCTACGATCTTCAGTGTTCTGATTGGTTCTCTGGTGGCCTGGCTTCTTGTTCGTTCCAATATTCCGGGCAAGAAGTTCTTCAACCTGGCTATCCTGATCCCCTACATGCTGCCCAGTTGGTGTAAAGCCCAAGCCTGGATTTCTGTGTTCCGTGTCAAAGAACTAGGCGGCTATTCAGGACTGTTGGAATCAATTGGCCTGCCAATCCCCTCGTGGCTGGCCTATGGTCCGGTGCCTATCATCTGTGTGTTTGTCATGCATTATTACGCATACTCCTTCCTGTTAGTGTCCGGCGCACTGAAGTCTGTCAACAGTGAGCTTGAAGAGATGGGTGAGATTACTGGTGCAAACCGCATTAAGATCCTCACGAAGATCACATTCCCTCTTGTTCTGCCTACAATTCTTTCGTCCACAATTCTAACGCTGTCCAAGACCATGGGCGGTTACTTTATCTGCAACAACTTGGGTGGCCCGGTTGGCTTTAAAAACCTGTCCGTCATTATGAAGGACTATATTTCCGGCACCAAGTATCAGAATGTTGGCTATGTAGTGGCTCTGGTGATGATCACCATCTCCGCTGTCGCACTGCTGCTGAACTCCATTGCCGTTGGCAAGCGCAGAAGTTATGCCACCATCGGCGGTAAGGGCGGCCGCAGTACTCTGGCCAAGCTGGGTGCAGCTCGCACACCGATGACAATCCTGTTGTTCTGCTTCACTGTTGTCATGACGATGGCCCCGATGGTCGTGCTGTTCTTCGAGACCTTTATGTTGCGTCCTGGAAACTACAACTTGTCAAATTTTACGCTGCACTACTGGTTCAGTCAGGGTGATCCGTCGATTTACGAAGGTGAGCCGGGCGTTCTCCTGAATCCGCGCTTCCTCCGCGCCCTGTGGAGTACGTTGAAAATCACCGTCCTTACATCTATCTTTGCTACTTGTATCGGCCAACTGGTGGGTTACCTGACGTCCCGTTTGCGCGGCAGATGGACCGGTACACTACTGGAGCAAATCGTGTTCGTTCCCTATCTGATGCCCTCTTTGGCTTTCGGTGCAGTGTATCTGTCTATGTTTTCCAAGTCTCACGGCATCATTCCCTCGCTGTATGGCACATTCACGCTGGTCATCCTGGTCTGTGTTATCAAGAACATCCCCTTCGCAGCACGAACCGGCCAATCCAGCATGATGCAGATTAGCACGGAATTGGAAGAGGCTGCCCAAGTAGAGGGCATCGGCTTTATCAAACGCTTCACTCGTGTCGTGCTGCCTCTGGCCAAGAGTGGTTTCATGTCCAGCTTCATGGTTACTTTTATCGGTGTTATCAAAGAACTCGACCTGATCCTGCTGGTTGTTACCCCGCGTGATTATAACCTGCCGCTACTTGCGTTCCAGTATACGAACGCTTTCCAGGAGCCGTATGCCAATGTCATTACAGTCATCATGTTTATCCTCGTTCTGACGACCTATCTGGTTGCGAACAAATTCTTTGAGATCGATCTCACCGGCGGTATGGGAGGTTAATTGAATATGAGCAAGATTGAATTAAAGCATATCGATAAATATTACGGCAAAAATCACGTTTTAAAGGATCTGAACCTGACTATCGAGGACGGTGAATTCATGACGCTGCTGGGCCCTTCCGGTTGCGGCAAAACCACGACTCTGCGTGTCATCTCCGGCTTGGAAAATCCACAAAACGGCACCATCGATGTCAACGGTGAGACGATTGTGGACAGTGACAAAATGTTCTTTACCAGCCCCGGCAAGCGTGATCTCAACCTGGTGTTCCAGTCTTATGCTCTGTGGCCCCACATGACTGTCCGCGGTAATGTTGCTTTTGGCATGACCAACACCACCAAGTTACCCAAAGAAGAGATCGACCGAAAGGTGAACAGCGCCCTGGAGCGTATGCAGATCCTGGAGTACGCAGAGCGGTTCCCCTCCGAACTCTCCGGCGGTCAGCAGCAGCGCGTGGCCATTGCCCGTGCCATCGCCAACGAGCCGTCCCTGCTCCTGCTGGACGAGCCTCTTTCCAATCTGGACGCTAAGCTCCGCCTGGATATGCGCTCTGAGATCAAGCGCCTGCACGAGGAGTTGGGCACCACCATCGTCTACGTCACTCACGACCAGGTGGAGGCCATGACCATGTCTACCCGTGTAGCCATCTTCTTTAACGGCGTGCTGACCCAGGTGGCCACCCCTAATGACATCTATACCAACCCCGCCAATCTGAAAGTGGCAGACTTCATTGGCAACCCCAGCATTAACTTCGTGGCTGGGATGGCCCATGAGGAGAATGGCGAGTTGGTAGTGGAATCCGACATCGGTATCCTGCGCTTTCCCCAGAAGGATCGCACGGAGAATCCTGTTCCCGAAGGCACCTTCGAAGTGGTGCTGGGCCTGCGTCCCGAGCAGCTGACCCCCACCAAAGAGGGGGGGATCTCCGCTAGGATCTACGCGTCTCAGCCCGCCGGCTCTGAGACGCTGGTGCAGCTGGAGATCGGCGGTCACCGGGTGCTGATGAAGCTGATCGGCCTGAAGTACTTCCAGCGGAACCAGGAGATTCAGGTGTCCATCGATCCCGATCTGGTGCTGGTGTATGACAAGACCAGCGAACTGCTGATCAAGCGCTCCATCAACAAGGAATAAAATAGTTGTTATTTTCAGCGAAAGCTGTAAAATAAAAAATCAAGAAGAAAGAAGGATCATTATGGCAAAGAAAATTTTGGCTCTTGCTCTGGCACTGATGATGGTGCTGTCCCTGACTGCCTGCGGCGGCAAGGAAGAAACTCCCGCCGAGACCCCGGCTGAGACTCCTGCCGAAACTCCTGTCGAACCCGCAGCCGATGACTGGGCCACCCTCAACAAGATCAACGACGGCAGCGAGTCTGCCGAGGAACTGTATGAGCTGGCCAAACAGGAAGGTTCCGTCGTCCTGTACTCCATCTCTTCTCGCTGCACCAAGGTGGCCGACAGCTTCAACGCCCAGTATCCCGGTGTTGTCTGCGAGGCCTATGACCTGGGTTCCGGCGAAATCGCGGAAAAGGTTCTGACCGAGTACGAGTCCGGCATCCAGAACTGCGATGTTGTCCACTGCAAAGATATGGACGGCGCCTATTATGAGGAGTTTGTTCAGGAAGGTATCTTCCACGTGTACTATCCCGATGATATCGTCGCCCACATCGACGAGGGTCTGCGCCAGTATACCATGCCCTTCTACATTGAGCTGCAGAACTGGTTCTATAACTATGAACTGGCCGACGAACAGCCCATCGACTCCTGGTGGGATCTGACCCGCCCCGAGTGGAACGGCAAGTTCAACTTCGAGTTCCCCACTAAGACTGGTGACCTCACCTCCGCTCTGGCTGCTCTGACTGCTTACTCTGACGATTTCGCTGCCAACTACGAGGAAGAGTTCGGTGAGCCCATCGAGTATACCTGCGGCGTTGAGAATGCTGTTTACGAGCTGCTGTACCGCATGTACAACAACAATCCTCTGACCATGGCTACCGATGAGTCTCTGGAGGCTCTGTCCATGGCTGACGAGATGATCCTGGCCATCGGTCCCTCTTCCAAGCTGCGCAATAACGACTCCAAGGGCTGGAAGCTGAAGGAGATCGAGATTGAGCCTTATGTTGGCATCCCCGCCACCAACGTTGTTTACATCGTTGACAACTGCCCCCATCCCAACGCTGCCAAGCTGCTGGTCCGCTGGATCGCCGGTGAGGCCGATGGCACCGGCGAGGGCAACAAGCCCTTCCAGACTCTGGGCGGCTGGTCTGTCCGTGACGATATTGCTGACACTGAGGGTATGACTACTCTGGATGAAATGAACATCATTCCCGAGGATCCCGCTTACACCTACGTCGAAGTCGCCAATCTGATCGACTTCATGCTGTCCATCTCTTAAGTAATTCATGCCTGTGGTGTTTTGCCACCTGTGCGTCTAAACTCTACACGGGTGGGAGAGGTTTCGGCCTCTCCCACCGCTTTTTAAAGGAGACTCCCTATGTCTGATCTTGACAAGCTGTATGGCAACGGCGGCGGCCGGAAAACGTACGATTATGTGCCACTCCTCTCACTGGTTGTCAGCTTTTTGCTGCTGGCGGCTTATGGCTGCGGCTATGCGCTGTTTTCTGTTCTGACATCGAGTATCCTGACCGCAGAGACAACTTCAATCATCCTGGCCTGGCTGCCGCCTTTGTTTGTGGGCGCAGTCGTCTCTGCTCTCGTCTGCATCCCCTTGCGGTGGATGAAGAACAAAATCGTTCTCCCCCTCTCCATGACATTTTTGATTCTGTATTACGTGGTGCTTGTGATCGCCTTTCTGACCTCAGATGCTGTTGCAAATCGGGCGTTGGACATCTATGTCCTGAGCTTTTACTGCCTGCCCTGCATCATTCCGGGCAATCTGTTCGCTTGGCTGGCCTATTGGAAACTTCGTGTTTGAGGAGAACACCATGAAAAAGCAATTTCAAAAATCAACTTGGTATATCTGGGCACTGCTGGCAGTAGTAGTTGCAGTTGTGGCGATAAGCTTTGTCCCTCTGTTGGAGGGTAGCAAGGAGATCAAACCTTCCGGCGATTACACAGGCATGACTACACGGGAAGCACTGTTTGCAGAGTGTGAAGCCCGTGATATTGCATTGAGCGAAGAAGAAGAGCGCCAGGCTGTGGAGGCTGCTGTGGAAGCGCAGGTGCAGTATGCATCCATTGGAGAACGCTATGAGTTAGAGGAACTGCTTCAGCAAGAACGGGAACAGCGGCTGTTCGATAAGCTGTGTCAGGCGCTACCGTTGGAGGTGGCGGTTGCGGATGAAGAGGTGCAGGAATGGTATGACGTGCGTCTGGAGGCGCTGAACAACGCCTATGAGAAAAACCCCGGCGTGTTCAAATCCCAGCAGGACCTGTATGATAAGCACGGCGGTGTGGAGCCATTGGTCGTACCAGAAGGTTATGTATACGTTCGCCATATTCTGGTTGATGATGAGGTGACCGCCAACGCGGTGTTGGCGAAATTAAATCAGGGAGAAGATTTCGAAGTCCTGATGAGGACCTATGGAACAGATGCCGGTATGCTGGAGGAGCCTTACGCAACTCTTGGGTATCTGGTGGGTCCGTATGTGTCCGCAGTGGATTATTACGAGGAATTTAAACAAGCAGCATTGGAACTTGGCGAGCCGGGAGAATATAGCGACGTCGTTCAAACGCCTGTCGGTTATGAGATCATCCAACTGAGAGAACAGCTGGATGCGGGAGAAAGAGCACTGGAAGAGGTGCGTAGCCAGATACATACGCTGCTGTTGAATAATAAAAAAAGCATGGCGCTGACAGCGCTTTTGCAGGAATGGACCGACTGATTGATACAGCACGAATTTAAACTCTCTGGATGCGACCAGCATTCGATGAAGTAAAAGGAACGATGGTTATGAAACCGCGAGATTATCGCATGGAAAAGAAAGTATTGTTGATTCTGGTAGACGGTATGCGTCCCGATAGTATCCCCCTCTGCGGTGATGAAGGTTTTGAAGCCTTTTTCAAATCCGGCACCTACTGCATGGGTGCCCAGACTACCTTTCCCCCTGTGACGCTACCCTGCCACATTTCTTTATTCCACAGTGTAGATCCCGGTCGTCACGGCACCACTACCAACACCTATATGCCTCAGGCACGCCCGGTAAAGGGCATCGTCGAGGTATTGGCCGACGTCAAAAAAACCTCTGGCTTCGTCTACACCTGGGAGCAGCTGCGGGACTGTTGCACGCCCGGCAATCATCTGGAGTACAGTTGGTTCGTCCGCCAGCACACAGACACCATATCCGCTCTGGAGCACAAGGCCGCAGCAGCGGCAAAGGATATCATCCGAGAGTACGAACCGGACTTCATGTTTCTGTATCTGGGCGGCGCCGATACCTGGGGCCACAGGAAGGGCTGGATGAGCCAGGAGTATCTGGCCTTCGTAAAAAATGCCTGGGAGTGCATTCAAGAGGTTTTGACCGGTCTTTCGGAAAAGTATACTGTCATCGTTACCGCTGACCACGGAGGTCATGACCGGACCCACGGCGATGATATTCCCGAGGATATGACTATTCCTGTCACTATCCACGGCCCTGACTTCCCCTCAGGACGCCAGCTGGAGCGCTGCGACATTCGTGATTTGGCCCCTACCATCGTGGAACTGATGGGTCTGGAGCCGGACGAGGAATGGGAAGGCGAGAGTGTTCTGTGCCGTGTGTAATTATGTCGCGGCGGAAAGGAAATTCTATGTCAGAACTGAAATGCGCAAAAATTGCGCCGTTATTTCTTTTTATGTCCGCACTACTTTGGAGCCTGAGCGGCATTTTTACGAAAAGTGTTGCATGGGATGGTGTGTGCCTTGCCACGCTGCGTGGTGTGATTGCTGTTGTGGTGTCCGGCCTGCTGTTGAGGGAGCGGCATATCAAACTGAACCGCCAGAAGGTACTGGCTGCCGTTTGTTACTTTGTACAGGGTGTGTTATTCATGTGCGCGAACAAATACACCACGGCAGCCAATGCCACGGTGCTGTAGAACACATCGCCGCTTTATATCATTCTGCTGAATGTACTGTTGGAAAAAAACGCCCTACCAGGCCGGAGACTATCACCTGTGTGTGATTGTTTGGCGGCGTAGCGCTGGCCTTCATGGGGAATTTAGGTGGAGGAGGGATGCTGGGAAATGTTCTGCCACTGGTGTCTGCACTGTTTTATGTAGGAGTATTCTTTTTTAGCAAGGAAGAGGGTGCGGAGCCGCTGGAGTCATTATTTCTGGGCAATGCCTGCTATCTTGTTCTCGTACCCTACTGTTTCGTGAACGTGACCGTGCGGAACACAGGTCTCGGCCAGTGGACGTTTTTACTGGTGTTTGCCGTACTCACAGGCATTGGCGCCTGGCTGTGCTTTGCCGTAGGTATCAAGCACACTTCTGCATTGCGGGCAAACTTCATCACTATGGCGGAACCGGTCATGGCGCCTGTCTGGACCTTCGTGTTCCTGCGCGAGATTAAGCTGCCTGAATGGTCGGAGCGTCCAGCATGTCCAGTCGCACCGCGCCCAGCAGAGGTTTGATGTGCAACCGGATATCGGATTTGTAGATGTCCAGTGTTCGGGGGTTGATATTCAGCAAATAGGAGTCCACCCAAATATCCAGCCACTGCCCAAGGGTCTGTTTGTTCGGTTCGATATAGGAACCGCAATCGATGGCCGAGGTGGTGGCTTTCAGTTTTTCAGCGACTTCCTTCTGCGTCTTGCCGGTAATGGAACGCTGGACCTGCTTGCCGGTGCCGGGATCGTATCCTACAGTGTATCGCGCCTGCCAGTAGGTGTACTGCTTGCCGTTTCTGGTGGTTGTAATTTTTCGAATCGAGCCGGAGCCGCTGGCACCTTTGCCCGTTGTGCTCGTGCGTGGCATATAACCTCCTTCCGCCACGCAGGACATACCTAATGATATGATATGTCCTGCACGGCACACAGTCAATGGGTGTTGTCCAGAAATGCCATCAATGCATCTCTGGTGATTCGGATCTGCTGTCCAATGCGGATGCTTTTGACTTCTCCGCTGCGGACTAATTCGTAGGCAGTGTTGCGTCCACCTGAAGGATGTGCATCAAATCTTCAACTGTCATGATCAGAGGGATGTCGTCAAAAGAGATATGATTACTTGCCATTGAGATTCCCTCCCTTAATGGACGACAGATAGATGTCGGTCACATCAGGCCGTTTATGGCCCAGCAGGCGGGAGACCTCAAAATGGGCAGCCAGGGCGCTTGTGCCGTTCTGGATCAACTGCATGTACTTTTCCGCCCCGTAGGTATGCCGTAGGCCGTGGAAGGTCATGGGACGGTCGGAATCCGCATCGCGGATGGCATCCCGATGGGTCATGATGAAGAACTGAAGCTGATTGATGGTGCTGGCAGATTTGCCGTTCTCCTGCATCCAGAGGACGTAGGAGGTCAAATGCTTACCGTTGATATTGGTCAGTTTCTGGAGTCGGTATTCGTCAGCCAGATAAGCGCAGAACCGCTTCATGGCCTGATAGTACCGATCCTTAGTGCGGAAGCTGCCCTGTCGATTATGCCGAGCCAGCTTGTCCAGCTGGCTGACAAGGGACTGATAAATACCTTTGTTTTCAATTTTGTTTGCCATATATAAAAACTCCTTATCGATCATAGTAAGTCCAGACAGGCGCAGTTCGCCCATTGGCAGATTCGTCTGTTTCCGCCAGATTTCCAAGGAAACATCCAGCATTCCAACAACTCATTGGAACTGGGAACCCTTGTGGCAGAGCAGTTTCAGGAAACGAAGCTACTCATTTGCGGAAGCCTGTCTCTCTTTGATTTTGGGCCAGGTCAGTACGAATGCAGTATGGAGGCAAAGGCCTCTGCGCCAATGCGCAACTGCTGACACAACCGCTGAACTCGGCTGCAACCCGAAACAAGAGGTTACGGGTTGCCTGTGTCGTTTGATCCGTCCGGCTGCGGATCGGGGGGCTGCTGTTCCTGCGCTGCCGGGGCCATGCTCTCACCATGGCGCACAGGTCGGGAGCTTGCCGAACTCCCTTGACGGTTTTTCTGCCGTACCGTCCAACGGCTTTTCCTTTGTTCTATGATCGATAAGTCTTAAATCCTCAGCGTTCCTGCTGCGCCGTGGCCGGCAACGCCACGGCATCTATCATTTCTAAAAATCTATATAAAAAGACACGGAAAGAGGCGGCTTCTTCAAATGGAAGCCGTCATACTTTTCGTGTCTAAATCCCTCTGTGTTATTCAATTCCTGCTGTGCCGGTCCCGGCACAGTCTCAATTTTTCTTCGTTGTTCTTTTGAGGATAGCGAATGGGCGCACTTGTCCCTAAACGCCGAATCCTCCCTAACTTACTCCGCCCTCAAATATGAGGTCATTATACTATGACAGCTCGTAGCTGAACAGGTGGAGTTTTTCCGCCTGGCTGCCGGGAGTCCAAAATGCCGCGGTGCGGCTTACTGATTAACAAGCTTCCAAATGGAAGAACACATCTAATAATTGAAGTAAAGAAACATATATGCAAAATCTGATTCGCTTAATTGATATCCAATTTTTATGTGCTAAGTCTGAAATACAGCCAGTTCAGTTGTTTGTAATTTGCAGGAAAATAAGCCCGGGCGCAATACGAGAGCCGGTCAAAAACAACTGAATGAGTCACCATTTTTCAGGGAAATGCTACCGATTTCATTTTGAAGAAATAAAAGCATTGCACCAATAGGCGCAATGCTTGACAGGGTGACTGTGGCCGAGCGGCGGTCATGCTTTGACCAGGATGGTCTGGATGCCGGCCTTTTCGAGAAGGTCCACGAATTCCCGCGGGACCTTGTCGTCGGTGATAACCATGCTGAGGCTGTTGACACCGCAGACCTTGTAAAAAGCGTTGATAGAAAATTTGCTGTGGTCGATACCTACAATAGCCTGCTTGGACTTTTTGATCATGGCTGCTTTTAAGGTTCCCATTTCCACATTGTAATCCGTCAGTCCTACGTTGACATCAAAACCGTCGGCACTGAGGATCGTCAGGTCGATCTGGGAAAAATGGTCCAAGAAATCTGTGGCCAGGAAGCCAGTAGTAATCATATCGTCTTTTTTGACGGCTCCGCCGATGTAGTAGAGGGTATGGTCCGTATTGGAGCTGAGCTCCACAGCAACACGCAGGTCATTCGTCAGGATCGTCAGGTCCTTCTTTTCGCTAAGCAATTTGGCCAGCTCGAAAATGGAGGTGCCGGAGTCCAGGGCGATGATGGAATGGTCCGGGATCCAGTGCAGCATCTCACGGGCAATGGCCCGCTTTTCATTTAGATTTTGGGTAAAGCGCGCGTCCCAGCGCGGCATTAGATCCTGCGTATCGGTGTTGTCGACAAGCACGGCGCCACCGTAATTCCGGCGAACGAAGCCTTCTTCTTCCAAGGTGTTTAAGTCTCTCCGTGCGGTTTCCACCGAGATCCCAAAGGTCTCACACAATTCTTTGATTGTAATGCGCTTTTTTTGAAGAAAGAGCTGCTTCAGTTGCCAATGTCGATCACGTTTCATAGATACCTCACCAGTAAATATTCGCATTTTGTTGAGATTATACCAATATTTTCCGAGAATCACAATATGTCACCGACATTTTCCGAAAAGCACAAGGTTCCAAAAATAAATTTGTGAAACTTGCACCAACAATCTCTTCAAAAAATGACCGCTTTTGACATAAAAACAGGTTTTTGTTGACAACAACTACGCAATATGATAATGTTAGCGCACAAAGATAAGCAAAAAAATTGACCGATATTGACAACTTTTGGCAGGAGAGATGTTATGAGATGCGATCTGCATATCCATAGCAAATATTCCTTCGACGGTGTACCGACGCTGGATGCGATCTGTCGCGCGGCGATGGAGCGCCATATAGACATTATTGCCACCACCGATCACTGCGACATAACAGATGGACCGGAAGGGATCCGGTCCTATCTGGAAAATGAAGCCGCACGGTTGGAAGAATATGCGCAGGTCAAAGAGAAGTACAAAGTGCTAAAGTTCCTGTATGGCGTTGAGGTCGGCAATCCGAATGACAAACCGCAGATTGCCAGAACGTTTGTGGATGCCCGTGAGTTTGACTTCGTCATCGGGGCGATTCATTTCCTGCCCGATGGCAGCGATGTCTATAAGCTGCCTTATCCTGATTTGGAATCCATTGATACCATGTTTCGCCAATATTTTGCGTCCATGAATCACCTGGCAGAGCTGGGGGGCTTTGATACGCTGGCGCATTTGGATTATCCGCTGCGTGTTTTGAACGAGAAGGTCACCAGTCCTACCATCACGCAGTATCGCAACCTGGTGGAGCCCATTCTGGAGAAAATCGTGGCCAAGGGCATTGCGCTGGAGATCAATACCCGGGGTATCTATGATTGGCAGGGCCGCGCGGGTCCGGAGGAATGGGTGCTGAAGCGCTATAAAGCACTGGGCGGAAAATATGTGACTATCGGCAGCGACGCTCATACTGCAAATTGGATTGGAGTCGGTTTCAACGAGGCGGTGGAGCTGTTGAGAAGGGCCGGCTTTGAAGCATATACCATCTATGAAAAGCGTGTTCCCCAGCAGATTCCCATTTAACATCTCGGAGATATAAGCTGCTAAAACGGCGGTTTATATAAATATTTATTATTAGGAGGAATGGATTCTTGTGATGGCAAATAAAGTCTTACTGATTTTAGTGGATGGTATGCGGCCAGACAGCATTCTGGCTTGCGGAGACTCTGGACTTGAAAAATTTTTCAAATCTGGTGCCTACTGCCTTCAGGCAAAAACGACGTTTCCGCCTGTGACGCTGCCCTGCCACATGTCCCTGTTCCACAGCGTGGATCCCGGCCGGCACGGTACCACCACAAATGTCCATGTCCCCCAGGCCCGGCCAATCAACGGCCTCATTGAGGTATTGGAAACAGCCCACAAGACCAAGGGCTTCGTCTATACCTGGGAGCAACTGCGAGATCTGTGTACGCCCGGAAATCATCTGGATTTCAGTTGGTTCTCTCGTCAAAACACGGAGACCATTTCAGCTCTGGAGCATAAAGCTACGGCCGTAGCCAAGACGTATATCCAGGAAGAGCGGCCGGATTTTCTGTTCCTGTATCTGGGAGGCGCCGACGCTTGGGGCCATAAGTGTGGATGGATGAGCCAGGAATACATGGACAGCGTCAGAAACGCATGGGAGTGCATCCAGGAGATCTGCGCCGACCTGCCAGAGGAATACACCGTGATCGTCACCGCTGACCATGGCGGTCATGACCGCAATCACGGAGATGATATCCCAGAGGATATGACCATCCCCGTGGTGTTCAGAGGGAATTTGTTTCCGGAGAGCAGAGAACTGGAGCGATTTGATATTCGTGATTTTGCGCCCACCATCGTGGATATCTTGGGCGTGGAGCCGGATTCCGAGTGGGAAGGCAGAAGCATTTTTAGTAAGGAGAGAATAATATGAGACCGTATACTGGCCCCATGCGCTTTGCCCACCGGGGAGAGGTGCAGTTTGGCCCAGACAACACCATGGACGCCTTCCAAGCGGCGCTGGACCACGGATATGAAGGCATCGAGATTGATGTGCAGTTGTCCAAGGATGGTGAGATCGTGGTGGTCCACGACGCCAATCTGACCCGCATGACCCTGGGGCATCCTACAACTTTCACCTATGGCCGTATCCGGGAGATGACATGGGAGGAACTGGCCCAAGTGGAGATGCCCTACGCAAACCATCTGCTGCCAATGGAACTCCCCCCCTATTCAGAGGTGGAGACCATAGCCACTATGATACCCAGCCAGGTACTTGGCCAGCGGGAGGATTATATCGACGCGTTGGCCCGGGATGGCCGTATGGCCCATCTGATGCGTTTCGCAGACTTCGACGCCTGGCTGACCGCCCAAGAACGGCCCGTGACCGTGGAGGTGGAGCTGAAAGCGCCCGGCATCATGAAGCCCATGCTGGAGATTTTGGACAAATCCTCTGTGGTGGGACAGTACATCCTGTTCTCCGGCGTGCCGGAATTTATTGATGAGATCCAGTCTGCCTGCCGCAGCCAGGGTAAGCCGGAGGGGTTGCATCTGGGTGCCAATATCCGCTATCTCGACGATGCTATGAAACAGCGTGTCGCGTGTATGGACCTTTTTGAAGTAGGTCTGAACGCGGAGCAATTCACCAAGGACGATGTTCTATGGCTGAGGGACCGGGGCATCCAAGTTTTCTCCAACCTGGGTGACTATCCCAAGTGGTGGCAGCAGGTATGCGAGCTTGGCATCCTGGGTTTCAAGACGAATTATCCCGGAGCCTTTACCGCTTGGTGGCAAGAATGGCAAATGAATAACAAGTAAAAATACATTGGAGCAAAAGAATTTTTATCAAAACTGAGCAATTTTTACACCCTGCCCCTTATGCGGTTTTTCATGCGAAAGGAATCAGACCTGGATGTTAGAACTGAAAAACAAAAAAATAGCGCCGTTTTTCCTGTTCATGTCGGCACTTTTGTGGAGCATGAGCGGTATTTTTACCAAAAGCGTGGCATGGAATGGTTTATGCCTTGCGACGCTGCGGGGCGTCATCGCCTTTGCAGTGTCGGCCTCGCTGATTCGGAGGCGCAAAATTCAGCTTAATCGTCAGAAGGTATTGGCTGCTGTTTGCTATTTTGCGCAGGGCGTGCTGTTCATGTGTGCCAACAAATATACCACGGCTGCCAACGCAACAGTGCTGCAAAATACGTCTCCGCTGTATATCATACTGTTCAATGCGCTATTGGCAAAAAAGCGGCCTACAAAGCTCGAGTGTGTCACCTGTGTCTGTCTATTCGCCGGCGTGGCGTTTGCGTTCATGGGAAATTTAGGCGGCGGTGGCATGGTGGGCAATACTTTCGCCCTGGTATCCGCACTGTTTTATGCCGGGGTTTTCTTCCTCAGCAAGGAAGACGGCGCCGAGCCGCTGGAGTCACTGTTTTTGGGCAATGGCTGCTACTTGCTGCTAATCCCTGTCTGTGTGATGAGTGAGACGGTGCGCGGTACGACGCTATCAGAATGGGTGTTTCTGATCCTGTTCGCCACGCTGACTGGCATCGGCGCATGGATGTGCTTTGCTGTTGGTATCAAGCACACCTCCGCGCTGCAAGCCAATTTTATCACCATGGCCGAGCCGGTCATGGCACCGGTGTGGACGCTCATTTTCCTGCAGGAGCGCATTTCGGCGATGTCCGTGGCTGGATGTGTTATTGTGATTATGACTTTGTTGGTTTATAACGTTTTAGCTGCCAAACAAAAAAATGACTAACAGAGGTCTGAATTGAAGTGCTGAACCGTTTCTTTCGGTAATGCGGCTGTAAGCTATCTGCAGGCGTAGTGTAGTAATGATGGTAGCAACCACAAATGTCTTTTGAACATCTACACCTCAGCAGGTTGGAACCTTCTCTTCAAATAATTGTGAGCAGAATGCAGGGTCTGAACCGCCAAGCAATTAACAGGTGTTAAAACAATCCTTAGTGTGCGGGCTCAAGGCGTCACTTATTTGTGCTTGAAAAGGCGGTTCCAGCACGGATCAATATACTGTTTTGAGTTTTTGATACACACTACAACTCACCTCCCCGTGCGTTGTAGTGTGCATTCTCCACAAACACACCTTATAAGAAAGGCGACCGCTTGTCAGCACTCTTTTACTCCTATTTGTACGGACACGAAGCGGCCGAATGAATGGTCGATTAATATGAAATTTCCTTTGATCACGGCACATTCCGGCTGTGAGCAGACACTGCGGGATTCCATGGAGTCTGTCGAGCGGGCCATTGCACTTGGTGCCGATGCAGTAGAAATGGATATTCGCAGGGCGGCGGACGGGACCCTTTATGTTTCCCATGACCGCCGATACGGTGAGGCTGTGCGGGAAAAAGCCACTCTGGAGACGGTGGTTTGCCGTATTCAAAATACCGGACTAAAGATCAACTGCGACATCAAGGAACCTTTTGCGGTGTGCGGCACTTTAGATATGGCTGAACGCTTCGGCTTGGGTCCGGACAAGCTTATTTTGTCGGGCGCTGTGTCGCCGGAGCTGTTGGTGATGGAGCCTTCGATTACAGAACGCACCAGTGTATTTCTCAATATTGAGGAAGTACTGAAGTTTCTGTATATGGGGAGACTGTATGCCGAGCAGGACGAAGAACACTTTGCTCTGCTGATGGCGGATGCAAAGCCGTTCGTTCTGGAGATGCTGAAGGAGGAATGCTGCATTGCCGCGATGATCAGGCTAATGAAAGTTCTGAATGTGCACACGCTCAATATGCCGCACGGTATTTTGACTGCGGGATTGGCAAAAATGCTTCGGGCAGAGGGGATTACCTGTTCAGTGTGGACAGTCAATGAGGAAACTGATCTGAACCGCTGCCTCGAGCTAGGTGTAAGCAACATTACCACACTGGCAGTCCGCACTGCTATGGAATGCCGGAAGGCACATCAGCAAAAATCCGTCTGTATGTGACCGTACGCCGAATATGAAGCGGACGCTCACAAAAACCATGTGGGTGTCTGTTTTTTAGTAAGTTGTGATATCGGGCACGGAATGTGGGCAGCAAAGGAGAATGCATGTTTGATCGATGGACTTCTGCCGTCAGTTCTGCTGTGGCTGACAATGACGATGCTGTTCGGCGGGCTTGTGGACTTCGGCCTGCATCGGTCTTGCCATCGGTGCGGCTCAACGTGGACGACAAGGTCTGCATGACCCTGATCGACGGTTGCGTCCGTGTTCTGGCATGACTTGAAATAAAGAAAGAAGCCCGGGCATTTGGCGGGCGCCCGTAAGACAGTAACCCAAGAAACCCAACGCCAGATGGCAGCTGTCGTGCGGGATTAGGTAACAAAAAGGACACGGAACAGGTGATTTTTCACCTGTTCCGTGTCCTTTTTTCGTTTAGCGGCGTTTCTTGCCCTTGCCGTGGACGTGCAGAGGATACGGGCTTGACCGCCCCCGCTGGCTGCGCACTTGATGGATACGGTTTATATCCGCTTTCTGCAATATCCCGATCAGTGTCACAAATTCCTCTTTGGTCAGTGCGTCGTAGTCGATGGACAAACCTGCAAGGTATGCCCTCGCCTGTTTTTCCTGCGGGCTGCCCTCAAAGTTCACGGCCTCTTGTATCCGTTTTGCCGCTTCGGCGGCGGGGGAAGCCTCATCCGCCGTAGTTGTGTCCTTGCCGTGAGCGGCCCGAATGTCCCGCAGGATAGCGGAGAGGTCATCCCCCACCACCCCGCTGAAATACTCCGTGGACGTGATTTGCGCCAACTCCAGCGTCCGCATATTCAAATCGTTTTCGCCAGGGGCGTACTGCTCCATGACCTGTTTCCGCGTACCCTCCAACAGCACATTCAGGTCGTTGATCCGCTGGTCGGCAATGCGGTCAACAAATATCTCCGCATCCACCATCAGTCGTTCAAATTCCTTGTGACAGAGGATTTCAGACAGTAGCCGGTGATTGAATTTTCCAGACCTTAATACTTCTATTGCCTCGTCCTGCAAATGCAGAGTCTGCACCTCTGCGTTTGCGGGATTTTTGTTTTCTGTCTGGCCTAATAAGTAGTCAATGGACACGCCGTAAACCTCCGCAAGCTGGCAGAGAGCATAGCTGCTGATGTCCACGCTCCGCGCCGCCTTCGGGCCATCATCGATCTCATACCGGCCCAGCGCGGCGGCAGACAAGCCCGTTTTCTTCGCAAGCTGCTCCAGCGTCAGCCCTTGTTCTACCCGCAAATCCTTTAATCTTTCGGGGATCGTCAGCTTGGTCTGCATAGAAACCTCCATTTCCAAGAGCGTGGAAATCACGCCGTTTTTTAGCCCATTTCCAACCTTTTGGATATACGGGAAAGGGCGCATTTTTTCGCTATGATGTAAGTACAGCAAGACCACTGTACTTTGAAAACCACATGACCGTCCGAATGGGATATGCCAGCTGGCGAAGCGTCGCCACGATACCGCAGCTTCGGGACACTTTGTCCCAGCAGCGGCGGAGCGCGCCAAGGCCGGACTACGCCGGGGTGAGAGTCCCGGGCAGGAACGACATTCGGAAAGAGCGGAAAAAGCGATAAGTAAAATTCAAACCATGTGAAAACGGCGAAAAACAGTTTTGTTTTCTATCTTTGGCCCTATCAATGGGTGAATGCCCCAACAGCAAACGCCGTACAGCGTCCAGCGCGGGATTTTGCGAAGGGGCAAAATCCCACCCCCAACGGTGAAGCCGGACACCCCTGCCAGCGGACAGGGCATCGGCAAGGGAAATTGGAACGGAAAGCCGCTTTCACGAGAACAACGCCCTGCGGCGAAATGGGCTTGCCAATGGACAAGCCCATTATACCACAGAGCGAACAAAAAAAGGAGGTTTTTACACGATGAAGATGAGAAAGGCAGAGGATTACCGGAACGAGATCAAATCCTACATCGTCCGGGCAGGCATGACCATGAGCGAGTTAATTGAAATTCTGGCCGATGAATACGGCTGGAGCGCCAGCGTCCCCAACCTCTCCGGCAAACTGCGCCGGGGCAGCCTGCGCTACGGCGAGGCCGTGGAACTGGCCGACGCGCTGGGCTATGACATTGTGTGGCAGAAGCGGAGAGGTTAAAGCGGCAGACACAAAAGCAGGATGAATTATCAAAGAAATAAGGGTATTTGTGTGTGAATGAAACGGAGGGATGTGTTTGTCAAATACTTACGGATATATCCGCGTCAGCACGCGGGAGCAGAATGAGGACAGGCAGCTTATTGCCCTGCGGGAGATGTCTGTGCCGGAAAAGAACATCTTTATGGACAAGCAGAGCGGCAAGGACTTTGACCGCCCAGCCTACAAGCGGCTGCTGCGAAAGCTGAAAAAAGACGATCTGCTCTACATTAAGAGCATTGACCGCCTTGGAAGGAACTATTTGGAGATACAGGAGCAATGGAGAGCCATCACGAAGGACAAGGGCGTAGATATTGTGGTGCTGGATATGCCCCTGCTGGACACCCGGCGGGGCAAAGACCTGGTGGGGACATTCCTGGCGGATATTGTATTGCAGGTGCTTTCCTTCGTGGCGGAGAATGAGCGGACGAACATCCGCCAGCGGCAGGCGGAGGGTATCGCGGCGGCGAAAGCAAGGGGCGTGCGGTTTGGGCGGCCACCCAAACCGCTGCCGGAGGGCTTTCACTGCGCCTACCAGCGATGGAAATCCGGAAAATGCACCTGCACAGCGGCGGCAAAGGAGTGCGGGATGCCGCTGGCCACCTTTCGCTACCGGGCGGAGATTTACGAAAAATCGGCTATTCTGTAAGTATGCCTGATTTACAAGAATGTGTACTTTCCTGTAAATCAGTACACCAATCCAGTCTGCTTTATTATAGCACAATTCGGAGCCTTTGTATATATCATTCCGGTTAAAAATTTCGCTTTTCAGCGTTGTGGTGCGGAGCGCCAAAACCCTTGCAGGAAAGTACACTATCCTGCAAACAACGCTACAAGTAAGTACAATTTTCCGCCAACCAGAACGGGTACGCTGTCAACACACGGTTCGGGAGAAAGCGGGGATTATATAGAAAAGGAAGTTAGAATGCTATGCGAATTACTGTTGTAGGCGCAGGTTATGTTGGGTTATCTCTTGCCACTCTGTTAGGACAAAAGCATGAGGTAATAGTGCTTGATATTGATGAAGAAAAGGTTGCGAAAGTTAATTCCCGCATTTCTCCCGTTCAGGATGTATATATTGAAAAGTTTCTTGCCGAAAGAAAACTAAATTTGACAGCTACTGTAGATACGGCAATAGCATATAAGGCTGCCGAGTATGTGATTATTGCAACACCTACTAATTATGAGGATGAAACCAATAGCTTTGATACGCGTGCGGTTGATTCCGCCATAGAAATTTGTATGGCAAATAATAATCATTGCATCATGATTATCAAAAGTACGGTTCCTGTTGGGTATACAAGGAGTGTGCGAAAAAAATATAACACCAGCCGCATTCTATTTTCCCCTGAATTTTTAAGAGAAACGAAAGCCCTATACGACAATTTGTACCCTTCCAGAATTGTTGTTGGTACAGATATTGCAGACCCCGCTATGGTTATCCATGCACAGGCTTTTTCAGCCATCTTGCAAGAGTGCGCAAATAAAGAAGATATTCCCGTCTTGATTATAGGGCTTGATGAAGCAGAAGCCGCTAAACTTTTCGCTAATACTTATTTAGCCATGCGTGTTGCGTTCTTTAACGAATTGGATACCTTTGCAGAAATGAATGGGTTAAGTACAAAGAACATCATAGATGCAATTTGTCATGATCCTCGAATTGGTAAGCATTATAACAATCCATCTTTTGGCTATGGCGGATATTGCCTCCCGAAAGATACAAAGCAGTTGAAATCAAGTTTTCATGATATTCCTGAAAATTTGATTACCGCTGTGTGTCAGGCAAACCACACCAAAAAAGGCCATGTCATAAAGGGAATTCTGAATAAACATCCTGGCACAGTTGGTATTTACCGCTTAACGGCAAAGTCTAATTCTGACAATTTCCGTTCAAGTGCTGTTTGGGGTGTTATGGAGGGGCTTTCCAAAGAAAAACAAGAAATTGTAATATATGAACCCTTATTAGGCGATGCCGCAGAGTTTATGGGTTATAAGGTTGTACATTCTTTTGCGGAGTTTAAGCGTTCATGTGATGTTATTGTTGCTAATAGAGTTTCCAGTGAACTCTCGGAAGTTATGTATAAGGTTTATACAAGAGACATCTTTGGAAGAGATTGACCCGGCGAGGCGGTGATTGTAATGTACACATTTTTCTTGATGGTCGAGGATTATATCAAAACTCATAACCTTCACCTCTTTATGTTTTTCTTCGCATTCATTTTCATTCGATGGGGAATAGTATTTTTCCATGCTATTCGATATAAGCCATATGATTATGAAGATAAAGAAATAAATTATTTTACATCGGTGCTGCTCCCAGTCGTTGACGAACCATTAGATCTATTTTATAGTGTTCTGATGAAAATAGCACGCCAGAATCCGTCTGAGATTATAGTTGTCATTAATGGGCCAAAAAACGAGGGGCTTGAAAACCTGTGTGTAGATTTCAACAGGAATTTACCAATTTGCTTTACTCCTGTTCAGCATTATTATACACCTGTTGCCGGTAAGAGAAATGCGATCCGTGTGGCAATGGAGCACATTAATCCGAATTCCGATATAACAGTGCTTGTGGATAGTGATACGGTATGGACAGAGGATACTTTGTCCGAGTTGCTGAAGCCTTTTGCTTGTGATCAAAAAATTGGCGGTGTTACAACCAGACAGAAAATACTTGATCCTGACCGCAAACTCGTAACCATGTTTGCAAATTTGCTTGAAGAGATCAGAGCTGAAGGAACGATGAAAGCAATGAGCGTTACAGGCAAAGTGGGCTGCCTTCCCGGCAGGACAATTGCTTTCCGTACTCAGATTTTGAAAGATGTGATGTATGACTTTATGAATGAGACATTCATGGGATTTCACAAAGAAGTATCCGATGACAGAAGCCTCACAAACCTGACGCTCCGAAAGGGGTACAAAACAGTTATGCAAGACACCTCAGTAATTTATACAGATGCGCCCACCGAATGGAAAAAATTTATCAGGCAGCAGTTAAGATGGTCGGAAGGTTCACAGTATAACAATCTGAGAATGACTCCTTGGATGTTAAAAAACGCCAAGCTGATGTGCTTTATTTACTGGTCAGATATGATTAGTCCGATGATGCTGGTTAGCGTTTATGCCAATACTATAATTTGCAAGGTGTTAAATATACTTGGCTGCGCGATTCCAACATTGGCATATACCGCTCCATGGTGGCAGATCATTCTCTTTATTCTTCTTGGTTGTATCATTAGTTTTGGTTCACGAAATATTAAGGTTATGAGAAGTGTGAAGTGGTATTATACATTACTGCTTCCAGTATTCATCCTTGTTTTAACTGTTGTCATGGTTCCTATCCGATTGCTAGGCCTTATGCTCTGCTCTGACGATATGGAATGGGGCACCCGGAAATTGGAGGAGGACAATGATAAAGTGGAAGTTCCTTAATTGCATTTGTATATTCGCGGCTGCTATATTTATATTATGGGTTGGTTGCAACGAACAGCCTGTCGATACCGAGAAGGCCGATGGCTCTGACAGCATTGCGTCTATTGAGGCTCCGAGTAATAGTCAAGCTACACTGGAAGAACCAACTACGGAATCTATTGTAACAGAATCCTCAGTTGTCGAGTCTGAATATTATCCTATTACAGAGGGACAAAGATATTTGGGCGTTTATGTTCAAGGCCCCGAAGAGACTGATGTTTTAGCTGACAGCATCAATACTTTAGCTTGGTTTGATCGTTTTGATCAGACAAGTGATTACAAGATTTCTTTATGTTTAGACGACAATAAATATATAGCGTTTATCACTTTGCAGCCTACCGACTGGGACTTAAAATTGGTTTCTGACGGGTATTATGATGATTTAATTATTGAATATTTTAAGAAACTCTCTTCGGATAACAGAGCCAATACAGAACTTTTTGTTCGATTAGCGCATGAAATGGAAATGAGGCCCTCTTACAAATCTGGTTGGTACAGTTGGCAAACAGATGATGCTCACGCATATGTAAACGCTTGGATTCACATTGTGAACTTGGGTAGGGAATATGCTCCCAATGTTAAGTGGGTATGGTCTCCCAACAGGGCAGACGAATACACAACGAAATATTATCCAGGTGATGAGTATGTTGATTATGTCGGATTGACATTGAATAACACATTGGATTCCCGTGAGAGTTTTCAGCAATTCTATGAAAATGAAGGTCAAAGAGACTATTTGGAAGCATATAATAAGCCAATTATTTTTGGAGAGATCGCGGAGCATAGCAGCAGTGATGAAGTT
>Ga0256405_10001546_pt1 | contig 61740 bp, 48 predicted proteins | sample RumenRJG_02DNA_FD_189096 | JGI IMG/M metagenome (GOLD analysis project Ga0256405, IMG submission 189096) | Bovine rumen microbial communities from Lethbridge, Alberta, Canada - RJG_02 | ecosystem: Host-associated > Mammals > Digestive system > Stomach > Rumen | place: Canada: Alberta... | reverse complement strand
GCACGATAAATCAGCGGAAGATGCGCTGGGATATCCATAACTTTGCTCATTGCAATAGAAACTTAATATGAAAAACTGAGATTTCGTGAGTATTTACGAGAATCTACAAGATATTATGAGGAGGTAATCTATGAATAAACTTATTTTATCTGAAACAATTACTTTATTTAAAACAGGTGGACTTAAAGATCTCGATGGAAGAATGGAAAGAGCTTGTCTTTGTGATTTAGATAAATTAAGAGACCGTATTAATATTGAAATTAATGCTTTGCCATTAAATAAAAAGAATATGATAAAAGAAGTTATTATTAACTATCTTAAAGATTTAGTGGAGGTACAAAATGGTAATAAAAATTACTGATCTTATAGACCCTAATAATTTTAAAAGATCAAGTGACGAAACATTTTTATTAGCCAACAATATTAAAAGCGAGATTGTAGATTCGAAAATCGAAAAACCAAAAGAGCCTATTTATATTGAGTTGATTAAATCTGATTCTCTTAATGCTCAAATTATTAATGCATTAGCTAAGAGTGTCGCTTCAGAATGGGAGGATATAATATGCCGATAAGTTATTATTATAGACCTTCAAATATTAGTAATATAGATAATTAATTTGTAGCTGATAATATTCTATTCTTTTCTAAAAATGTAGAATACGACAATTATTCACTTGAGGAACTTGTCTGGGACCGTGCGGAATATGATATAAAGTATTATCCTGACAGATATGTTGTGACAGGACACACGCCAACACAGTCTATTGAAGGCAATCCAAAACCAGGATATATTTACAGGAGTAATAATCATATCGCCATTGATTGCGGTGTGCACAGACGGAATGGCATGCTTGCAGCAATATGTCTTGACACCGGTGAGGAGTTTTATTCTGCACACACGGCAAAGCAGATTTAATTAACTCTGTAAAATAAAACAATGCCAAGGAACAAACAATCAGTGTTGACATGTTTTTGATTTGGTATTATAACCACGACTTATGTCCCCGCCTCTTAGGGTGCGGGTGTCCAGTGGACACCTCTGCGAAGCAGAAGCACAGACCGAAGCGATAGCTGAGAAGCGGTCAACTTAGTCTTTTGGCGGTGGGAATAAATCCCTCACCGAAACCCTAAGTGGTTAACGCCCAGTCGTGCTTGAATGACGGGGTGGTGCCCCTTATTGAACATGCCAGTAAACGATTATTCAAAAAATTGAAGATGAAAAACTACATAATATTAATGAAAAGAATTGTCTGACCGGCAATTCTTTTTTGTTGCAATAGATTAGCTATCTTCAATCTAATCGAAGGGTAAAATTTTCGGCATAAACAAAATAAAAAATAACAAGTTGAAAACAGTGAGGTGTTATTATGATTAAATCTAAATCAGAGCCAAAACCGACAGGATCACCTATAAATATGAACGATTTTGAGATAGACCGTGTGCTTGTAAAGTATAAGGGCAAAGGCGGAGATGTGACAATACCGAACGGTATTACAAGTATTGGTGAGCGTGCGTTTGAACACTGCAGAAACCTGACATCTATCAATATACCCGATAGTGTTACAAGCATTGGAGAGCGTGCTTTCAGCGGCTGCGACAGTCTGACATCTATCAATATACCCAATAGTGTTATAAGCATTGGAAAGTGTGCTTTTTTCTGCTGTGCAAGCCTGGCATCTATCACTATACCCAGTAGCGTATCGAGTATAGGAAAGGGGGCTTTTACCTGGTGTTATGCTCTTGATAAAATAATTGTGGATAAGGAAAACAATCATTATATCTCTGAAAACGGTGCTTTATATGATAAGAATAAAACTGAACTCATACAAGTGCCGCCTGGAATAGAGGACACCGAATTTGTGATACCCGACAGCGTTAGAAACATTGGCGATAGTGCTTTTTATGATTGCATAAGCCTGACATCTATCAGTATACCCGATAGTGTTACAGACATTGGTGATTGGGCATTTGTTGAGTGCGTAAACCTGACATCCATCAATATACCCAATAGTGTTAAAAGTATTGGAAAGCATGCATTTGATGGGTGCACAAGCCTGACGTCTATCAATATTCCCAGTAGTGTGATAAGCATAGGAGATTTCGCTTTTACATATTGCAAAAATCTGCAATCGATAATTGTTGATGACGAAAACAGCTATTATCTCTCTGAAAACGGAGCTTTATACAATAAACACAGAACTGAACTTATAAAAGTGCTTGCGGGAAGAAAAGACACCGAATTTGTTGTGCCTGATGGCGTAACGATCATTTGGAATCATGCTTTCAGCTCCTGCGAAAACCTGACATCTATCATTATTTCTGATGGTGTTATAAACATTGGAGAATCTGCGTTTGAAGGTTGTTGTAATCTAAAAACCGTCAATATACCTAACAGTGTTGCAATAATTTACGCGTATGCATTTGAAGATTGTGATAGCCTTACATCTATTAATGTTGACGATAATAATTCCAACTATTGTTCTGAAAACGGTGCTTTATATAATAAAGACAAAACTGAACTTATACTGGTGCCGGCTGGAATAAAAGACACCGAATTTGTAATACCTGATGGTGTCAAAACCATTGATGATGATGCGTTTGATGGCTGCGACAACCTGACATCTATCATTATACCCGATAGTGTTAAACATGTTGATGAGATGGCATTTTCAGGCTGCAGCAAACTTGAATACTTGACCATACCAAAAGGCAAAATATCGATATGGGAGGTGGGTGAATATATTTAAGATACACAAGGTTACCTTGCTGCACATACCACATTGTGTGCGGACAAGCCCGAAACACGGTATATAAATAAGGTTGAGAAATGAATAATAAACAAATCCTATCCAAAATCACGCTCGGATAGGGTTTATCTTTGTCACGCTATAAGCTCCACAGTGTATGTAATATTCACTTTATGATATATTGCAATATGTGAAAAAATGTGATATATTGTATTTGGTTAGTAATACTGCGGTGATACATCAAATAATTAATTTTGGAGGTAATATAATATGGAGCTTAAGGTGCTGGAATGGAATCTAAATCTGAGAAGCGATGGGAAAAATATAATCCCTGATTTTGTTGGCGCTGCGATCAAAGAACAAGATGCGGATATAGTCGTACTGACAGAATTTGTGTTCTGTAAGAATGCAGAAGATTTTTTGAATAATACCTTTGCTAATGGCTATGACTACTATCCCAAAGAAAGTATGTACGATAAAAATACACAGGTAAACGAGATACTTATAGCTTGGAAAAAAGATAGGATTAAACTGTGGGAAGAAGAAATCTACAGACAGGATTGCAGCAAGAGCGAAGATGTACCGAACCTGTTGATCATTCCATTGAGTGTGGGAGAATGTAAGCTGTGGGTGGCAGGTGTGAGAATAACAATGACTTCACAAAATAAAGTGCTTGAAGGCAAAACCAATCTGACAGAATTCTATATACAACAGGCTGAGCTGAGATATAATGAGATGAAAATGGTGTACTATCATTTAGACAAAAAAGCAGGTGATAAAGCTCGTGTATTGATAGCAGGTGACTTTAACAATTACAGAAGAGGTACGCCGAGAAAGGAGTGGAATTTTAATCGGATTACCTGCAACAGAGGTGATTATACACCATACACTCCGAACGGGGATAGCTGGGATGGGGATAAAAAATTTATTCCTGCACCAGAAGATCATTTTATCACCAAAAACTGTTTTATGGAGAACTGTAAATATGAAAGAGATTTTACTAAGAGTACCAAAGAAATATATAAGAATGGAGATTGTTTATTAGGCATACAACCTCCAAATCCAGACCATGCTATGCTGATAGGTACTCTTAAATTTTAATCAAAAAAGAAATAATAACGATGCGTGAGCTGATAGAATCTCGGGTCATCGAGAAGCTCAAGCCAGTCTTGCGATGGACAGACCCTGACAGCTGAGAATATGGTAATGATAAGCCGATATCAGTGGGCGAGACTTGCGAGAGTATGAGATCGGATATTTGTATAAATATCCCATGCCTGTGGTATAATGATCAAAACCAGATAGACGAGGTGAGATATAATGATAACTGATTGCTATGATGAAACTGAACCGATAACAAATTGCGAGAGCTTTTACGGTAAGCAGAAACATATCGTTGATACATGCCTTATCATCTTTTCGCAGCAGCTGCATAATTATCTGCTCGACAATTATGAGTGTAAACAGATAGGTGTTATTGGTGCCTGTAACGGAAATGTACCCATATATGCTCTTGAATACAAGGACGAGAATATTGCGTTTTATCTTTCGGGTTTAGGCTCAGCTGTCGCATCGGGTATGTGTTATGAAGCTCACTGGGTGGTGGGGGCATCGACATTTGTTATGTTTGGCTCCTGCGGAAGTCTTGATAATGACAAGACAAATGGCAGGTTCATAATCCCGACCGAAAGTTATAGAGGCGAGGGTGCTTCATACTATTATGCACCGCCTGACGATTACATAAAGATAAAGAACTGTGACAAGCTTGCAGACCTGTTTGAAAAGCGTGGTATCCCATATGTAAAGGGCAGGGTGTGGACTACGGATTCTATGTTGCGTGAGACAAAGGGACTTGTCGCCAGGCGTAAGGACGAGGGTTGTATAGCCGTTGAAATGGAGCTTGCAGGAGTGCAGGCAGTGTGCGACTTTTTTAAATTTCAGCTTTATCATTTCCTCGAAGCAGGTGATGTCCTTGCAGAAAGCGGATATGAGACCGAAGGATTGAATGAAGCTAATCACGGGATCGGAAAATTGATGATAGCTCTTGATATAGCATCGGAAATAAACAAACAAGCCTGAAAGCGTCTTGCTCTCAGGCTTTTGATGTTTTATTCTTTCACGGCTGCTATCATAAATCTGTGAATTCTTCCGCTGACACAGCCGTCCTTTTCGACCATTTCCTGTGCCGCTAAAAGTCTGTCAAAATTGTTTTCCACAGAAAAATCGGTGAACTCCCAGGGTATCACGCGGGCAAACCACACAAGCGCTCCCGTGTCAAAAAATCTGATAGGACGGAAGCACTCTCCGCTTTGCTCAATGGTAAATCCCTGCCGCGTGAACTTTTCAAGCTCTGCCGCCAGACAGTGACCTTCGTACAAATTCTTTCTGTCAGGGCAAAGCAGCTCTGCAAGCTCGCGGTCATTGTCTCCGCCCACCTGCTGCGTTATGAAAACACCGCCCTTTTTCAGCACGCGCCATAAGTCCCGCACATCATAGCTTCCATGGCGATTTATCACCATGTCAAAACTCTCGTCACCAAACGGCAGCGCCATGCCCTCCTGCCAGTAATGAAAATCTATCCCCAGCGGTGTAAGCGTCTTTTGGCAAAGCTCAACATTCGGCGGGTATCCTTCCGTTGCCGCCGTCATACCGTGCGGGTGTCCCAGCGAAAGCAGGAACTCTCCTCCGCCCGTGTCAATGTCGAGAATTCTCATCTCGGGAGTGAGCCGTTCAAGTATAAGTCGGCGGTAATCCCAGTCAAGGTCATCATCGGAAGAATCAAATCTCCCGTCAAGATATGAAAAATCCCAGCCGTGTATGTGCGCAGCCTGCTCCTCGGCAAGCCACATCTTCTTTAATTCGTTTATGTCCATTTTTTACTGCTCCTTTGTAAATAGTGTTTTTTACATTGATAACGGTGCAGCAAGGGAACATTTCTTACTCGGTGAGCCGTTCCCGTCATCCCTGCACCGAGCACTTAATTCGTTTCATCATCATTTTCTCCTTATTCAAATCTCGATTCTACAAAGCCCCAAGACAAGCCATATTTCATCAGCGGGATACGGTGTAACGAGGTCCTTCTTCGCCGATTTCTCCGTTTGGTACAAATCCGCATTTTTCAAGAACTCTCCTTGAAGCAGCATTTTCATCATCTGTTTCGGCTTCAACAGCAGTTACATTCGGTTCATTCAAAGCCCATTGAACAGCGGCTTTTACTGCCTCGGTCGCATAACCGTTACCCTGGTATTCTTCGCAAATTCCATATCCTATCTCGGCAGTGCCGTTCGGGGCAAGTCCCTTAAAGCACAACTCTCCGATATGCGTGCCGTCTTTTAATTCGACCATCCATATCGCATACCATTCCCATTGCTCAGGGTTGTTCAAGCAGCCACCGAGCATCTGCGTATAAGCCGCTTTAAGAACATCAACGGTCTGCGCTTGTATGAACTGCTCCATTTCCTCCCGAGAGGCAGCGTGTATTTTCAGTCTCTTAGTTTCTATCATTGTAACCTCACGATTTGTCTTGTTATCAACACAATAGTAAAAAGCAGCTTGATAACGGTGCAACCATATCATTTACTCTTTCTCTTTATCATCTTATCGAACTCTGCGACCACAGGCGTCAGCACGCCGCCTACTGCAAAGATGACCCACGACCAGTTCCAGCTGTCAAATATAAAGCTCACCGCAAGAAATGCCGCCACAAGCACCAGCCAGTATATCATCACAAGGTTGATGCCGCTTCTGTGCAGTTCTTTCTTCCTGCGGCTGAAATCGCTGTCCTCAAGCAGCTTGTCAAAGCCGCCCATGTATGTCGATGACTTGACAATAATGAACGCTCCCACCGAAACAAAGGCGAACATTCCGCAGAGTCCGAACGCACCGATGAGCTCCTCCGACCAGCTGTCCAGCTCACCCAGCACTTCAAGCACAATCAGCAATGCAGCTCCGATAATGCAGAGAATTACACCAACAGTTATGCTTTTGGTGTTTGAGGGTCGGAACTGCTCCCTGCGCTCCTTGACCATTCCGCTGACTCCGTAAGCCGTCTCGATAGGTTCTTTGTCAAGGTAGGAGAAATGCTGCATAGGTCCCGCAGCAGTTATGAATATGCCTACTGCCGACGCAACAAAGCAGAGCATCACCCCAATTCCGATTCCCGAAAGCAGCTTGTCGATGTCTGTCTCGGAAAGCGCACCCAGCAGAAACATTGGTATACAGCCGAATATGCACAGAAACGTTCCCAAAGCCACCTTGAATGAAAAACGGCGGTTAGCTTCAAGATAAGCGTTGGCCTCCTCCATGCTCACCTGACGCAAGGGTGTCCCTTTGTCCTCGGTCGGAGTAAATTCAGGCTCGCCCAGCTCGTCTTTTAAAAGATAGTCTGTGGTCACTCCGAAAATCTCGCTGAGCATGATTATCTTGTTGAGGTCGGGCACCGACTGCGCACCCTCCCACTTTGACACCGACTGCCTGCTCACATTCATTTTCTCCGCAAGCTCCTCCTGCGAGAGCCCATTCTTTTTTCTCAAATCAATTATCTTATCCGCAAGTATCATAATGCTTTTCCTCTCTCGGGTCACCCCGTTTTTTCTGAACCCATCATAGCATTTTTCGCGGTTACATTCTACCAATCAGGATTTTCAATTTGTCAACTGGCGGTTGCGCTCGGTTGTAAACCGCGCAATTACGCGGTTTCGACCTATTTTGCTTGTGTGTCATTTTTTTCGATTTGCTTTATTGAATCTGGCTATCGCTTTGAATTTTTCTTCCTTTGATGCCAGATATCCCTCGGAGTCTTCCGAATAAGCGTTTTCAGCTTTCAGCTTTTCATAGGAAGCCAAACGCTCCTCGGTTAGTTCACCGCTTTCCACAGCCGCACGAACGGCACAGCTTGGTTCGTTTCGGTGGGTACAGTCTTTGAAACGGCATCGTTCAGCGAGCTTCTCAATGTCTTCAAAAGCTGTTGACAGCCCGTCACCCGAATCCCACATACCAAGCTCACGCATACCCGGCGTGTCAATGACCATAGCACCGCAAGGCAGTATCATCAGTTCACGGTGAGTCGTGGTGTGTCTGCCCTTATCGTCGTTTCTCAAACCGTTGGTTTCAAGACGCTGTTCGCCCAGCAGATGATTGATAAGTGTCGATTTTCCTACGCCCGAAGAACCGACAAACGCAAGCGTCTTTCCTGGCTTCAGGTATGGTTTTATCTGGTCATAACCGTCCTGCTCGATGACCGATGTCCTGATTATATCAACACCTACCGCCGAGCTTTCTACCTGTGCTATCTTTGCGGCAGTATCGTCGCAGAGGTCTGCCTTTGTCAGCAGTACTACGGGTACAGCACCGCTTTCCCAGGCTGCCGTCAGATACCTTTCGAGCCGACGCAGGTTGAAATCATTATTGAGCGACATACACAAGAACACCGTGTCAATGTTGGCAGCAACGACCTGTTCTGTGTTTGTTTTGCCCGCAGCTTTGCGGATAAACACACTTGTCCTCGGCAGGACGTTATGTATCACTGCCATATCGGGATTGCTCACATCAGCCATTACATAGTCGCCGACGGCAGGAAAGTCCGATACTGTTTTTGCATCATATCTGAATTTTCCAGATACCTGTGCCTGTTTGTTCTCGTTTTTGTCAATTACATGATAAAGCCCTTTTTCCTGCAGTGCAATACGGCAGACAGTGAGGTCGGGATACTCGGCGCGGTATGCCTCATACATGGGCGGAATGTTTTCTAATTTCATTTTTGTCTCCTTGTTGTTCTGAATTGTTGTGTTCTACTGCTTTGGTGTTTTGAATATTATGATTCCCTTGATTGTAAGCAGCAGGAAAACCGATGCAGCTGCATACGGTATCCTTGCCATTGTCATTAAAAGCACTGTTGTGATACTCAGTATGAATGAGATAACCGTCACAGCGTTCCTGCCTTTTTCGATGCTTTTGCAATTCATTGCCACTTTGACTATGCCGATGATGATAAGTGCACAGATGAATCCCAAGCACACATAGCTTATCGCAAGTGATTCGTGTATGTAGTCAAACAAAGCGACCGATGTGACAGAGCCGCCGTCTTTTCTTGGGTAAAGCGGAAGCAGGATAAGCATGATGCTCGCTATGTCGATTATTCCTATCAAAAGGTCTATCATTCTTCCGATGTTTGAGCGGTTTTCGTCCTTTGCAGCAGTGATAAGCTCTTCAGATGACAGCAGCTCATCTATCGTGACCGAAAAGAACCTTGATATCTCCTTGAGGGAATCAATATTCGGATAGCCTTTCCCCGATTCCCATTTTGAGATCGCCGTTCGTGAAACATAAAGCTGCTTTGCAAGCTCTTCCTGAGTCAGTCCTTTAGCTTTTCGCAGCTCCTGCAGTTTTTCGTGAAATTCCATAATCTTTTCTCCGTGTATTATTGTTTTCGATCAGCATAACGCTGCCGTGATAGATAAGGTACAATCCCGTGCTTAAAAGTAACGAGCCTATTATATCTGTCAGCCAGTGTACGCCTGCGACAGTTCGTCCCACGACCATAGCTGCGGTGAATATAACTGTAAACGCATAGATGCAGTACCTGACAGTTTTGTTTTTTATCCTGCGTCGAGCCTGAAAAGCCAGCGTGGGCATTACGCTCATAACCAGCAGTGTTGTCGAGGACGGGTAAGAAGCTTCCATTCTCCCGTCTATAAGTATCGGTCTGTAATTTATCGGTATCATCTCAAAAATGATGTATCCGAGAATAACAAGGATATAGTACACTCCCAGCAGAATGATGTCCTTATCGACTTTTAAAAGGCTTCTCATTCTGATAAGCTGGACAAGACCGACCACACCGAACACCATACAGATAAACACAGGGACAAGTCCGAGCCAGTCTGTAACGGTGTATATCCACATATGCACGCCCGTCGTTTTGTGAAACCATACGTTCAGACCTGCAAAGCCGATGTCTGTTCCGTTCTGTCCCACCGCCTGAACATCTATTGTCTGTATCAATACTGTCCATACGGCAAAAAGTGTTAACATTAAAGATCCTGTGAGCAGAATGCTCTTTGTGTTCTTATTCATAGCTTTTGTGTTCCTTTCTGATGTTCGCCTTTTGGCTGACCTCATAGTAACACAGCAGCTTATAATAGTAAAGAACCGAGTCATCACACCTGCGACACGAATCGTAACATATGCGTAATTACGCCGTTTCAGGTATTTGCTCCTATGAATATTATAACCGACGGGTGAGCTTTCGTCAAGCCTTGTCCTTGACCGTTCGCTGCGAATATGGTATAATTCTACCGGCACATATCGTGCTGACCAGATGACAAAGATAAAAACGCAACGTGTACCCTTTGGTATGCCAGAGCCGGTAGGTAGCCCGGCCGTCCTGTGAAAACAGGGTAAGTAACCTGCCCTCCGGGTTGTCCGTTCTTTGTCCATAGCATTTTTTCAGGAGGGAAAGATATGGACGAGACGAATGGTATGCTGACAGTGTTTTTTGACGAGCCTTTTTGGGTGGGAGTTTTTGAACGCACGGAAAACGGGCAGCTCTCGGCGGCAAAAGTCACCTTTGGCGCAGAGCCTAAGGACAGCGAGGTGCTGGAATTTGCACTCAGGCATTACTACGAACTCAGGTTCAGTCCGGCTGTCGGGGCAAAAATGAAAAAGACTGCCGACAACCCCAAACGCCGCCAGCGTGATGCCCATAAGCAGACCGTAAGCGCAGGCATCGGGACGAAGTCGCAGCAGGCGTTGAAATTGATGCAGGAGCAGAACAAGACCGAACGCAAACAGCTCACAAAGCAGCAGCGCGAGGCTGAAAAGCAGCATCAGTTTGAACTCAGACAGCAAAAACGCAGGGAGAAACATAAAGGACATTGATTCTTCCGCAGCAATTATCCTCACAGTTTCAAAGCTGTGAGGATAATATTAAATTCGGAGGCAGAAAGAATGAAAATCGGAATTATAGGGTATGGCAGTATGGGGAAAATGCTGCTTTGGAAATTCTCGCAGGCAGGGAACATCAACAAGCAGGACCTGCTGGTGTCAAACAGAACGATTGAAAAGCTGAATGAAGCAAAGGACATCGCTGTTATCGCATACAGTAACAAGGAGCTTGCGCAGAAAGCAGACATCGTGTTTGTATGCGTCCGTCCGTCTGACATTAAAGACGTGCTTGAAGAAATCAGGGAAAGCGTTAAGCCCGACACGCTGATAGTTTCTCTGAACGGAAACATCTCGTTTGAAACTCTCCACAAGGTGATAGGGAATAGGACCGCAAAGGTTATCCCGAGTCTGACTGCGGAGATAGGCAGGTCACAGACCCTGGTCTGCTATGACTCCAATGTGAATCTGCAGGATAAAGACAACCTCAAAGCTCTCCTCGGCTGCATCGGCTCAGTGATAGAACTTCCCGAAAAAGAGCTGGGAATGGGATCAGAGCTTGTAAGTTGTATGCCCGGCTTTATCGCATCAATATTTGACGTTATCTGCACATCTGCGCAGACGCATACAACTATCCCGAAAGAGCAGATAGTCCGTATGGTGCTGTCAACTCTGACTGCCACGGGCGAGCTTATGCTCAAAAAGCAAATGACCTTTGAAGACGTCGTGAGCAGAGTCGCAACAAAGGGCGGCATCACCCAGGAGGGTACAAGCGTCGTGTACGACGGATTTCCGCAGGTGTCTGACCAACTGTTTGAAAAGACCCTTGAAAAACGCCGCCTTATCGCCCAAAGAGCAGAAAGCGAATTCTGATAGATATAGAAAGCAGGGGAGATACAACAATGAAGAAAGAACGGATACTGTATGTGATAGCAATGATAGGTGCTGTCATCTGCTTTGTGGGAGACAACCTTCTTGGCTTTTATAAGCCTGCATCTGACTTCGGCAGCAAGCTGCTGTTCATCAGCTTCTCGTATGAATGGGCAGATGCAGACCCAGCCGTGTTTATCGCAGCAGGCTTTCTGGGCGTCATATCACTGCTGCTGATGTTTGCGGGATTCTATGGCGTGTACCAGAGAATGAAAAGCAGAAATGACCGACTGTCAAAGCCGTTTCTGCTCTCCTCGTTTGTGTTTGTCAGCGTCGGAACACTGTACCACAACGTGTTTGCCGTTGCCGCATATTCATATAATAAGCTGACCGCAGCAGGCTATGATGATGCAAAGCAGTTTGCGCTTGACCTGTTCAACAAGTTCATCATTGTCGGTGCACTTGCAGCAGTCGGATATGCCGCCTTGGTGATACTGTTTTTCATCTCTGCCGTCAAAGGCAATATCTACCCGAAAAAATGGATGTGCATCATCAACCCATTCGTGTTTATGGCAATTTGTATACTGCTGTCAAAAGTGCTGCCGCAAACGCCGCTTGTAAACGGCTTTTTCGGGCTCGGACAGCAAAGCATGGGATTGTTCATCGTGTTTATGTTCCTGCTGCTTACCTGCAGTAAAAACCACGCCAACCAAACAGAAAAAACAAGTGACTGACACAAAGCCTGAAAGCGTCCTGCTCTCAGGCTTTTGCTGTTAAAACAGCCATGGAAATTCAACGTATAAACGGAAGGTTTTAATTCCTGATTGGAAGGTTTAAATTCCCAAAACGAAGGTTTTAAAAGAAATCACTTGATTCAGCCGAAGGTTTTAATGTTTGAAAATGGAAACTCAGATATCACGTCAGAATTTCCATTTCGGGCGGAAAATCATCGGCTGTTTTTGACCTTAAAACAGCCGTTTTGTCCCTTGAAACGAAGGTTTTAATTTCCAGCACCGTGGGGGAAGGTATTTTTAAAACCTTACTCTTAAAGGAAAACAAAAACGAAATCTCGCAAAAAAACTTCAAAATCCTTCAAAAACCTTACCTAACCCCCTGGTTAAAACCTTCGTTTAGTACCATTTGTGACCTGTTTCAGAGCTGTTTTACGACCATTTTAGACCTCTCGGCAAAGAAGATTTAACAGTATATGGTAAATCAGCAGGATCACATCCCAAAATCAGAAAAAGCTGTATAGCGTCAACTTGACTTGGTAAGATGGCTATGTTAAAATAGAAAAAAAAGAAATATATGGGGGACAAACAAATGCTTTATGCCATAACGATACCGCTTGTGATAATAGCTATCGCAGCCATGCTTATCGCAGACTCTGTACGGCGCAAAAGAAAGCTGGAGCGATATGTCCGTGAGTCGTTCGGTAAGATGCGTGCGCACCCGAGCGAGCCGCTTGAAAGGCTTGAGGCGGTGCAGACTTATTATGAATACGAAAAAAAGAATATTCCCGATGTCATGCGTGTGGACGACATAACATGGAACGATCTTGATATGGATACCATCTTTGCCCTTGCAGACCACACCGACAGCTTTGCAGGGGAGTCCTGTCTTTACTATAAGCTGCACGACCTTTCAAAAAGCAGCGAGGAGCTTGAAGCCTTTGAGGAAAAGGTAACCTATTTTGACGACAACGAACCCGAGCGCTCACAGGTCAGAAAAAGTCTGTGCCTGCTGGGCAAATCCTATGCAGGCTATGATTTTCCGTTATCCATAGACTCTATCGACAGCCACAGGCTCAAATACGCGTGGGTATATTATCTTCTGCTGGGACTGCTTTTGCTCTCGGCAGCAGCTGCCGCAGTGTTCAGAACACCTGTCGCCCTGTTCGGCTGCCTGATGGTATACCTGTTCAATATGACTGTGCATATCATCAAAAAAGCCACAATGGATATAAAGATAAGAGCGATATTCAATGTCTGCCAAACGCTCGGCACCGCCGTAAACGTAAGCGATCATACAAAGCAATTGAGCAAGCAGACAGCACCCGACATCGAAAGTGTAAGAACTGTCTCAAAACGAGCGATTGCACTCGGTTTAAAGCGTGCAGGCGAAAACTCTGACGAGGTCAGTATGCTCTCGGCTTATCTGCTCGGACCGTTCATGCTCGATTTTATCCGATATGATAAGACCGTCACAGCCCTTTGCAGCAAAAAAGCAGAGTGTATGCGCATTTTCAAGTATCTCGGCGAGATAGACTGCGCTGTCTCAACAGCATCATACAGACGCAGCCTCAAGGACTGCTGCGTGCCGCAGCTGACAGACGGTAAGAGCTTTATGTTTGGTCAGCTCGTTCACCCTGCAATATCCAATGCTGTGCCCAACGACTTTGAATTCAGGCGGGGCGTTATCCTCACAGGCTCCAATGCCTCGGGTAAATCCACATTTATCAAAGCAGCAGCGATAAATCTTATCCTTGCACAGACCATTCACACCTGCACAACGGAAAGCGCAGTCGTGGCTCGCTGCGGAGTCATAACATCAATGGCGGTAAAGGACGATGTGCTCTCGGGCGAGAGCTACTATATCCGTGAGATAAAATACCTCAAACGAATGACTGAGCTTTGCTCACAGGGCAGCCTGTTGTTTCTTGCAATAGACGAGATACTCAAAGGCACCAATACCAAAGAGCGTATCGCCGCATCAAAAGCCGTGCTTGACTATTTTTCAAAGCAGCATTGTATGCTTATGGTCGCAACACATGACCTTGAGCTTGCAAAAGCGTTTGATAAGACCTACGACAACTACCATTTCGCCGAGGTCATCGGAACGCAGGACGTCCGCTTTGACTATGAGCTTCACAAAGGCATAAGCAATTCAAGCAACGCTATAAAGCTGCTCTCCGCCATCGGATTTCCAAAGCAGATAATAGATATGGCACAGTCAGAGGCTGAAAAAGATACCGTATAGTAAAACACCCACAGATTATTCTGTGGGCTTTTTTTGTGCTCCCATGCTTATTTGCCGGTCGATTCCTGCGGCGAAAAAACACCCTCCGTCTCTATGAACGGAGGGCGACTAAGGTAATATCCCCGCATCTGAAATGCGGATACTGTGGTGCGGTAATGATCCTTTTTAGGATAATTCCCCTTACCGCAGGGTTCAGACGCTCCTCGCGCTGTCGCTTTTTTTTAGACTCGCAAGCCGACCACGAGTTTTAAAGGTCAAAGTCAAGACGGCTTTTACACCCTTAAGCTGTAATCACATTATACCACAAATACAATTCCAATGTTTTTTCTATAATAGAATTTTTGAATATAATTGTGTTTTCGCAATGCCGTTTCAGTACAAAACAAGAATAATAAATAGTTTTGGACAATTTGATTGACATGCTTTTCTGATTTTACATCTTTGAACAAAACACTATACTTGATTTCATTAATAAAAATGGATTTATAGGCAATAGTGGTTTAGTTGTTCGTAGATATTGATTTTTGAGGGCATTTTTGTTATAATAGTATTGATATATTTATTATTCGATGATTGGAGTGATTTTATGATACCTAAAGAGCTTCAGGATCTCATCTCTGGCGGAGAAAATCTGACGGTTGAGTTTAAGAAATCCACCAAAGAAATAACTAAAGATGTTTACGAGACTGTATGTTCGTTTTCGAATCGTGAAGGCGGTCATATTTTTCTAGGCGTTAAAGACAACGGTGAAATATTAGGTATAGAGCCTAATTGTGTAGAAAGGATGAAAAAGGACTTTATCAATTCAGTCAATAACAGCAGTAAAATGTACCCTCCGCTTTATCTATCGCCTCAAGAATACACATTGGACGAAAAGATAATCATATATATTCGTGTTCCGGTTTCGTCAGATGTTTGCAGATGCAATGGAAAAATATATGATAGGAATCACGAAGCGAACCTGGATATAACGAATCACTCAGATGAGGTGTATCAGCTTTATTCAAGAAAGAGCGGAACGTATTTTGTAAATAAGGTATTCTCTAAGCTTAGCTTTAAGGACCTTCGCAGTGATATAATTGATCGTGCAAGACGTATGACTCATTTGCGGACAGATAATCATCCTTGGCTTGGTATGTCTGATGAAGAACTGCTCAGAAGTGCGGGCCTTATACTTAAGGATCCATCATCAGGGGAAGAAGGTATCACACTTGCTGCTATATTGCTTTTTGGTACGGACTCATTAATAATGTCAGTACTTCCGCAGCATAAGACGGACGCTATTTTCCGAGTAGTTAATACAGACCGATATGATGATCGGGATATTATAATCACGAACCTTATTGAAAGCTATGACAGACTTCTTGACTTCGGAAAAAAGCATCTTAACGATTCATTCCATATAGAAGGCGTTCAACGAGTCAGTGCAAGAGATTATATTCTTCGTGAAATAATATCCAATCTGCTTGCACACAGAGACTATTCAAGCGGCTATGTTGCGAAGTTTGTTATTGAAAAAGATAAGATCTATATTGAGAATGCTAATCTTACACACGGACATGGTGCTTTGGATCCTGTTTCATTCCAACCATTCCCGAAAAATCCGCCAATATCCAAGGTTTTTCGGGAGATAGGTCTTGCAGATGAATTGGGATCCGGAATGAGAAACACATATAAGTATACAAAGATGTATTCAGGATGTGAACCAAGCTTTGTGGAAGATAGTGTGTTTAGAATTACAGTTCCATTATCTGATGTGGCAACCCAAAAAGTTGGTCCGGAGGCATCTGTAACTGACTTTGGTAATGTTAGTACCGAAGCTAGTACCGAAGTTAGTACCGAAGCTAGTACCGAAGTTAAACTTAAGCCTGAGTTGTTGGAGAAATTATTAGAGTATTGCACAGAACCGCGCTCGAGAAAGGAAATGCAGGAGTTCTGTGGCATTAGAACAGAAAAGTATTTTAGAGAACAGATAATTAAGCCGATGCTTGAAGCAAAGTTAATTGCTAAAACTGTTCCGGATAAGCCGACCAGTGCTAAACAGAAATATGTATCAATAAAAAAGAGCAAAATATAGTTTGTGCAAATATTATAAGAAGAATGCAGGGAAAAAGGTATAGTTGCCGTAAACCTGCATTCTTTTTTCAATGAGGCTTTGACTTACTCAATTAAAAGTAAGTTGCGAATTTCAGGTTTGACGAGGTTCGGTCAGGTGCGCTGAATTGCGGTGATACGCTGTTTGCGCGAATTGGAATAAACTGTAATCGAGCCGGATTTGTCCAGGTTTAGCAGAAAAACTGGACAAAAACTGGACAAGAATTGGACGGAAAACCGACAGCTTGAACACCACATTTTGATAGTTGGGAACCCTCATATATTTTATTTCGGATTGTTATTGACTAATGTTTTTGCGTGTGGACAAACTTGCATTATTCGTGGAAAAATGATATAATATGAGTTATAGATTACTATACTTCGTATGGGTTTTGGTAGTTTACTCACATAGATACATCTGAAATATTGATTATATTTTATTGAGACAAAGATTACTTTTTATGGACTGGAGGTTTTGATATGGTTATAGGCGGTGTACCAATCTTTAGATATAATAAAAAAGAATGCGAGAAAATAAGCTTTTATCACTACACGTCTTTAAATGCTCTGTACAGCATTTTAAAGAACAAAGAGCTTTGGCTTGGCAATGCTGCTGCAATGAATGATAAAAATGAAATTAAAGAGTTCTTTAAAAGTCTCAAAAAATGGTTGATAAACAGAAACCCAGATAAAGAGGAATTAATTAAGAAACTACTTAATAATGCAACTAAGCATATTGAAGGAAAGTATCCTTTTGTAATGAGCTTTTCAACTTGGGAAGACGATGCAGCACAATGGGAGCGTTATGGAGATAAAGCAAGCGGAGTGTGTATCAAATTTAATATTCCAAAACTTGCCGAATTATTAGTAGATTTCCCTATGTCTATAGATAAGATTTATTATGGTGCGGACATTTCAGATTTGTCTGAAAATGATCAAAAAGAGATAAGTAATGTTCTCAATTCTGCAGAAGATATACTTAATCAAAATGAGGAAGGTTTTAATGAAAACATGTTGAAACTCCTGGTCAATTTTGCTGCCAAATACAAGAATAAAGGGTTCTCATCAGAGTGCGAATATAGATTATACACATACAAATGGATGGCTTCTAATACTGATATTGATAAACTGTTACAATATGATAGCAGATTCCAATCATCAGTTTCTATAGACTTTAACTTTAGCGGTAATCTGATAAAGAAAGTTATGAAGATTAAACTTGACAAGTTAAACTCGGATATTAGTTTAGATGATATCATTGAAAAAATAATTATCGGACCTAGATCAATACAGTCAATTTCTGCGTTGAAAGAATATATAAAGTCCTTAGGATATTCTGTAATTCATAAACATATTGAAAAATCTGAGTGCACATTAATATAAGCACAACCTATGTCCCCAGTCTCTTAAGCGGCGGTCATTTTAATCTTTCGTTGGTAGGAATAAATCTACCACTGAAATAATAATTAGTGCGTGTGTCTGGTGGAAACCTCTGCGAAATAGAAGCACCGATCGAAGCGACAATTGAGACCGAACGCAGTAGCAAGAACAGATTGATTTTTCAAAGCACCAAAGACGCCCTCCGTCTCTATGAACGGAGGGCAACTAAAGTTATATCCCCGCATCTGAAATGCGGATACCGAATGCGGTAATGATCCTTTTTAGGATAATTCCCCTTACCGCGGGGTTCAGACGCTCTTCGCGCTGTCGCTTTTTTTAGACTCGCAAGCCGACCACGAGTTTTAAAGGTCAAAGTCAAGACGGCTTTTACACCCTTAAGCTGTAATCACATTATACCACAAATACAATTCCAATGTTTTTTCTATAATAGAATTTTTGAAAAACCTTTTGGTTTGTTCGTATTGTTATTTTACTTTCAGCTTGTTGGTGCTGCCATCGCCTGCAGTCTTTTCGATGATGCCTCCGGTGAGCATATCATTGACTGCTTTTGTCAGCTTTTTGGTTATGCCCTTATATCCCATAGCAAATGCAAGTTCGGTCAGCGTGAGAGGCTTGTCTTTCAGAGCATCAATTATTTTCTTTTCGTAAGCAGACTTCTTATCGTTCTTCTCGCTTTTATTTAGAAAATAGCTGTGCACGGGTATCGTGACAGACAGATATGTTCTGTTATCATCCATATCGAAAGTCATAAGGTCTGATCCGTTCTCACGCAGAGCTTTTATTGCGTTTGGGAAGCCTGTATTTCTGCCCTCAATAAGTCTCAGTTCCTTCAGAAAATCTCCTATTCTGCGGTTGCGGTATAACCTTGCACGGATAGAGTAGTTAGCAATGCTTTCATCGGATATGCTTCGGTCAAATCCCGGGAAACTGGTTATCTCTATATTTTCAGGGGTTATCCTTACGGTTATCGGTTCTCCTACCTGATAGGAACGGTGATATACTGCATTAGAAAGTATCTCCTCAATAGCAGCATAAGGGTAGTTGTAGATCTTTATGGATTCAGCCTTGTCCTTATCCTTGATAATAACTTCTTTGACAGTGTAATTCTTTATATATGCAAGAGCATCTTTCAGCTGCCTTTGGATCGGTCCTGTGAATACCTTTTCGGTCATATTCGTGCCCGTAGGGTCAGGTATATCAACGACTTCGATTCGTGCGTGACGAAAGTATTTTTCGGGCTGTTCCGAGAACATAAGAACACCTACATTCAGCGGTTTGATGCGTTCTGAAGGACCTGAAACGAGCCGCATATCAGTTGCTATCTCCAATGCACTCATTTTAGTTGAACGTTCATATAATGCACTGCCTATCTCTTTCAAATGATTTCGCATCAGACCAATATCCAGATCATCGACTTGTGCTGCAAGGTTCGGGCGGTCATCAAAGGGGATATCCGTCGAAATATAGAACAGTTCTTTTTCCTCTTCTGGTGAAGCTATTATAGTGCTGCTGAATTTGCGGATATAGTAATACTTGCTCGACTTGGGAGCATCTTTACCATAAACATCCTTTGAAGCCTTGTATGGACGTCCGTAGCCACCAGATGCCCATATCAATATAACATACACATCCTGATACAGCACAGGCTCTACGACCGGGTTGTACAGCGGCTCAATGCAGTGACAATAACCCACAAGTTCCTTTAATATATTATCTATACGGCTTTGCTCAATGCCTTTAACGGGAAATACAGGTGAGCCGTCTTTTTCTTCAACGCCGACAATGATATAGCCGCCGCCAAGGTTATCAATATCATTAGCAAAAGCACATATCGAATGTATAATTGCATTGGGATTGAAATCGCTCTTGAACTCTATCCTCGTAGACTCGACCACACGTCGGTTTATCAGATCTTCAATATTTACGGGAATTGCCATGCTTAACGCCTCCTATTCAGCATATCTCTTGATAAAAGTATACATCAGCAAGAGAATTTTGTCAAGTCGCTCGACAAAATCTTATCGAGTCACTCGACAAAATTCTGTCGAGTTGGCGTTTTGTCGAGTCATTTCAGCATAAGGTCGATAATACCAAACAGTTCCGTATCGTATTTGGGACACTTTATCAAGATGACTGGCAAGGCGAGAGCTTTTTTAAAAAAGCGGCGTTAACATAATGTTTACTTCCAATTTACCGAATTCGCTAAATCACCGGTTTTGTGCGTATCTGCGCCAAAATCTCTGTTTTGACAGTCAAAAATACTATTACAGAATTTTTTGGAACAGAAAGAGTATGATATAATGATTAAAAGAAAACGGTTGAAACATTCTGCAAAAAAGGAAGGACGGTCAGCATGAACAGGAAGAAACCAAAGAAGCAGCATTACTTTGTTCCCAAGGAAAGAAATGCGGAACTAACTATGGACGAGGAGCTGAAAGATATGATAGAAGTGTTTGGTGACGTCAAGAGAATCTCACTTGTGAACGAGCAAAGTGAGGGCGATTGTAAGCCATATAGAGATGAGTCAGAATTGTTTTGCAGCGAGAGTGGTCAAAATAAGTAAAAATGATTATAATGAATGTACAGGAACTGATTTTAAAATGCGACAGGCAGCAGCTTTTTGAAGAGTTTGCAAAATGTTTTTGCGATAAGCCCGAGGACATCAAAGACGATGCTGCCCAAAGGTTTTACGATTTTCTTGATACACTGCTCGCCAAAACTCCTGTGAGAACCGACGACGATATTGTCATCTGCGAGCCGATATATGACTCCCGTGCAGGTCTTTACTATTCAAGCACCGTTATCAGTGCCACTGATCTCAAAGAGAACTTCCGTGTTCTTGATTTCTTCGAGGAACTTGACGGCGTCGCTGCCGAAAGCATCAGCGATGAAATGGCACCACCGCTTATAGAAAAGCTGGACGAGCTGTTCGAGAAGGGACGAGAGTTTCTCGGTGACAAACTCACAGGCAGCTTCCCGGGGCATATCGAAAGCTATGCGTATGAATATGAGCCGTGGGATAAGATACTCGGCTATATCGTTCCGCCGCATATTATTGGTTCGCCGATTCAGTATATTTTCACAGCGTCTGTGCTTTATGAGATGACCTTCTTCGGCTACGATGAAAAGGAACTCGACAGGGAGCGCAAAGAGCTTGAGGAGAGCGTTGAAGAGATAGAACAGTTCAAGTCACTGCCGCCCGAACAGCAGAAAGAGCAGCTTGAATCTTTTGAAGAATTCGAGCGCGAGTTTGGTTTAAACAATAACAGAACCAATGAGGAAAAAGAGCACGATATGTTCGTTATGAAAAAGAACGGCGTCAAGACCTCGCTGGCGGAATATCGCGAGATGAAAAAGATCTATTATGCTTTGAACGAAGAGCAGATAGAAAAATAAAATGCCCCAAAAGTGTAAAAACTATTATAGAAAAAGCATCTAATTCTGATTTGTGATAGAATAAGAAATGGGTAAATACAAAAGAAGCTATCCTGATTGACAGTCAAATCGTGTTGTGATAAAATAAAAGTGGTGATCGACAAGGAATACTATAAAACAAAAAGGAAACCAATTTGACGCAAAGCAGGTGCTGTCGGTCATTGAGAAATACAATTCCGCTTTGGATATGCTCGATGAATACGACCACCAGACGATGAGCAAACCCAAAGGCAGCAAGGCAACTTATGTGCTGACTTACGATGAATGCCGTGCAGTGATAAACGAGATGAAGTTTGCCGCTGAAAGCGACCTGTTCGGCAACGAAAAGGACGACTCATTCAAGGGCAGCATAGCAAATATCTATCAGGAGTTCGGCGGCGTGGAGATATATCCTTCGCTCGAAGAAAAGGCAGCCAACCTACTGTACTTCGTCACCAAGAACCATAGCTTTTCTGATGGCAACAAACGTATCGCTGCGGCGATGTTCCTGTACTTTCTTGATATGAACGGCGCACTGTTCCACGATGAAGCAAAGACCGAAAAGGCTATCGCCGACCAGACGCTTGCTGCGCTGACGATTATGATCGCCGAATCAAACCCCGACGAAAAGGAAATGATGATAAAGGTCATAATGAATTGTATGGTTTAAGGAAAAAACTATTATAGAAAAAACATAGAAATCAGATATGTGCTATAATGAAATCAGAAAGAAACCTAACGGCATAAAGCCCATATTTAATCAAGCTTATGACACTCATTTTTATGAGTGCCCTCCTTTAATTAAACTCCAGAATCATCACCCTTCATCTCCAGTTGAAGGGTGATTGATTTTCCGCAGAAAACAGCCTGACTCGGTCAAAAAACCATGTCAGGCTGTAATCATATTATCGCTTCGATAGATCAATATTAGTTGACTAACGAAAACGCCCTCCGTCGTTGTGAAGAAGGGATGTCAAGTAATTACTTGCCGCTGCGCAAGAGGTTTGCGTGTTAAATATCCTGTTCAGATGCCATTCTTACCGTACGGGCACATGCACCTATGCGCGTCGTATTATAAGCTCGGACCTTAACCACGAGTGGGAGATTGAACGACGTGATGACGTTGCCCTCTTGAGTACGATTGAAGATACCACAAACGCAAAAAGTATGATATAGTATATTACAGGGCATGGTGTAGGCAAAGTTGCACAAAAAAACCGGTGAAATTTCTTAGTTTTTGTTAAATTCAGTTGACTAATCTGACAAAATATGATATAATAATACTCGAAAAATCATAGAAATGCATATGCCTTATAAGTAGATACCAGAATAGATAATCATGGCAAGACGAGGGGCTTTGATATATATGTGCCTTTTGAGAAAAGTGGTTCATGTTATCACAAATGATGAGTTGGATCAAATTTTTGATACAAATGGAGCCTGTATGGATTAAGTAATATGGATGGGAGCTTTATGATGTATAATGACCAGATTGTAAGCAGGATGAATACATATTTACATACAGCCGCCAATGTTTTGGCAGATTGGCTGGGGGAACTATTGCCAAGGACATCAGACTATTGGTGGGAAGACTGCGTTATGGCTAAACTAAGCTATAACCAGGCAGAGATGGCGAGGGAGCGAGGATTTACAGAACTTGGACAGTTTGATCTTGCTGCTTTGCTTCGTATTGCTGATAAGTCATGGTATGAGATGCGAAATGTGGCTTTTCTTCCTACCAGAGAGCGAGAATGTATACGTGATATGATGCGTGTCCGGAATAATTGGGCACATGTCAGTGCCATGCTTCCAGGTAAAGATGCAATCCTTGCGGATCTAGCAACACTACACATTTTTTTTGAGCAGCGCGAGTGTGAAGACAGCTTGGTGAACGAGGTAGATCGGATGATTGAAGAAGTAAAGTCTCCTTCTACTGTTGATTTTTCATCTTTTGCGCAGGAAGAACAGGTGCAGCCTGTGAATGACATTGAACCCGAAGTGGTGGATGAAAATGAAATTACTGAAAAGAGTCTTGTATATCTGATCGGAAACCCCAAAGTCCGTGGTATTGTTATGTCCATAAAAGATCTTGGGGACACAAAGAAGTACGATGTTTTTGTGGATGGAAAATTCAAAACATTCTATTCAGGGCAGATTGCTTTGTATGTAGAAACGGCAAGCTATAACTGGGTGGATATCAATACATTCAGGAGCTATCTGACCGCATATCAAATCAATAATCCTTCTGGAAACGATTTATACTCTTTAAACTCAGCACGTATCGATTTTGTGCCGTATCAGTTTAGACCAGCATTAAAGCTTATTCATGCAGATGAACCAAGAATCCTGATTGCCGATAGCGTTGGTGTCGGTAAAACAATTGAAGCAGGTCTTATCATAAAAGAGCTTCAGGCCAGAAATGAACTTGAAAATGTGCTTATCATATGCCCGAAACCACTTGTAACAGAGAAAAAGTGGGAGGATGAAATGAAACGATTTGATGAAGAATTCGAGCCAGTAGATGGTCCGAAACTTCGTCAGATTATTTCTGACACGGACAGAGATGGCGAATGGCCTATTAGATACAGCAAGACTATTGTGCCATATTCTATCCTAGACAGTAGGGCATACGAGGGTGAAACCACAAATAAGAAACACATATTTGGATTAAAAGATCTGGATCCTGCTCCTCACTTTGATCTTGTCATTATCGATGAGGCACATCATATTCGTAATGGAAGTATGGAAAAGGAAAAGGCATTTGAGTATAAGTGCGTTAAGTATTTCTGTGATAATGCTGACGCGGTGGTGATGTTAACTGCTACACCACTTCAAACAAGCGATGATGACCTGTTTACATTGCTCAATATTCTTCGCCCAGATGTTGTAATAGATAAGCAGACGTTTGATATGATGTCTCGCCCGAATTTGCATATCTCTGAAGCAGTTAGTTTAATGAGACGCGCAGATGAAAAATGGCAAGAACAGGCGTCTGAAGCTTTGAAGGGAGTCCTTGATACTCAGTGGGGAGAGAATGTAATATCAGTAAATCCCACTTATGCAGAAATAATCAAGGCATTGCAGCAGGATATGATTACACGTGAAGATCGTGTAAAGCTGATTTCAGATGCTGAGACTCTCCATAGCTTCAATTCTATGTTGAACCGCACAAGGAGAAAGGATATTCAGGATTTCTGTATGAGAAGACCTTTTACCTTGGCAGTGGAATTTACGGAGCGTCAGAAGGAATTGCATGATGAACTTCTTCGCTTCGAGGCAGAGACCTTGTTGAAGCTTCATGGGAATGCTAGATCTATACCGTTTATGATGTCAACCATTAAGAGGCAGGCAGCAAGCTGCATTTTTGGATTGGCACCACATATTAGAAATCTTATTCAGAGAAGGTTTCAGCAGTTGGAGGACGATCCAGATTTGGATTATTCGCCTGGATTTGCTTTTGATGGAGCAGATGCAAGTGCTTTGGCTGAAATGTCTCAGAACCTTCTTAACATGGCAGATAATCTTCCAGAAGAAGATCCGAAATTTGATCAGATGCTGGAAGCCATTATGGAAAAGCAGAAACTGGATAATAATAAGATTATTCTGTTCAGTACTTTCCGGTATACCTTGTTTTATCTGAAGAATAAGCTGCTTGAAGCGGGACTTAGAGTAGAACAGGTAGATGGAAGTGTTAAGGATTCCATGCGTCAGGAGTTCCGCGAAAGATTTGCACTTCCCAAAGCTGATAATGATGCTATAGATATTCTGCTTTTCACTGAGGTTGGTTCGGAAGGTTTGGATTATCAGTTCTGTGATATGATGATTAACTATGATCTGCCGTGGAACCCCATGAGAATTGAACAGCGTATCGGACGAATTGATCGTCGTGGACAGCAGAGCGAGGCAGTCAGTATCTATAACATGATTACAAATGGCACTGTTGATGCGGATATCTATTACAGATGTCTTATGCGAATCGGAATTTTTGAAAGTAGCATTGGTGAGTGCGATGAGATTCTGGGAGATATCGCCACACAGCTTGATCATATTGGTATGGACACATCTCTCACAGATGAGGAGCGTAGGATAAAGTTGGAGCAAATGGCGGATAATGAGGTCCGCAGGCTTCAGGAATTGAATAGATTAGAGGAAGAAGAAAAAGAATTCTTCGGATTTGACTTGTCTGAATATATGACATCTCAGGAAATTCACAATGCTGAGAATCCATGGCTGACACAAAAGAGCCTTCAGATATTGATTGAACAATATTTATTACGAAGATTGGGTCAGGGAAGCTATATTTTGGGTGAGAGTGAAATGAAGCAGCTGAGGCTGTCAGCCGATGCGAGAGCAGAGCTGAGAGATGATTTCAGAAAGCTTCCAAGTGGCAGAAATGCCGTGCGCCAGAGTTGGGAGGTGTACCTAAAGGGTAGAACTCCGATACATCCGATTACGTTTGATTCTGAGACAGCTAAGAAAAAAAGGGAAGCCTTCTTTATAACAGCAATGCATCCGTTAGCAAAGCAGGCAGCTGCCTATTTTGCATCAAATGACCAAGCTTATATCAGACTTCAGTACTCGACAGATATTCTTCCAAGTGGAAGTTATCACTTCTCTGTATATGCATGGAACTATGTAGGAATCAATCCTCATTTCAAGCTAGTAGTTGTCTGTGATGATGATGTGATTGCGGCTGAATTACCAGATATTCTTCAAGAATCACAAAGTGGTGCTGCAGCGGTAAAGATGAAGCCATCCGATTGGGATACGTTGGAGAAGAAACAGGTTAAACTATGGATGGAAGAAAAGACTGCTGAAATCAAAGAAGCTGAGAGTATATCTAAATTCAAGATAGAGAGTTTGTCAAATAACTTCAGAAACAGAAAGCGTTCTTTGGAACAAAAAATTCTAGATTCAAGTAGTGAAAGCATTCGTAGAATGTACACCAGTGAGCTGCAATCTGCAACGGAGAGCTATGAATTAAAGTTTGATGAGATTAGGAAAAAGGTTACTCAGACGGATATCCATACGACGTTGATCGCCAATGGAATCCTTGATGTTGTCAATTAACGATACACGTATTGGAGGTGTCGGAAATGGCTAAGGTGCCGATTGTTGAACAAGTCTTACAGAGCCAGGATAAAGATGGTATGCTTAGACGTGCACTTGAGAGGATTATTCAGCTTTATACGGATAAGTCGCATTTCGTATATGAGCTTCTTCAGAATGCAGAAGATGCTGGGGCATCAAAAATTAAATTTGAGCAGTATTCAGATAGACTAGTAGTCCTTCATGATGGGCATCCGTTCTCAAAAGAAAACCTTCAGGGACTCTGTGATATTGGTAAGTCTGATAAGATTGATGATCTAAATCAGATTGGTGAATTCGGAGTAGGCTTTAAGTCTGTATTTGGTATATGTGAGACTGTGCGCTTATATAGTCATCCCAGCAAAGCGGATCAAGAAGCAGGGTATGAACAATTTGCTGTAGAGATAAAAGACTTTACTCATCCAGTTGGTATCGATGATCAGGAAGTGGATTCCGGCTTCACTACAAAATTTGTTTTTCCGTACAGCGTGGGCTTTACATTTTCAGGTTTTACAAATGTTGAGAAGCTGAATGAGGTCTTGTCTAAGAGGCTGCAGAATCTTGGTATTACGACATTACTGTTTATGAAGAACCTGCAGTCCATTGATTATAAGATTGATCGCCCTAACTTGAAAACAAGCGGATCATATTTGCTGGATAAGGTTACTGTTAATGATCATTGTTCATTGGTTTCGGCTGTTGGGGAAACGGGGACAAAGAAAAAAGACGAAGAAATATCGTATCTTGTGTTCTCGCGGACGGTCACTGGCATTCAGGCAGGAAGGACAATAGACATAGCTTTTGCTGTTACAGTTGATGATAATGGCATGTATAATTTTACACCGTCGAAGTCACCATACATTTCTGTGTTCTTTCCGACTGAGACTGAGAGTAAGTTGAAGTTTATTGTACAGGGGCCCTATCGAACTACGCCTAACAGAAGTAGTGTTCCGGCAGATGATAAAGATAATATTGATCTTGCAGAACAGACAGCGGCGCTGTTACGAGATAGTGTGATTGAACTTAGAGATTCTGGAAAGCTGAATTTCAGCTTTCTCAATATCCTTCCGGTTGACAGCGAGATGTTTGAAAATGCACCTCTGTTTGAGTGCATGTTTTCTAAGACTGAAGAGATGATGACAGAGGAAGCACTTCTGTTATGTAAAGATGGCACCTATGCCACGGCGGACTCCGTGAAGATTGCCAGAGGATCGGATTTTGCAGAAGTCTTGTCTGAGGAATTGCTGACTGAGCTGTTAGATGATGGAACAGAGTATCACTGGCTGCCTACATTTCTTACTGAAACCAATAAGACATACAAGACATTATATGAGTTTCTGATAGGTGTTTTGAATATCGAAGTAATCAGACCGGAAAATCTCAAGAATGCTTTTAATAATAATCGAGCATTCCTTCCGAGAAGAGATGATGAATGGCTGGTGAAGTTTTATAACATGTATGATTCCGTTGGAGGCGCTTTTGAAAAGAAGCGAGGCGGTTCCAATATGTTGACTGCAGAAATCATAAAGACATCTAAGGGCACATTTGTAGCGCCATACCGTAAGAGTGATGGTATGGAACAGAATGTATTATATTATCGCGGATATGAGAATGCTTCTTATCTGCCAAACATATTTCTGCCAAGTGCTAATAAGTATGGTATGGATGATATTGATTTTGTGGATGAGACTATGCTGCAGAAGTGCGCGCATTTTTTTACTGAAATTCTGAACCTACAGAAGCCTGATGAATATGAATTCTTCATTCGTGATTTCAAGAGAAGATATGAAAGAGGATTGACTATTTCAGATAACCAGCATATTACAGATTTAAAGAGGTTACTGCATTTCCGTGACAACAGTGAGTACCGTGATGAGGTCAATGCTTTGCTTAAAACGCATCTAAAGGTCAGATGCAGTAAGGATGGTAAAAAGGTCTATGCAAATCCAAGCAAAGAAAAGGTGTTTTTTGCTGTTGATTTTAATGAAATGAGCATAGAACAGTATTACTCTCACATTATCAGCTATCCTTACGTGGATGTGGATTTCTATAAGCAAGAGGATGTTGGTATAGAAGTGCTAAAGTCTCTTGGGATATCAGATGAAATTGCTACTGGAATGGATAAGACAAAAGGCGAATACTATACCGGTAATCCAGGAAGACAGCCAGAATGGACTACTTATAATAGTTTCCGATGGAAGCTGAGTCTGGATAAGCTGGACAAAGTACTTGAATACATATCAAGTCACCCGAAGGCTTCAGATTCTATGGCAAAATCTAGCTTCATTTTCAAGTTCCTTCAGAATCATGAGAACATGTTGTCTGGTACTGTGTATGTAGGTGGCAGTACGCCGAATATACCAAACACATATTCTGATATTGTTACAAAGTTGCGCCAGGAGGGATTAGAACATCAGTATTATGGGAGAAAATGGAATGGTAAATGGTTGTTCACAGAATCCGGAGAACTGGTATCACAAAAGGAAATATCAAAGCGGGATCTGCATCCACAGTTATATGGAGATGTAAAACCGGGATCAAACCTCTATGAGATCCTTGGCTTTGTAAAGAGTGAAGAAGATCAATTAGAAGAGGCTTTAATTAATTATAATCATTTTGATGATGAGACAAAGGAGAAACTCTTTAAATATGAGTTGAGACGTAGGTTTAATATATCTATATCTGATCTTGAAGAACAATATGGATCCAGTATAGTAATAAGCGAAACAGTTCCCGTATTTACTACACAGGATACTTTTGAGTTTCCGTCGGCGAAGGTAAAGAACTGGGATTATCTGCGTAAGCATGCTGCAGAGGTGCTGGTGTTTGCAAGACCCGTCGAATATGAATATAAAGTCAGAAAGATTCGTGTCAGCAAGCCCAATAGTGAGATTGATGCTTATCTAAGAAACATGTATAGAGTAGAGGGTTCTTACAAGTATGCCTGCCAGATGTGTCATGAGCCGGTGGCGAATTTTGAAAAATGTCAGCTTTCTACAGGTATGGAGAAAGAACTCGATGCTATGCATCTGTGCATGTGTCCGAACTGTGCATCTGAGTATCGAAGAATGCGATCTGATGAATATGCTTTACAGGATTATATGGAAGAAATCATCAATCTGGAAGATGAGGATATCAATTCGAATGATCCCGTGAAAATTGATTTTGGTAATGAATCTATTTGGTTTACGCAGACACATATAGCAGAAATTAGAGAGCTAATGGCATTGAAGAATGCTGCAGATGAATATAATGAACCTGTATTGATGACTGATAGCTCTGATATAACTGAGTATATTGTTGAAGCAGAAGACGATATGGGAGATGAGGAAGCACATGCCGGTACAGATGTATACAAGGAGTATATTGGGAAACGCATATATCACAAAGCTGAAGGATATGGAGTAGTTAGGTTTTGTGACGGAAGATTCTTGGGTATTGAATTTGAAAAAGGACAAAAGGCGGGGAAAGTAACTAATTATTCTTTGGAAGTTTGTCTTTCAAAAAGATTGATACAGATATTGTAGAGACTGGGGGCTGCATTTTAATTTTGCATCTGCAGTGACACCTCAATTTGTTCCAAGAATAGTATTAAAGAGAAAACATAGAAATCTGATTTGTGCTATAATAAAACCAGAGCAAAAGATGACGGCACAAACACAGCTTATTTACGCATGTGGTATTTAATACAGGGTCCTCCTTTAATTAATCTCCAGAATCATCACCCTTCACCAGTGAAGGGTGATTGATTTTTACGGCATAGAAGTGCTCTGAAGGCTAAAACAATGAACCAAACCGCAGTTTTAACAACAGGCGCAGTAATATTTTAGATACATTGATGGTTGAAGCCTGTGGGGTAAAATGTTATAATAATACCAATAAACAGATCTTGCCGATAGGCAAAAGTATGAAAATCGCTTGATAATATTTGCCTCGCAAACAATAGGGCGCTGATTGTGTAGAATGTCAGCGGTATTTATTCGTGGGAATAGATAAATAATAAGTAGGGGGTAACTGTATGAAAAAAGGACCTTTACTAAATAATAACTCAAGGAATTTTACTACACGTGATAGTCTTGGTATAGAAAGCGTGGCTGCTTCTATTTCACGTGATTTATGTCCAATAGTAAACACTGTTACTCCACGCGCATTTTATTGGGCTTTCATGGTGTGGATATACTATGATTTTTACAAGTATTCCGGAATTGAAGATCATACAGTTGAAGTGTTTGATAAAACCTATCTTAAGAGGCAGGATTATTTTTTTGTGCTTTCACAGTTGCTCGCTGAGGTGTCGGATCAGGGTAATCTTGTGGGAAAGCAGAATTCACAGGATGACATAAAAAAGAATCCGGATGGTCCTTATGTATTTAATCCAGAATATTTTGTATCCCGATACGGCGGAATGCAGTATTACAATGCGGGATGCTTAACCATGGATTATATTCGTGATTTTGATGTGGAAAATAATAAAAGGTATCCATTCCCGAAATTAACCCCAGAAGGTAAAAAGATGGCATTGGATTTTCAGAATTGCATTAAGGATACTGAGTATTATAAGCATTATCGATTGAAGGATATTCCCGTACCTAGAGATGTTTTGATTGAATATGGTAAGACTATTAACATTGGACTGAATGGCTTTGAGAATTGCAAAGCTAGTCTGAGAAAACACCTGTTTGAGAATCCTATGCTTAAGTGCAGCGCTGATTATGTGAAGTTTATTTTTGAACATTATGATATGAGTGATGCTGATCTTTCGACTTATAGGGACATACTATTTGATGCTTTTTCTGTTAGAGGGAGAAACGAAACAATACTTCCTGAACTAAGAGAAGTTGCAAATGGTTGGGAGATTGTTGTTGGAAGGCAGTATTTCACTTCAGGTCTTGAGGCTATTTGGAAATATATGCTTGAGCAGATCAAACTGCCATTGACTAAACAAGAATGGATAAAATACAGCATAGACAGTACGGATTGGGAAATCAATATTGATGATTCCTTATTTACACTCCTACAGAAATGTAATTATGATTATAAAACACGAGAAACGATGATTTCCGACGCCAGTCATTATGTTAATCCAAGTAAGATGGTAGAAAACGGGCTTAAGATTATTCTCTCGATGTATAACAGATTTGCGAACAGAGACGATTTTGGAGAGGAATCCGCTTTGCTGACAAAAGGAAATGAAACTTCCTCGATATCTTTTGAAGAATTGATAAATACGGTTCAGAAATATAAGGACAAAAGTATTCGAGATTTTATTGTTTTTGTCATGGACAATTGGCTTATAGAACAACACAGAAGAACAGCTTTTGAAAAGCTTATGCAAGGAAGAGACGGTTTCTATTTTGAAGAGATTGATGGAAGCTATAGTTATAAATCCAGCTTTGAAATCGATTTTCAGGGAATAAGGCTTTATCAACTGTCTCAGGTAATGAAAGACTTAAACATGCTTTAAAGGATTTGCTTTATGGGAGAACGTACACGCTTAATTGAAGATATTATAAAAAACAAGGGCTACACGATAGCTTTATTTACTACGTTCAATTTTGAAATAGAGTTTTTTGAAAGAGCTATTCTCGGCAGACTGTATGATAATGGAATTAGGAAAGTCAGCTTGTTTGTGGATGCGGATGAGTTTGAAAAATCACTCAAATCAATAGATGCTCCCCGAACCAGCATAGGTCTTGGGAAGAAATATATCGTATCTCCTGTTTTAATACATGGAGCCTTTCATCCTAAGATGGTTCTTCTTCTTGGGGAAAGAAAAGCAAGGCTGATCGTGGCTTCATCGAATATCACAACTAACGGCTATGAGAAGCACAATGAAGTCTATAATGTGATAGACTACACGGAAAAAGATAAGGATTATCAGGATGTAATCGTTTCTGCTATAAACAGTTTTATCGCAATGAATAAGCTTTCTTATTCTTTGGATGATGAACTGATAAAAGATATTACAGATTTTGTTTATTACAGGAAATGTCCTAATAACAGAGAACGCTATCTGATTCAAAACTGCGAAGAAACTATACTGGAACAAGTAAAGGGAAAGATTGAAGAACCTGTTAACTTCATTAAGGTTGCAGTTCCTTATTATGATAATAAAACAGCTGCGCTTAATAGTTTGCAGACGACATTCCCGGATGCAAAGATAAATCTATTTGTTCAACAGGGAACAAGTACCTTGCCTAAAGAGTACAGTAAAAAAATTGAAGTATCTCTTTTTGATAGATTTACTGACACAGATTTATCAGGGAATGGTAATTTTTATCATGGGAAAGTATTTCTTTTCAAGACTGATAAAAAAGACTACATAATGTATGGAAGTGCAAATTGTACGGTCAGTGCTTTGGGAAAAACACACTTTGATGGAGGAAATGTAGAAGCTGATATTCTAGATGTGGGCGAACCGGGAGAATTCGACCGGTTCTTTGACAATCTGCACATTGTTAAAGGTGAAGAAATATCAAGCAAAAAAATGACATACGAACCACAAGGATATTGTCCTCTTAGATTCATTTCCGCAGAGATGGTAAAAGAGGGGATTGATTGCGTTCTAAAGATCTCTGGTAGTGAAGAATGCATCAAGATTTCATATGGTGACAATGAATTTACTCATACTGTAAAAGATGGCATGATACAGTTCCAAATCGAAAAGGACATAGCTGAAAACATGCCGATGATTTTTGAGTTATCGGCGCGATGCAGCAGCGGTAATTATAGTATACATTGCTGGGTTATAGATAGATTAACGCTTGAAACCAATAGAAATGATTTGTCCAATAAAAACATACTTGACGATTTTGATATCAATGCTGATGGAGAAAAATACAGGAAAGATCGATATAATCTTCTGAAGGCGGAGATAATGTGTATGGAGGAATTGCAGGAACATCGCAAGAAGAAAGCATACCTTAATCAGCAGATAATTATGGATGAAGAAGACGAAGAATTGGGGTCGGATGAGGACTTTATTGTTGATTCTGAGCTTAAGTATGAGTATCACTCTGCTTATAAGAAGTATGGTTATGTTGAGAAGGTAAGGCACCTGTTTATTCAGAGGTTCATGAACCCCATTGTTTTCCATGAAGAAAAAGAGGATGATTCTGTATATGGAGAAAATAAAAAAGATGATGAGCAGATTACAACCAAGCCAAGGAAGCCAACAACAGAGGAGAAAAGGTTCGAGAGGTTTGTTAAAAGAAGGTTAAAAGGAATTCTTAATCCGGAGTTTGTTGCTTCGGTCAGTGTGGAGCATTATTTAGGAATTGCCAGAGTCATAGTTGAGATATTTGAAAAATATAAAAATGTGGCTATGTTTGATGTGGAATATGTGGTAAATACAAAGCTAGAGCTCATAACGAATCTTTTGAAAAAAGAAACATCTCAAAAGGAGGAAAACGATTTTGAAGAACACCTTGTTGTATGGGCGTTGTGTATAATTCTACAGAATCGAGAATTGATAAAGACAAGAGCAGACGATGGTGATTATAAGCTCATTTCAGCAGACAAAGAATTGTTAGAGTATCTTGATGTGAATTATGGCATCAGAGGAAGGTTAGATGAACTCATATCTAAGGCTGCAGATAAAGCTTATAATCTGGACTATGAAATAATAATGCGAAATGGAATAAAAAACTCTGCTAACCAGATTGATAGTTATTATGGATATAAAACTGAAAATCAACTGTTTGACTTGATTAAAAATCGATATGGTGAGAATGCTGGAATTATTTGTAATGCTATGGATTTATGTATTGAGGAAGAAACAGATGATATGGCTAATAATCTTAAGCCAGATTTGGAAGTGGTTCGCGAGATAGCTTGCCGTATGAGAAATGTTAAGTCGACGATTACAAAGGTTGTAATTACAATCACGAATAACAATAAAGGTACGAACAAGCAAATCGTAAGGATCACGCACACGCTAACACTGGGCATTTACAAACGTTGGTCAAAAACAATAGAGTATACTGATGGAAGGAAAGAGAATACTTTTTCACAAACATATTGATATAGTATACGGTACAGCTATTTACATCAAAAGAGATAGTATATTCTTGGTAAACTTAAATCACACGACTTTGATAGCACAGATGCAGTTTCCGATAGCTACGTTCAAGCCGTTGTGGTTGTAAGCGTTGAGTCAAGCACAATGTTAATTTTAATGTAAAAAAATGATGTGCTTGACAAATTATATTGATTATGGTATAATAATTTCAAGGACAACTGGAGTAGTTATAGTGATACTTCAGTTGTCCTTATTTCGTTTACATATTTTGCCAGTAGAGATAACTGCGGTGTCATTATGACGTACAGTTGTCTCTTATTTTTGGTGAAGGAGACTTGCTGTAATATGATTGATAATTGGAGTTACGGTGAGTTGTAGGCACATGTTGGGTATTTTATGTATTATTAGAGTTTTTATTGTATTAGGCTTAGGATAGTTTGTTATCTTAATTTGTTTTTAAATTTATAGTATTGCCTAACTCGCTAATTGATAATTTGGAGTTAAATGCTCAGATAGGTCAGGCTGAGCATTAACAGTAAGGATCCTCTTCGGGAGGATTTTTATGGCAACGCAAAAAAGAAGACCAGCCGCAAAAATAGCGGCTGAACTAGATGATCGAAGAAAAGAGTTGAAAAAAACACAGGCGGATATAGCAAACGAAGCCTACCTAGAGCGATCCACGGTTTATCGTGTTCTCAATGGATACACCCAAACACCTGAGCTATATACTTTGATTATAATCTGCAAAGCATTGGAGTTTGACACAGGTGAGATAATTAGAATCGTAGAAAGATATGGCTATAGCATTACAAAAGCAGACCAGTACAAAGACTACTTGGAAATAGTTAGATCCGAAGAAATGATGGAAGCGCCCATCTCTGATTGGGTCCACGCGTTGGACAAACTTGTTAAATAAAACTATCTGGTGTGATGCACCACTTTCGGTACATAAGTTGTGGTATTGTTGTATTAGAAAAAACAGCAAGGAGTGACCACAATGAAAAAACTGCTCAGACTTATCGGAAATGAAGAATACCGCAAATGGCTGGAGGAGCACAGCGAACTGTTGTGGGAAAAACAGTATCTTCACCTCGTTTTTTCTGCACCTGTCGACATCAATGAAAAGCTTAAACTGTTAGGCGAATATGAGGCAGATGCGAGAAAGGATAAGTATGCGTCAGAATATTTTGATGCTGCCCGCAATTACCTCAAAATTGCTGTCAGAGCGCTGAACAGGCAGGACAGCAGAGTGCTTTTTCAGCTTACCGAAAAGCGCAGATGCAAAAACGGAGAGATAGAGACCTGGACAGCTCCATACCCGTCATACCAAAGCATTCTTGACTATTTTGCAGCGCAGTTTGGCGAGATAGGCGAGGAGAGCGATTTTGACGATTGGTGGCATATAATTGAACAGTATACCCTGCGTGACGGAATGTATGAGCTGGATACGGAGTTTTTGATGAGCAACAGCGGCAGAGTATGGAAAGCTAATTTTCATAATTGTACAGTTTACTGTGATATCAATATTGCAAGAGAGCGTATGAAACTTGACTTTGACCTCAACCTGCCCTCGCCGTTCAAGCCTGGTGACCTCATCTGTATCGACTGCCGCCCGTTCCACAAACCGCAGTATGCCGTCGTTATCTATTCCGATGACGAGTTCAATAACGACTGCTGTTCGCCCGGCTGCCTGTATTATGACAAGGGCAAGCTGAACATCAGGAGCATAAAGCATATGTACGGCGGCTTTGAGAATTATTCGGCACTGCTGCACGCAGGTATCGTAGATACAGTCTCACCAGAGTACAGCGGCCATTTTCTTGTCGATGTCAGCAGGTATATCAAGGCACACCCTGACTGCACAAAAAAGATCGAAGATATGCACACTGTCTATTCTCCGAGCATCGAATTTGAACGTGCACTGAAAGACTTTATAAGAGAATAACCAACCATACCAAAGGCACACCCTGTGAGAAAACAGAGTGTGCCTTTTTAATTATCATTGCACAAATTACACCTGTAATGCGCTGACCCATCAGCTTTGAGCGTGACACCTTTTATCCCGTTCTGCTCCGTCAGCCCGAACAGGTTTGATATTGCCTCTTTGAGCTTGTCAGTGCAGATGTATGGCGAGCAGAATATCAGCACTTTGCCGCCTTTACGTACTTCGACTCTTCCTCGTGGGTAATAGTCAAAACCTTTGCCCGCTGTCACACTGCGCGGCAGCTGAGTCCATATCTTCTTGTGATTTATCTCCTTTTGCAGATGCTCTGCCTGCGTGTCAGAATCCGCATCGGTCAGCCGCCCGTCGCTTGTGCAGGGAAACTTTACAGCAATTATGCTGTCTTCGCTCAGCGCCGTGTCCTTCACCCAGAAAACACCTCGGTAAAGCATTTCATCACCTCCTGTGTCCTTTCAGATAATACCATACCCCATGCACCATTTTCGGTGCATCGCCTGTGCTATGCTGATGAAAGAAAAGCAAAGGAGCTGATAGAATGAATGTCAGAATAATGTCAAGACAAGATATCGAGAAAAAGAAATGGTATGCATTTTTCAGCGAGAAAACCGCCGTTGTCAGCTTTTACAGCGAACGCCTCGGCAGCCAGGTCGATTATTCAAAGTGCAGCGCAAAAGTCCTGCACATACCGCTTGAGGACATCGACTATGACGACCTCGCCTGCGCCGACGATATCGCTTTCTTTTTCACGCAGGCAGCCGAAACCGCAGAGTTTATCCACAGCGCTGTCAGAGACGGCTGCGACATCGTCTGCGTGTGCGAAGACGGCGTGGGAGTAAGCGCGGGCTGTGCGGCGGCAGTTCTCGAGTTTTACGAGGGCTGCGGAATGGCTGTTTTCGCAAACGAAAAATACTTTGCAAACAAGCTGGTCTATCAGAAAGTGTTTGATGCTCTTTCGGCTATTGATGAATGTGCAAATCCAAAGAAAAATACCATCGCGGTCGAGGTCGCTTCCCGCACGCAGATCAAGAAACTTATCCACAGCGGAAAGCTCACCTCGGATACAGCCGTCATCAGCTTTTATGATGTCGGCATAGAACCCGTCTGGTTCGGCAGTACGCAGGCAGCCGTGTTTACGATTGCCCTTGACGACCTGTCCAAAGACGAGATAAAGCAGCGCTACGGCAGCACAAATAACTATTTTCAGAAAGCCGACACGGTTGCAAGGTTTATCGTTGACGCCGTGAAAAAGGGCAGAAAGATAATCTGTCAGTGCGAAATGGGAATGAGCCGCAGCGCCGCCTGTGCAGCAGCGATTCTGGAGTATTTCTGCGGCAGCGGCATCAGCATTTTTGCGGACAAACGATACTCGCCCAACAGAGTAGTCTTTCAGAAACTTTATTCCGCCCTGTGCCGTGAGGGAGTAAAATCTGCCGACCTGCCCGAAAACAGCAACTGCTGTGCTGAAAGCAAACGCAAGCGCCTTGCCGACCTTGTCAGCACAATGATAAACGACCTTATCCGCACAGCGTCCGACGGCGCGTATGACCTTCACGGCGGCATTTCAGGCTATGTTATCGTGACCTCGGATAGGGTGATCCATTACTACGATCTTTGGAATCCCGAGGTCAAGTATGCCATTCTGCGTGAGTTTTTTGAGAAGTACAGTGCAGACGACATCGAGTATATAAAGGTCTCAACGTGGCACACAAAGTTCACGCCGAAAAAAGAATTTGATGCTGACAGCGAAGCGGGCGTGCTGTATTTCAGCGAGCGCGATTCATCATATATTGACACCATTATAAACAGATTTTCAGTAACAGAAAAGGAGGCTTTCGATTGAAAGTTTTTATCGGCGGCTCAAAGGCACTTGTGCATCTCACCCCGCAGATGTGCACCCTGCTTGACGAACTTATCCAGAGCGGCGCACATATCCTCGTCGGCGACTGCCGCGGCGCAGATACGCTCGTTCAGCAGTACCTTGCAGGCAAGGATTATCGCAGGGTAACGGTCTATGCCAGCGGAACGACAGTTCGCAATAACGCAGGGAATTTTGCCGTGAAACTCGTCTCAGCGGGCAACTCAAAAGGCTTTGATTTTTACAGGCAAAAGGACATCGCTATGGCAGCAGATGCCGACAGCGCCCTGATGTTCTGGGACGGCAAAAGCAAAGGCACACAGCATAATATCAGCGATATGAAAGCGCAGAACAAGCCATGCACCGTCATTGTGTTTCAATCACAATAATGTACCGAAAATGGTACATCGACTATTGCAATCTGAGACAATATATGGTACAATGTTTGCAGAAAATATTGGATTGGAGGTACCCGTAATGACAAGCATTGAGCCGAAAAAACTTGCACTTTTGCGCATCGCGCAGATATTCCACAAATACAGCAACCCCGAGCACCTGCTCACCTACGAGGACATCGCAAACCACCTCAAAAGCGAGTACGGCATCGAGATAGAGCGCAAAGCTGTCAAGCGCAACATCTCGCTGCTCAAAGAGGCAGGACTTGAGATTTGCTCCACCCGCGTCGGCAGCTACCTCGAGGAGCGCGAGTTCACCGACGCAGAACTGCGGATACTCATCGACGGCGTGCTTTCCAGCAAGCACATCTCCGCACGGTATTCCAAAGACCTTATCGAAAAGCTCGTCAGACTCTCCGATAAGTATTTCCGCGCCCGCGTGCAGTATATCCATTCGGTCGGCGAGTGGAACAAGACCGACAACAAGGAGCTGTTTTTCAATATCGAAATGATAGACGAGGCTATCTCCCGCAAAAAGCAGATAACTTTTGATTACAATAAGTACGGCGCAGATAAAAAGCTCCATAAGACCAAGACCCATACCGTCAGCCCGTACCAGCTCATACTTCACAACCAGAGGTACTATCTTATGGGGCGCAGTGAAAAGTGGCAGAACATGGGCTATTACCGCCTCGACCGAATAACGGGCATCGCCATAACCGACGAAAAGCTCGCACCGATAACGACCATAAAAGGCTTCGAGCACGGCATAAATTATAAGGAAATATCCACCGCACTGCCGTATATGTATACCGATGAGCCGCAGTTCGTCGAGTTCATCGCCGACGAGGCAGTGATCGACCAGGTCATCGACTGGTTCGGCAAGGATATCCGCATCACAAAACAAAGTGAGGATACCCTCTGCGTCACCGTCAAAGTCAGCCCGATGGCAATGCACCTGTGGGCAATGCAGTACGCCGAACACGTCACAGTTACCAAACCACAAACCCTTGTGGATATAATAAAAGCCACGCTGAAAAGCGCAACCGAAAAATACGAAAGGTAGGTAAGAATTATGTGTAAAGATGCGTTTGAAACACAAAGGCAGGACTTTTTGTTCTATTGCTTATTTGGTATAACAAAAAAAGATACAGATAGCGATATAAGAATTGCTTTAAAAGCTTGTGCTGATAGAGCATATCGTGATATGAACAGAACCCTTGATTATAGATATAGCACAAGCGAGTTGGAAAACAAACCAAAAGGATTTCAAATTGAATTTGATTCAATCAAAAAGAACTATAAAAACGCAGTAATAAATACAATCGTTAATTCAATACTAGATAATGAGAAAAAAATAATAGTACCCAATATTCCCAATGAGTATAACGAGTGGCATAGAAAATTGTGTGATGATATAATTCAACTTTCAAAAGATTATCCATATTTTGAAGACCATCTATTAAAAAAGGATAAGTTCGGTTACAGTTTTTACTATGGTCAAGCACAAAAGTGGGTGAATATGACTCTAAAGTACATGATAATAATGGGTCTACTAAATTTTGATGAGTACAAAGAATGCTTGCATGTGCCAATAGATAGGTATATTTTCAGGGAGATTTTAGACGGCAAAGAAACGTATAAAGGAAAAGCATGGAGCCGAATTGATTATGATGATTATATAGAAATTCAGAAAATAATAGATAGCAAAAAAAGCTCCCAATCTGCTATTGAGTGGGAATCTGAAGTATGGTTAAAACAAGCTAAGGAAGAGAATAACAAATAAACCTCTGAACCGCCTCGGCGGTTTTTTTTTGCCAGATGCACCTTTTTTGGTACATCGCCTGTGATATGATGATATCAGAAAAGGAGGGATTCAATATGATGACACATGTATTAAAGGGAATAACAGCAAAGACTGGTGGGTATATAGTTTTTACCCTTCCCACCGAGGAGGAGACGGAACAGGCATACAAAACGATTACAGAACGCTGCTATGCAAAACTTGAGGAAAAGTACGGCGGCTGGGACTTGGCAAGACAGAGGCTTGAGGAAGCACTTGACTATCTGAAAAAGTCCCGGACAGCTGTACATATGCAGTTCGGTATGTATATGGCAGAGTTATCAAGGCAGGAGAAAACAGCGATGTACTGCAATCATGCAGTTTCGATCATTGATTATCTGCTTGGTATGTCGCCTGTTGATCCGATGCCGCCGCATTATTTCTGCTCTGAATGCGGACATCTTCTGACAGATGATTCAGTTCAGGACGGTTTTGACCTTCCGCCGAAAAACTGTCCGCACTGCGGGAAACCTATGCACCGTGACGGGCACGACTGCTCCGAGGTTATTTGCTGGCATGAATTGAAACTCTGCAAACGGCGACTATATGCGTTCAACATTTCAAAGTGTGTTTCTGAAAAACTTCAGCGCTATCTGTGTGACAAAAATCTTACCATGATCAGTAGTTATACTTATTATGACTGCATGGAGTTTATAACTGCTGAAAACCCATTGCTAGATGATGTTGACCTTGACCATACATACTGGAAAGAAGCCTTACTTTGTTATATTATCAACAGAGGGACAGAGGAAGAAGTGATTAATTTGGGTGATAACATAAAGTTCTCTGATGCTTTGCGTGCGGTCGGGCTTTACCACTCTCACAGAACCGATAAAAGTCTTGCTTCATTCAATGACAGTTCAGTAATAGTGTTCAGAGATGATCCTGCTGTTGAGACTTATTGTTTCCCAAAGTCGTGCTGTGTGCAGGATCTGATAAGATGGAGTTCTCGCAAGAATTAGCAAGGAGTAATGCCAAATGACAAAAGAATTCAGACAACCCGACGAAATAGTATCCGAGCACCTTGTCCTGCGCAAGTCGTTCAGAGAGTGTGACCTTGAAAACTACCGCACTCACCTTGCACAAGCTGGCGAGCATTATAGATGTATCGACCTGAACTCAAACGTGATTTATTTTACCATCTTTCTTAAAGACACCGATACCATGATAGGCTATGTCAGCATCACGCCTGAAAATGATTTTGCACAGGGCGGGATAGAGGGATATATTTTCAAGGAACACCGCAGGAAATTCAATGGTACTAAGGCGTTTATGTCACTGATAGACTGGTACCTTAATCTGCAGACAAACTCCGATGAGCAGAGAAATATATACGCCATGACAACACCCGACGACGAAGTCAGCCAGAAGTTTTTGCAGCACCTCGGCTTCACGCAGACGGGCAACGGCATCTCGATCACAACAGGGTGCGACTATATCATGTATGATTATATAGAGGGAGTTATATTCAGCGGCGAAACTACCGAATACACACCCGAAGAATTCCTCGATTGGCTTAAAAAAATGTGCAAAGAATAAACAGGCGGTGCCATGTGCATCGCCTGTTGTCGTGTGTGTATTATTCGCCTGCCGCCTCTTTCAGCTTCCGCAGAACCTTGACCATTGCATAAGTGTCAAGTCCGCAGTATTTGAGCAGGTTCTGCCGCATCACTGCTATCTCATCAGGGGAGTGCTGCGCCATTGTCGCAAATGCGCTTGACGCCTCAGAGCCGTTGTGAACACCGTCAAGATTGTGATAATCAAGCTCTGGATCGTCAGGGTAAAGCGCAGGCAGAACGTACTTTATCGAGTACGAACCCAGCATCGCCTTTGAGTAGTAATCGTGATCCTTGAACGGTATCATCAGGTCGTGCATGTTTTCACGAATGTTCAGAAGCCTCTCCGAAAGGTCAGGGAAAAGCTCCGCAAGATTCTTGATGACCGTCTTCTCAAAACTCATGTTGAACGCAAGCGAACAAACCCCGACAGGTATGTCCGCCACAAGCTGTTCGGCAAGCGCACGCCTCGGGTCAGTGCCCTCTTTCGCAAGAAACTCACGGTGTTCAAGCGTGCCGTCCTCCTGCTCAATGTGCAGCGAGTATTGAAACGGTATCTGCTGATACGGACTCACCCCGTCAAACTCGGGAATAGCCTGCTGGTAAGTCTCAAAATCAAGGTGATAAACAGGGTAGGTGAGCGTGTCAAGAAACGCCCTAATCTTCTCTGCATTTATCTCATCAGCTCTGTTATTGAGAATGCTGTCCACCTGCCTGAAATGCTTTAAGCTCAGCTTTATTTCGTCCGCATTGTCAAGTATGTCCTGATAACTGATTATACCGTCATGATATAGTTTGTACTTCTTTTTCGCCTGCATTCCCGCAAGGTCAAATACCGACCGCTCCGGAAGATGCCTGCCGCAGTATCCCTTGAACGCACACTCATACGGCTTCTCGCAGTAAACATCAATGTCCCTCGCAGGCTCGTCATCAACCGAAATGTAACTGCGTATGCGCTCAATGTTTTCCGCAACCTCAGACTGCTTTTCAATAACCTTCACCGTGTAATCTTCAAGTCTGAAAAGCCCTTTCAGGTCAAGCTCACCGCGCCGCACATACTTGTTGTTGATGTGCATGTTGAAAACCCGCTTTACGTTCACTCCGCACTTTGTCAGCACATAATATTGGAACGCCATGTCCTCAATGTAAATGTCCGAAACCTCCGTAGAGCTTTTCACCTCAACAATGTCCCATCCATCTTCGTCCTTGTGCAGAATGTCCACCGCGCAGTAAAGCCCGTCATCAGTCAGAAAACTCGCCTCTGCAACATTCTCCGAACCCGACGCAATAAAAAGTGCCGTCTGCGCAGTCATTGCCGACTTGTCAAAACTGAACTCCACAAGAGAGTAGTCACCGAAATATCGCCGCGCAAGATCACCTACACGGTTGCCGTTTTCAAGCACCGACTCAGGCAGAATGTCCGCCTTCTCCTCAGGCTTGTAATGCTCAAGCCACAGTATCTTCGGGCACTGTACACCCTTGCAGTACCTCGACTTGCTCAGATCCGTTATCTTCGCCATGTACCCACCTCCACAGTTTCATTAAAACCATTATACCATATTCCAACCCCAATGTCACCCGTTTTCTTTTTCTGCTTTCATTCTACCACGAGCGATGCACCCAAAATGGGATATGTGTAGAAATTTGACGATTCAATCACCAGAGCAGAACCGACACCGACATTGATATAATATAAGAATTTACGCGCTTTTGCGTGCTTTCAGACGTATAGCGATTCTAACGATTGCTTGAAAATGGCGTAAATACGCGCTTAGGTTGTTGCATGCGAATCTTATTTACAATATGGCAACAATGATGTATTATGAAAACAGCAAAGCAAATTCCCGTTTGCGCAGCGGGGTGTATATCAGATTTGCTTGGCTGTTCGCATGACCAATCCTTACTGATATAAGGATTGGCTGGTCATAAATAAACGGAGGGAAAGAACATGGGAAAGAAGACAACCGATCGTGAAAAAACCTATGCATCCTTTGGAAATCTGTTAAATCATCATATGTCTATAGCTGGAATGACCGGAGTAAAGCTGGCTGAAGAGCTTGGACGCGAGCCTGAGACCATCAGCAAATATCGCAACAACCATAATCTACCGTCTTTTGATGACGTGATCGAAATTGCCAAGATACTGGGATTGAGACCATATCAGACTGCAGAACTGCTGGAGTATGCAAATTACTCGATTTCTGCGCCAATTGAGCGTAATATGTTGATAAATAAGGATTTGTTTAGGTCGTATTATCTCAGTATGCAAAAAGACAAAAATAAAATTAGAAAGAAATGACTATGAAAACAACACAGACAACCCAACCTACATTTGCCCTTGCACAGATCGATATGCGCACAAAATATGAGCAGCTGATCAATGAGGGACTTCTTGTCCCGCAGATAGTAGTGGTAACTGACAATGGAGGCGAGGATCTGACTTGCTACACGATGTCAAGCGGCAATTTTTATTATCAAGTTCAAAATGATGACCTTGGCATCATGCTGCCTTTGATTATAACTGCTATAAAATCTAAAAGCATTAACACGCACAAAGCACCGGAGTATATCAGGCATGATCTTAGTGTAGAATAGACGACGAGATGGATTCATGTGGCTTGCATTGTCTCCAAGTGCGCTTGGACGTTACAATGCCGCAAATCGTTTTTACAAATGCTACGGAAAACGCATACTCATATTATGAAGCTGGAATCATTTTTCTTCCGGATATTGAGTTTAGCTACACTAATCATAATAACGCTGAAATGTTGCTCAGCATTGCTCATGAGTTGAGACATATTTGGCAATATGAGAATATAAAAATCTGCCAATCCGTGTCAATAACAGATATGAAGAGTTATCTTCTTAATGAGGACGAGCTTGATGCTGAAGCATTTGCACGGTTGTTTGTACAGAAGTCGACAGGGCTTTTCTATACTCATGAGGATGACAACATTACGAAAAAACTCATAGAGCGTGCAAGAGCAATTTCCATTGATCTTGATGCCGATGACGAGAATTGGCTGCAAAAATCATTTGGATCTATCTAACGAAGATACATCAAGAGCCGAGCAATCGGCTCTTTTGCGTTTGCTTATCAACTTGAAGTACATATATCTCCCAACTCGGTTCGATAAATTGACTGGTTATGGAACAAAAACCATTTTTCTATTGCTTTTTCTACAAAAATATGCTAAAATTATAATGAATTATGTGAATAATGTTACAGCTGTGGGAAAGGAGAACCGTTTGTGAAAAGAATCAGTTTTATAGATACTGAAGTCAGCGAAGTGGATAACAGAGCATATGATTTTGGTGCTGTAAATGAAAATGAGAATAAACTTCATACGGGTTCGGCTCATGATTTTCAAACTTTTATTTCCGATTCCGACTATTTGTGTGGCCACAATATAATCAACCACGATACAAAGTATATTAAAGTTAATGAAAACGTAAAGCTAATAGATACATTATACTTGTCACCATTGATGTTTCCCAACAAGCCTTATCATTCCTTGCTAAAAGATGATAAGTTGTTGACTGAAGAGCTAAACAACCCATTGAATGATGCAGTTAAAGCAAGAGAATTGTTTTATGATGAGATAAACGCTTTTGAAGAACTTGATGATGAGTTAAAGATTGTTTACTATATGCTGCTTAAGAATAGTAAATACTTTTCAGGTTTTTTTGAGTTTATTGATTATTCTGCTGACGATGACATTGAAACAGTAGTTTTACACAGGTTTTCAGGGAAGATTTGTGAGAATGCTCCATTATCTGATATTATAGCCCACACGCCAAGCGAACTTGCATATTGTTTAGCATTAATATCAGCAACAGAAGAGTATTCATTAATACCAAGATGGGTACATATAAACTATCCGAATGTTGACAGAGTAATGCGGTTGTTAAGGAACACTTCCTGTCATGAATGTTCATACTGTAAGCAATATTTGAATCCAACTGCATATCTTAGCAAGTATTTTGGGTATTCTGGATTCCGTAAGTACAATGATGAGCCGCTGCAGGAAAATGCTGTTAAAGCAGCGGTAGAGCACAAATCGTTACTTGCCATATTTCCAACAGGCGGAGGAAAATCTCTTACTTTTCAGATACCAGCATTGATGGCAGGTGAAACAGAACGGGTACTGACAGTAGTTATTTCGCCATTGCAGTCATTAATGAAAGACCAAGTGGACAATCTTGAAAAACGTGGTATCGCTGAAGCTGTTACGATAAATGGATTGTTAAGTCCTATTGAAAGAGCAGAAGCTATTGCACGTGTAGAATCAGGTATTGCTTCGATACTTTATATTTCACCTGAGTCTCTTCGCTCGGTAACGATAGAGAGGCTGTTTTTGTCACGCCATATTGATAGGTTCGTTATTGATGAAGCACACTGCTTTTCTGCCTGGGGACAAGATTTTCGTGTGGATTATCTGTATATAGGTGATTTTATTCGTGATTTGCAGGAGAAAAAAGGTCACGGCTGCAAAATACCGGTGTCCTGCTTTACTGCTACGGCAAAACAGAAAGTAATCAGTGATATAAAAGAATATTTCAAGAATAAGCTGGATGTTGAGCTTGAACTGTTTGCCACAAATGCTTCCCGAACGAACCTGCGGTATGAGGTGCTATATAAGGAAACGGATGAAGAAAAATACGAAACGCTGCGTACACTTATTGAGGAGAAAAAATGTCCGACAATTGTTTATGTATCAAGAACAAAGCGTACAAGGCAAATTGCTGAGAAACTATCAAATGATGGGTTTAAGGCGAGAGCTTTTAATGGTAAAATGGATAGCAGTGAAAAGCAGGAAAACCAAGAAGCGTTTATCAATGATGAAGTTCAGGTCATTGTTGCAACTTCTGCCTTTGGAATGGGCGTAGATAAATCCAATGTCAAGCTTGTAATCCATTATGATATATCTGATTCTTTGGAGAATTATGTGCAGGAAGCTGGAAGGGCAGGGCGTGACCAGTCTTTGCAGGCTGAGTGCTATGTGTTGTTCAATGATGGTGACCTTGATAAGCACTTTATGTTACTTAATCAGACCAAGCTAAGCATCAGCGAAATACAGCAGGTGTGGAAAGCTATTAAAGACCTGACAAGAATACGTCCCGAAGTATGTTGCTCTCCCCTTGAAGTAGCAAGACAAGCAGGTTGGGACGAGAGTGTTGCAGATATAGAAACAAGAGTCAAAACAGCTATACAGGCTCTTGAAAATGCGGGATATATTAAGCGCGGTAAAAATGTCCCCAGAGTATATGCAACGAGCATACTTGTAAAAACAATGACAGAAGCTGTTGAGCAAATTGATAGATCTTTCAGATTCCAAAGTGATGAAGAAAGGAGCGTTGCTAAGCGTATAATTCAATCTCTTATTTCAAGCAAGAGTATTTCTAGAGCAGGGAATTCAGATGCTGAATCAAGGGTAGATTATCTTGCAGATAGACTTGGTATCGAGAAATCAGGAATTATCCATTCAATTCAGCAAATGCGTGAAGATGGTCTTCTTGCAGATACAAAAGATCTTACCGCTTATATTCAAAAAACAGATACGGTGAACAAGTCTATGCTTGTGCTCCATCGTTTTCAAGCATTAGAAAACTTTTTGCTGAATTATATTGATGCGGATAGACTCAGTATGAATTATAAAGAGCTGAATGAAGCGGCACTTGCAGCGGGAATTAAAACCAGCTCTGTTAATGCTATAAAAACATTGTTTTATTATTGGACTATTCGGAGTTTCATTCAAAAACAACAGGATCAAGCTACAAATAGAGTAGTTATTGTACCTAAGCTGAGCATAGAGCGCATTAAGCATAAACGACAAAACAGTTATAGCATTGCTGAATTCATTATAAGGTATCTGTTTAAGATAAGCGGTTCTGATATATCTGCAAAAGAAGAGGTTTTAGTTGGCTTTTCTGTTTTAGAGTTATTAAATGCATTCCGTGAGGAGTCGCTTTTGAAAATAAACGAGAGTGATGTTGAAGAAGCATTGTTGTTTCTTTCAAAGATAGGTGCGTTGAAACTCGAAGGCGGATTTTTAGTGCTGTACAGCGGAATGCGAATCAGAAGACTAATACTCGACAACAAGATACGGTATAAACTTGAGGATTACAAGCAGCTTAATGAGTTTTATAAGCAGAAAATACAGCAGATTCATATTGTAGGCGAATACGCAAACATGATGGTGCGTGATTATAATAAAGCGCTTGAATATGTTAATGATTATTTTCAGATGGACTATAAGAAATTCTTATCGCTGTATTTTACCGATAAAAGAGCAAGCGAAATTGAACGGAATATAACACCGAACAAATTCAGGCAGCTTTTTGATACATTGTCTGAGAGCCAACTTAGAATCATACAAGATGATGATTCTAAATATATCGTTGTTTCTGCCGGACCAGGTAGCGGAAAGACAAGAGTATTAGTTCACAAGCTTGCCTCGCTGCTTCTGCTTGAAGATGTTAAGCATGAACAGCTCCTTATGTTAACTTTTTCAAGAGCCGCTGCAATCGAATTTAAGCAAAGGCTTAGAGATCTAATAGGAAACGCGGCGAGCTTCATCGAGATAAAAACATTTCACTCTTACTGTTTTGACTTGCTTGGAAAGATAGGAAATATACAAGAATCTGAAAACATAGTTAATGATGCAGGAGAGCTGATACGCAGCGGTGATGTTGATTTGGGAAAAATCACAAAGACTGTACTTGTAATAGACGAAGCTCAGGATATGGATAGATGGGAATACAATCTTGTTGAAGCTCTTATGGAACTCAACGAGGATATGCGAGTGATTGCTGTTGGCGATGATGATCAGAATATTTTTCAATTTAGGGGTTCTGATTCAGAGTATCTGAAATCGTTTATTACACAACACAATGCAAGTCAGTATTCGCTTGTTGATAACTACAGAAGCAATAAGGATATAGTTAGTTTTGCAAATCATTTTGTAAAGACCATATCTGATAGAATGAAAATAGAGGATATCCATGCGGTTGCACAAGATAAAGGTGAGGTTAAACTATTTAAGCATAGTGGCAGAAATATTGAAACTGCACTGGTGGAGGATCTTGTGTCTGCCAATCTCAAAGGGACAACTTGTATTCTTACCAATACTAATCAAGAAGCGCTGCTGATACTCGGAATGCTTAAACAGAGAGCTTTGCCTGCAAAACTTATTCAATCGATTGACGGATTCTGTGTTTATGATATTGCTGAGATTCGTTTCTTTTTGAAAAAGCTGAATGGAGTGAAACGCTCTCCGATCATCAGCAACGAACAATGGGATAATGCTGTGAAAGCATTGCAAGGTCAATATCATAATAGTGATTGTATGCCAATCGTTATGAATATTCTAAATACATTTGAAAAGATAAACGAAAGAAAATATCGAACAGATTTTGAAGTTTTTCTGCGCGAATCGAAAATAGAGGATTATTATATTAACGAACAAGGTGTTATTACAGTCTCTACAATGCATAAGTCTAAGGGCAGAGAGTTCGACAATGTGTATATGTTACTTGAAAACGTAGCTGTGAATACAGATGAGGAAAAACGGAAGCTATATGTTGGCATGACCAGAGCAAAGAATCAGCTTCATATTCACTATACGGGATGCGCTTTAGATAGGTTTGCCGAATATGCATCTGCTAATGAGACAGATAACACATCATATCCTAAACCTTCAGAAATTATCCTTCAGCTTTCACACTCGGATGTTTTTCTTGATTATTTTAAAGACAAAAAGTCCGTAATACTGCGGCTTAGAAGCGGTGATCATCTCTCAATAAGAGGCAGCAGGCTTTATACCAGCATGAATGGAAGAAGTCAGCCTGTGTTGCAATTCTCGGTTAAGTGCAACGAAAAAATCAAGAGCCTGATTGCGTCTGGTTATGTTCCGTATGATGCGGTGATACGTTTTATATGTGCATGGAAGGGCAAAGAGGATAATGCTGAAACTGCTGTTATATTAGCTGATATTCATTTTCATAAGCAGGAGCAATAAGCTTTTTTAGGAGGAATAGATATGGAAAAAGAGCTTACGAAACTACAATTAGCAAAAATGTATATGGACTGTCTTGCTAAAGGAGTTGACCCTATATACAATACAGACATTGATATTGATACTCTTTACAACGAGCAGGTCATATCTTGTTTCAGGTATATTTCAGATGTTTTGTCAAAAGACATTTACAATTTACAAGACCGGATGAAACAAGGTGATATATCAAACATTTCGGAGCAGCAGCTGTCTGAAATGAAAGTCTATTCTTATAGTTGTAAGGTTAGTGAGCTCGCTTCTGAAATAAATCGTGTGATTGAGGGAACTGGCATAAAGAAAGTGGCTGCTACGTGGATAAACGACTGGCTTGAAAATCAAGGATATCTGCGAAAAAGTGATATTAACAGTCGAGTAGCTACTGAAAAAGGAGAACAGTTAGGGATAGATTCTGAGTATCACAAAAGCGATTACGGTAAAGAATACTACATCAATTTTTACAATAAACAAGCGCAGCAATTTGTCTTTAGTCATTTGAATGATATAATCGCTTCTAGGAAAAAAACAGATGAGATATTTTATGTGAAGACTATTGATTATCCTGAAGATATATCTGTAAGTGAATTTATACATCAGCAACAGGATAAGTGTTTTATCATGGCTATAGGGAGTTGTGATTCGGTTGCGGGCATTGGAAGTTATATAGCTGTATTGCATTATAACGGAAAAAGTAAAGTGCTAAAAAAATCGGGTATTTCAACGGCATCGACAAATAAGTGTATACTCACAGGTCTGATTGATGCAGCATCATCTATCAAATCATCAACAGATGTAATAATTTTATCGGCAACACCGCTGGGTTTTAATTCACCAAAGAGTAGAAACTATAAAACATGCCGAAAACTGTGTGAGATTCTTTTAGAAAAGAACTGTAATGTCTTTGCATCAGTATGTTCAGGCAAGGGATATGAGCTTAATAGTATTGTCAAATCCATAAAATAAAAACGGAGTGAGGAAATGCAATCAATATATAACAAACTTGTCCGTGATAACATTCCCGAAATAATAAAAGCTGCGGGTAAGACATCCCGTATTCATATCCTAACTGAGTCAGAATATATCTCCGAACTAGACAAGAAACTCGGCGAAGAAGTTGCGGAATATCAAGCAGATAAGAGCCTTGAAGAACTAGCTGATATTCTTGAGGTAATGTATGCAATTGTTTCGGCACGAGGATATTCTGTTGCGGAACTAGAAGCAGTTCGCAAAGAGAAAGCTGAAAAGCGAGGAGCTTTTGAAAAGAGGATATTTCTTGAAAGGGTAGATGACAATGACTGATTATAGATCTGCTTCCGGCAGTTCGGCAGAGGATCTTTTCATAGAGCTGTTTGCAGATACCTTTGGCGCTGAAAAAGCTGGGTATCTCTATTCGCAGTACCATTTCTATGATATATACCAGAACGACCGCTTTGCAGACTTCTTTCTTGAAAGCGGCAATAGAAAAATAGCTATCGAAATAGATGACGAGGCGAGCCATAATAAGCTGCATATCTCGCAGAATAAGTTTTATGACGACCTGCTGAAACAAAACAGTATGGTCTATCTCGGCTGGGATGTCTATCGCTGGGCAGTCAAACAAATGCAAACGCAGCCCGATACAGTCAAGGACGAATTGCGTGTCTTTGTCGGCAGCGATTCTGTTTTCCGCGAGGTCGAGGACTACCTGCCTTTGCAGCGTGGAAAAGCTCTGCAAGGACTTGACCTGGAGCTTAAAGAGCATCAGAAACAAGCTCTGAACTCTCTTGAGGAAATGCGCAAAAACCACGAAACAATAGCTCTGCTTTACCACGCAACAGGTACGGGCAAAACCGTAACTGCCGTGTCAGATGCAAAACGCTGCGGCGGAAGAACGCTCTTTCTTGCCCATACCGTCGAGCTTGTCGAGCAGGCAGCCAAAACATTCAAGGAGCTTTGGAAATCCGTCAATGTCGGCAAGTATGTTGATTCGATAAAGCAGCCAAACGCCTTTGTTTTGTGCGGCAGTATCCAGAGCGTCGCACTCAACCTCGACAGATTCAAGCCCGACGATTTTGATTATCTCATAATTGATGAGGCACACCACGCATCTGCCGATATATATCAAAAAGTTCTGTCGTATTTCAAGCCGAAATTTACGCTCGGTCTCACAGCAACTCCCGACAGAGCTGACGATAAGAATATACTTGATATTTTCAAGAATACCGCACATAAACTCGATATTCAAACCGCTGTTGAAATAGGCGAGCTTGTCCCCGTCAGATGTATCCGTATACACACTAACATCGACTTGACTAAAGTCCGTTTCAACAGCGTGCAGTATAATATCCGCGACCTCGAAAGCAAGATTTTTGTTCCTCAGCGTAATACCCTTATCGCAGATACATTTATGCAGTATTGCAGCACTAAGCGTACCGTAATCTTCTGCGCAAGCGTCAAGCACGCAAACGAAATCTCACAGCTCATAAGAGAGCGCGGAGCAAATGCACAGGCTGTCTCGGGCAGTATGAAACCCAGCGAGCGTAAGGAGTGCCTCGCAAAATTCCAAAAAGGCGAGATAAAAGCTCTTTGTGCCTGCGACCTGCTCAACGAGGGCTGGGATTGCCCCGAAACAGAGGTGCTGTTCATGGCAAGACCAACTATGTCCAAGGTGCTCTACACCCAGCAGCTCGGCAGAGGAATGCGCCTTGCAGACGGCAAAGAAAGCCTAATCGTTTTTGATTTTGTCGATAACGCAAGCCAGTATAATATGCCGTATTCAATGCATAGGCTTTTCAAACTCAGTGACTATAAACCCGGCAAACTTGTGCTCGGCACACAGCAGCAAAAAGCAGCCGACGATGACCTCTATGCAAAAGGGGAGAAGCCCGAAGCGGTGGTCGATTTCCCAATAGATGCAACAGATTACGAGGCTGTTGATGTCTTCAATTGGCAGGAAGAAGCCGCAGGTATGATCTCGCAGATGGAGTTTATAAGACGTGTAGATGTCCAGTCCGAAACGGTCGAAAAGTATATCAGAGACGGCAAAATAATACCCGACCTCGCCGTCCCAATGAGCGAGCATAGAGTCTTTAAGTATTTCAAGGAAGAAACACTTGAAGCAGCCGCAAAGGAGTTCGGTTGGAAGATCATAACCGACGATAACCGCAAGAATTTGTTTATGGATATGATCAAACAAATGGATATGAGCTATTCGTATAAACCCGTGCTGATAAAAGCAGTTCTCGCCCACGCAGACAGCAAAGGCAGAATAAAACTTGACGATATAGTTGCATATTTCAGAAGCTTTTATGAAAGCAGAAGATCAGCCGGACTTACTGTTGAAAAGGCGAATAGTATCTTTGCAAAAGGCGGCTATACCGATAAGGAAGCACAACGAAATATCCTGTCCAATCCGTTCAAAAGATTTCAGGATATGCAAATGCTGAGGCATACTAAAACCCTCGGCATCATCGAGGTCGAACCAACCGTCTGGAAAAACCTCACCGACGATGAAAAGTCAGAAATAGTCAGGATTTGTGATGAGAAACTGAACGAGTATTATAACAGATTCTAATATATGTGTTCAATGAAAACCATAAACATCAACAGCAAAGAGGTGAAAAACTATGCTCAAACCAGGACTGTACGAACAGGTTATAAACAAAGAGCTTTCAGCTGAAATAGATAATTCTGAACAGCTTATCGATAAGCGCAATATTGATAAAGCCGAAGCTCCGCAGGTGCTTGCAGGGTACCTGACAGAGATAATAGAAAAGGGACTTTCACGCTTGCCGGGAGATGACCTTGATGGACAGCTTGGACTTGCCAATAAGATCATTATGGCAGTGACTGAACAAACTGGCGACGATGAGTTTGATGGGCTGAGCGTAGACCAGCGCGCAGAACAGCTGCTTGCAGTTGCAAATATGCAAAACAATGCCGATGGAGTCAGAGGACGTATCACTATGGTTCGCCCTGAGACTTCGGTAGTGTCAAGCTCCTTGTTTACAGGTGCAGGACATGAGCCGCAGATGATGACTGAGCTGAAGAAAGAAATCGTTTCTGCTGACAGGATAGATATGCTTGTTTCGTTTATCAAGTGGAGTGGACTTGTGCTTATTCTTGATGAGCTTTCTGAGTTCACCAACAAAGGCGGTCAGCTGAGAGTTATCACGACATCTTATATGGGAGCAACTGATGTTAAAGCCGTTGAGGAACTCAGTAAACTGCAGAACACTCAGATAAAGGTGTCTTATGATACTCAGAAAACAAGACTTCACGCAAAATCATACGTGTTCTACCGTGACACCGGTTTTACAACCGCTTATATCGGCTCGTCAAATATGTCAAACGCAGCTATGACCAGCGGCCTCGAATGGAATCTGAAAATTACCGCTCATGACCAACCGCATACTATCAGAAAAATCAATGCGACCTTTGAAAACTATTGGAACAGCACTGACTTTTCAATGTATTGCGCAAATGAGCGTGAGCATTTGCTGCAGGCTCTGAAAGCCGAGAAATATCATTCTGATAATAGCGATTACAGCTTTGATATAAGACCGTTTTCGTATCAACAGGAAATACTTGATAAGCTTACAGCAGAGCGCGAAATCCGCAAGCATTTTAAGAACCTTGTTGTTGCCGCTACGGGTACAGGTAAAACTGTCATATCGGCGTTCGATTTTAAGCGTTTCCGTCAGCAGAATAAAAATGCAAGATTGCTCTTTGTTGCACACAGAAAAGAAATTTTGAAACAGAGCTTAAAGTGCTTTAGGGGAGTTCTGCATGATGCGAACTTTGGCGAGCTGTTCTATGGCGGCGAAGTTCCTCAGAGCCTTGACAATCTGTTTGTTACCATCGAGACTTTTAATTCGCAGGCGCTTGACCAGCTCACTTCACCAGACTTTTATGACTACATTATCGTGGACGAGTTCCACCATGCAGCAGCACCGACATATCAGCGGCTTATTGAGTATTACAAGCCGAAGATACTGCTCGGTCTGACTGCTACTCCTGAACGTATGGACGGCAAAAGCATATTGTCGTACTTCGATGATAGAATCGCTGCAGAGATACGCCTGCCCGAAGCAATTGACAGAAAACTGCTTTGCCCGTTCCATTATTTCGGTGTGTCTGATGATGTGGATCTGCATGATATAAAGTGGTCGCGCGGCGGCTATGACAGAACAGCTCTCTCCAATATTTATACCGGCAACGATATGCGTGTGATGCTTATTATCAGACAGCTAAATAAATATGTTGCCGATATCGATAAGGTCAAAGGTCTTGGATTCTGCGTTTCAAAGGAACACGCCGAGTACATGGCTCTGCGTTTCAATCAGAATAACATACCGTCTATTGCGTTGACAGCCGACAGCAAAAAGCAGGAGCGTGACTCGGCACAGTCAAAGCTCTCTAAAGGTGAGATAAGGTTCATCTTTACAGTCGACCTTTATAACGAGGGTGTGGATATCCCTGAGATAAATACGGTTCTGTTTTTGAGACCCACCGAGAGCTTGACGGTCTTCTTGCAGCAGCTTGGTCGTGGACTTCGACTGAGTGAGGGAAAGGACTGTCTGACCGTGCTCGACTTTATCGGACAGGCGCATGTACGATATAACTTTGAATCAAAGTTTGCAGCACTGCTCGGCGATACCCAGCGAAGTGTCAAGCGTGAGATTGAAAACGGCTTTCCGCTTATGCCAAAGGGCTGTTACATCAAGCTTGAAAAGCTGGCTCAGAAATATATCCTTGATAACATCAGCCAGGCAGTCGGCAATAAAAGTGCTATCGTCAAAAGGCTAGCAAACTTCACCGAGGACAGCGGCAGAACATTTACACTCGCCAATTTCCTTGATTATTATAACCTCGATCTAAGTTCTATTTACGCAACAAAGAACAGCTTTGCAAGATTGTGCGTTCAAGCTGGTGTAAAAGACAGCTTTTCAGAGGAAATGGAGGAAGTCGTAACTAAAGCGCTGCCCAGATTGTCGTATATCGACTCACATCGCTTGATAGAACTTGTTGTAGATTATCTGCCTCAGATAGACAAGTATACTATTAACGACTTTGATGGTGTACAGCAGAGAATGTGGCAGATGCTCCAGTTCACCATATGGCAAAAGTCATATGAGGACTGTGGTTTCAGCGATCTGCTCGAAGGCTTTAGGAAAATCGCAAAGTCACCAGTGATGCTTGCGGAGATTCTTGAGCTTTTGTACTACAAGTATGACAAGATAGACTTTATCGATGAGCCTGCTGCGGTAGACTTCGATTGTCCGCTTGATGTTCATTGCAGCTATACAAGAGACCAGATACTTGTAGCATTGGATTTCATGAAGCCGGATACCGTTCGTGAGGGTGTTAAGTATCTCGAAAACAAAAAGACCGACCTGCTGTTCGTAACACTCAACAAGTCGGATAAGGATTATTCGCCTACAACAATGTATAACGATTATTCCATTAATGATCAGCTGTTCCACTGGCAGAGCCAGAGCACTACAACACCGCAGAGCACGACAGGACAGCGATATATAAATCATCGTGAAATGGGTTCAAACGTAATGATATTTGTCCGTGAGTTCAAGAATGCCAAGCTTGGCGCTGCGCCATATACGTTCCTTGGACTTGCCGATTTTGTAAAGTCAGAAGGCTCCAAGCCTATGAACGTTGTGTGGAAACTTCGCAAGCCAATACCTGCAAAGTATCTGAAGAAAACTAATCAGCTGACGGTGGGATGATATGAAAACTCTAAGGGTTGTAGCAGCTGTCATATGCGACTCGTTACAGGATAAAAAACGCATATTTGCAACAGCAAGAGGATACGGGCAGTTCAAAGGACAATGGGAGTTCCCAGGCGGTAAAATTGAATCTGGAGAAACTCCGCAACAAGCTTTGGTTAGAGAAATACAGGAAGAACTCAAAACCAAGATAAAAGTTGACGATTATATCGAAACTGTCGAATATGATTATCCTGACTTTCATCTGTCTATGGACTGTTTCTGGTGTGAGATCATCGAAGGGAACCTGATCCTTCTTGAAGCACAGGATGCACGGTGGCTTACTAAAGACGAGCTTGATAGCGTTAATTGGCTGCCTGCGGATTTGGAACTGGTGGATAGAATACGAACATTGATGTAAGTGTGAAAAGCAGACTATTGTTTATGCATTTATCAACAGTCGATTTTCATGATTAGATAGGATAACTAAATATAAATATGTTTGATCAAATCGTTTGAAAGAGGTGCCTTATGAATAAACAGACTGTACTAAAGCTGATTAATAAGGGTGAGTCGTCAACCGTAGAGTTCAAATTAGGAAAGAGCAAAGATTTCACTAATATATATTGTGTAATGTGTGCTTTCGCTAATAGCAAAGGTGGACATTTATTACTGGGCGTATCTGATAATGGAGAAATAGTAGGTTGTGAAGCAAATTATATAAGTTCTAGAAAATCAAGAATTCAAAGGGAAAATGGCAGTTCAAATGCCATCATCCCTAAAATCAATTTTCAAATTGAGATAATAAGCATTGATTCGAAAAATGTCCTTTGCATTTCAGTAAATAAAAGTAATCAGATTCATACATATAAAGGAACTGCATTTTACCGTATTAATGATATAATTGTTAGCCGTGAAGCAGCTAATGCCTATAAAAGAATCAATAGAAGTGGTGTTTACAATTTTTTAATGCATGATGACAGTTCTCAAATTAGTAGCTATCAAGCTGCGTTTAGAATATTAGAAGCATTTAGAAATTGGGTTGAAAATCACAAAGGATGGCAAACAATTCGCAATTTACCGGACTCTTCTAAAGAAAAAGATATACAGCGCCTAATCGATCTGAAGGGAAGAGATTATTGTGAAGATAATAATATTGATATGTCATTGGAAGCCAACGAAGGACCTGGAGCGTTGGATTTAAAGCTAAGTCGAGGAAATGACAAGACAGTAATAGAAATAAAACTTTCTACAAATGATCAATACTTGCATGGATTTGAAGTTCAAATTGAAGAATACGCAAGAGCTGAAAACACAAAAAATAGAATCTATGTATACATCCAACTTGGCAATCCAACAAGAACAAAAAGAATAAGAGAGTTGTATGAAAAAAAGAAAGAAGCAGGAGAGAATCCACCGTTTCTCTTTATTATCGATTCGCAAGAAAAACAATCTGCAAGTAAAAAATGATTCATTTATATATAAGCAAAATGTTAAAAATGGCGCAATGATATAAGTATTCCAAGTGTGCTATATTATTGTAATTATGTAATCTATTAGTTTGGCTAAGGCGTAGACGTTTTTGTGACAATTGAACATATACAGGTATGTCTGAAAAGATGCGATTTTGTAACGAGGTTTTTTGTCATATATGAAGGATTCGACAATTAATAATGGAGGATACTATGAAAATAGTTGAGGCAGGATATAAACTGGATCTACATATTCATTCATGTTATTCGCATGGTAAGGATGGAGCAAAAGTTGCCTTTAATACAATTGATCATCTTGATGTGTTGGCACAAAAACTGAATGAGAATGGTGTTCAGATATGTGCTATAACTGATCATGATGCATTCAATTATGATATATATCATTCTTTAAAAGAATACGAGCAAGTTGGGGATTGTTCTATAGTCAAAGTGTTTCCAGGTATTGAGTTTTCAGTGGAATTTGCAGGTGATTCTGCACATGCCGTTGTTCATGTTATTGCCATTTTTGATGATTCTGATGATGAAAAGATAAAGAATATTAGCAATGCCCTCAACGATGCATCTGGAAAGCCAAAGTATGATAGGGGCATGGCATACTCAGAAGAGACTTTTCTATCCATTTTACGAGATATTAAAATAGACACTATATTGATTGCCCATCAAAAGAATACGATTAGTAGCCAGAAGCCTAAAAAAAGCGACGCTAACAGTGTGGGGCAATCAAGATTTGAAGAATTTATAGAGACAGATTATTTTGAAGCTTTTGAGTTCAAAAACAGACGAAATGAAGTGTTTAATAAAGCATTTCTTTTTAGAGCAAACATGGAAGAGGACATTCGTTTCATTACAGGCTCTGACTGTCATGACTGGAGAGTGTACCCAAAGGAAACGTCATCGGATTCTTCTGAATTTGTATATTCATATGTTAAATGTTTGCCTACTTTTAAAGGACTTGTTATGGCTATCACAGATCATAGGAGGATAAAAAGAGTAAATAGTTTCTTTAATGTAGCAGAATCATACCTTTCTGAGATAAGCCTTACTATATCAGATGAGCAGTATACAATACCTCTTTCTAGGGGGATTAATGTGATAATAGGTGATAATTCCATCGGAAAGTCTCTATTACTACATAAATTAACAGGTTACTGCAAAAAGCAAAAAGGTGGAATAAACGCAAACTTAGTTAAAAGCTATGAAAAATATCTCAAAGCAAATCATATCGTTGTCAACTCTGAAGTCACCCAAGATATGATATTTGGATTTGATATGCAAGGAGAAGTAAGAAGAAAATTTGAAGATGATCCAATAAATTCAGATGAGTTTCTTAAAGAATTTTATCCTCCTGCTATTGATCCTGCACCTTATCGTGAACAAGTTCAACGTCAATTGGACAAAGTTTATCGTTATTTACAAGAAAAATTCGAGATTGATTCTTTAATCAATAATCTTGGTAGATTTAAACTGGAAAACCATGACGAAGAAAATGTTGAAAGCCTAGTGTTTACTGGTAAAGTAAGTAAAGATAACAAAAAGACAGCGAATTTAGGAGATGTTATTTCATCCATAGAAAAAATAATTGAAGAACTGCACACTATTTCTGAAAATCCCACCGTAACTACTGAGGATAAAAAAGAATTAGACGCTATTGAGAAGCAATTGCTTATTATAGCTGAACGCTTTAAATCGAGAAAAGCGAATGTTGACTACGAAAACCGAGTTATTGGCATTTTTCAAACAGTTCTAACGGAATTCAAAGCAGAATATAACCAAGTCACATCAGATGCACACAAAAAACTTACTGCTTATAAAGAAGCAATAAAAAAGGCTGAAGATAACATTATTGATATTATTGTCAGATTGCAAAAAAACGATCGTCCTATCATTGAATTTGAACCAATTGTTATCAAAATACAGACCTATGATATCTACAATTATGAATTCCATAGTAGACTGAGTATTCTTCAAATCACACCTGATTATATTTGGTCACTTTTTGAAAATGCACTAAAAAAAGACACTAAAACAGAAATCCTAGATTTGACCCAAGAAAAACTTGCAAATGCTTTGTTAAGATACGACGGGTCCGAAGCAGGAGCTTTAAATGAGCTTAAGAAAAAAATCTCTGAAATGCTTGATGAGGACTTTAAACCTAAATTTACTATTACAGAATCTGGTCGTGATAAAACTGAAGAATTGTCAGCAGGTTTAAATGCCAAAATATACTTTGATATCCTTTCTTATGCAGATGAAAAGAACGGTATATATATTATTGATCAACCTGAAGACAATATATCACAAAAGTCCATCCGTGAGTATATGCTTGATCGCTTCAAAATTATGGGAGAACGGAGACAGGTAATATTTGTCACTCACAACCCGCAGTTTATTGTTAACCTTGATGTCGATAATGTGGTCTATTTAGGTCGAGATAATGAAGGAAGGTTTATAGTCCAATCTGGAGCTCTGGAATACTGCGACGATGAGTATAGTATGCTTGATATTATTTCTTCACATATTGAGGGCGGCTTAGATACACTACAGAAAAGGTGGAAACGATATGAAAAGAATAATCGAGTTTAAAACAACTGATGATGAGTTCATTTTTTTAGAAAACAGTAGTTCTATTCTGAGTATTGATAAAAATTCTTGCCAACTGAATGTACAATCTTTATATAATTCTTTTTTTGCAAATGGAAAGGATTTTTCGGATATTCAATTCATTGTTCCGAAAGGAATTTCAGGATTGGATAGGCATATTTGTGATACGATTACGCAATTAGTAAATCGGATATGCACGCAGTTGAAAGAAAGAATATCAGATCAAGTGGATGAAACAGAACTTGCTTCGAATAAAACAGATGCAAGTGAATGACATTGTGATTAATAGTAGTATGGAGCCTAACCTATGCCAACCGACAAACTAAAATACATGTTCGACTGGGGCAGCGGAGTCTGCTTGTGGTCGTGCAATAAAGAAGCCAAAGAAAAATACGGTGATTACCCGATTGAAGAAATGGAAAAACTGCCTGTCTCTGCCGAACTGCGCAGAGAGCTTGAATATCTCATTGCCGAGCATGATAAAGCTCTGGATTGGGACGACCCGGGCGGCGACTTGCTGTGGAACGACCAGCAGATAGCAGAATTTAAGCAGCGTGCAGCACAGGCTTATGAGCGGTTGGTTCGTGAGCTTGGCAGCGACTTCGATGTCGAGTTCAAAGAAAACTGGCTTATTTGATTCCCTTATAAAAGACCTGCGTTGTATATACCGTTCCACCAGAGCCGTCTGCACGCTCCGTCAGAGCCACCTTGCCGCTTGACGAGAGCCACTTTCACGGAAGTTGAGTCAGATGTTGATGAGTGTTATGCATATCAAAATGAACAGT
>Ga0256405_10001543_pt1 | contig 61784 bp, 49 predicted proteins | sample RumenRJG_02DNA_FD_189096 | JGI IMG/M metagenome (GOLD analysis project Ga0256405, IMG submission 189096) | Bovine rumen microbial communities from Lethbridge, Alberta, Canada - RJG_02 | ecosystem: Host-associated > Mammals > Digestive system > Stomach > Rumen | place: Canada: Alberta... | reverse complement strand
GAACTGCGTCGCACTATTCTGACCTATCATTTAGACAAAGAAAATATAAAACGATATACATCAGAAACATATGAAACGATTTATCATCATTAGTCTGCTTACTGCATTGGTTGGCCATGCTTTCCCCTGTGCATATCCAGGCACAGATAACTACTACCTATTCTGCGTTTGTGATAAACAGGAATTTAGCGACCGCGTCAACAGCACCACCCAGGACAACTGGAAAGCCTACTTAGGTTCAGACAAGGAGTACTACTGGTTTGATGCTGACGAAGTTATCCGTTTTGCACAAGCCAAGGGTGACGCACTGATGGTCAGTTACGTCATGAACCTGCAGAAATACCTGCAGTGTTCCGACGAGGTACGGAGAGAACAGTGGGACTACCCTACCAAGGAACAGTTACAACAGCGCCGTCAGACATTGCAGAGTGTGCGTACCTATGCCTCTAGCAAACTGAAGACCCGTCTGCGCAGTCAGCATGCCTTGCTCTACATGCGCTGTAATATGCTGTTGGGCAACCACAGTGCAAACGTCACCTTCTGGGAGAATACCGCCAGCCAGTATATTGAGACGGTATATAAGGAGATGATGCAAAACATCTATGCAGGTGCCCTGCTGAAGACCGGACGTGGTACCGAGGCCGCACGACTCTTTGCCGAACAAGGTGACTGGAACAGTTTGATGACGCAATACTACCAACAACGCTCCTTTGTTGCTATACGCCAGGAGTACCTGCGCGATGCCAATTCACCCGTGCTTCCTTTCCTGTTGGAGGACTTCGTCAACAACAGTCAGGAGGCTTACGATGCTGAACATCATGAAGGACTGCCCGGCAAAATGTTCGTTCGCGACATTAAGCGTAGCGAGGCTCAAGAAATGATACGCTTTGCCAGCAATGTGGTGAAAGAAGGCAAAACAGAGGTGCCTGCTCTGTGGAAGTCGGCACAAGCGTGGCTGGAGTATTTCTTCGGTGACCGCAAACAGGCACTGGCAGATGCCAAAGCTGGCACCACACTGGAGGGTACGGAACGCATGAAGGACGTGGCACGCATCATTTATATGTATGTCAAGGCTGATGTTGAACCTATCAACAGCAACTTCGACAACTGGTTGGCAGGCGAACTCAACTGGCTGAATCAGCACTTAGCCAATTACTATTACAACAGAAGCCGTGCACGTCTCCTCAACTGTGTGGTGGGCGAGAAATATGCCAAGGCCAACCAACCCTATATGTCGGCAGCCCTCTACGCCATGAACAATTCTGAATGCGCCTTTACGTTGGTAGATACCATGAAAGTGGAAGACCTGCCACAGTATCTAAGGTATATCGAGACCCCTGCCCAAACTCCGCTGGAGAAAGTGGTAAAAGCTAAGCTAAAGATAGAGGAAGAACGTTTGAACGACCTCATAGGAACCAAGTATCTGCGTGTACGCTGTTGGGAGGATGCTATATTTTGGCTTAACAAAGTGCCACTGTCGTACTATAACCAGAAGGGCTATGCCGTCTATGCAGCTAATCGCCGTTATACCGTGGAGCCGTGGATGAAGCGCCAGTGGTTGAAATCCAACTTGGAATGGGATCATGACGAGATACACCTAAAGAGTAATCCCAAACTGGACTTTGTAATGGAGATGTACCGCATGGAAGGAGAACTTGACCTACTCAGCGGTAAGGAATATTATCAGCGTTGCTATGACTTGGCTGTACGCTACGCTCAGGCACACTTCACGGGCGACTGTTGGTTCCTGACACACGATGGCAAGAGTGTTTACGATGTGCAGAAGCCTAACGAAACCGACCTTGCTGCCAAGGCACTAGCCTATCTGCAAAAGGCTACTCAGACCAAGGATATGAAATTAAAGGAAAAGGCGCTATTTGCGATGACATACTGCATCTTCTACCCCAAAACGTGGTACACAATGGAGTGGAACGACGGCAAGCGTGACTACGAACAGATGGAACATCAAGACTCACCGCAGTATGCTGCCTTAACCAATCTGCTGCGCTTTGAGCGTGCCAACGCCAACAACGTCAGCAACTATGTGACGCTCTGTGATGAGTACCAGACGTTTGCAAAGAGTCACTAAACTACAACAAGTCTTTTATCTCCAACAAGCGATCTACAACAAATGTGGGTCGCTTGTTTGCTTCTTCTGCATTGACATTCCAATGATTAAAGAGCAGGGCATCGATACCAGCATTGAGGGCACCCTGAATATCAGTCTGTAGATTGTCTCCAATCATCAACGTGGTTTCCCGTTCGGCACCAGACACTTTCAAGGCATAATCGAAATACAAAGGCGAGGGTTTGTTGACACCAGCATCCTCACTTAGGATAATGGTATCAAAATAGTCCCTCAAACCACATGCTGCCAGTTTCTTGTACTGCACCTCATGGAAACCATTGCTACACATGTGCATGCGATAACCGTTCTGTTTCAGATAGTCCATCAGTTCATGGGCACCCTCCACCACCCCAGGCTTACAGGAGCAGAAGTCTAGAAACTTGTCGCTCATCTCCAGACAAAGCTGTTCGGTAACAGGCAAACCCTCGCCTACACTAAGTGGACGACGGAAACGCTCCACAATGAGGAATGGACGGGTAATCTCGCCTTTCGAATAGCGTCCCCAAAGGTCGATATTCGCTGCCCAATAAGCATCGTAGAACACCTTCGGGTTAGAGAAGTAACGCTCCAAATGGAACGCATCAAAGGTTTCCCTGAGTGCAATGACAGCATTGCCATAGGTATCGTACAACGTGTCGTCGAAGTCGACAAAAAGGTCTTTATATTTCTTTTCCATAGATCTTTCCTTCATTATCAATGAGCAATATGGTCAGTTCGCCGTTGGGCAGTAATGGAGCGCAGTGTTCATAGCAATGCTGAATGACCGTCTGGGCGAACGGAATTCGCCCACACTCTGGAATGAGTTCCCAAAGTTCCCTGGCCAATGTCATGTTGCTGATATCAATATTAATATCAATCTCCTGCAGCATCTGCTGAATAAAAGTCTTGTCCATCACGGTCTTCCGACTGTGCGTATCAAGATTGCCTGCCGCCAGTTTCACGGCTTTACCCAGCATCACACCCAAGGTGACGCTCTTTATTCCTATTTCGTTGGCAATCTTCAGCGTCTCACCAATATAATTGCCGTATTCCACAAAAGCCTGCTGGGGTAAATCTGGATAAAGAGCCTTGACAAAGCGTTCACTCTTACCACCACTATTGATGACTACCCTATTCGTACCGCTGGCCAATGCCACCTCCATACATTTACGGATAGAGTCGATAAACGCTTCCTCACTAAAAGGCTTCACAATACCTGAAACACCGATAATAGAGATACCGCCCTCAATACCCAAACGGGGATTGAATGTTCTCTTTGCGATTTCTTCACCATTAGGAATGGAAATGGTTATACGAACATTCTCCTTAATATTATTTCGCATCATTTCGCGTGGCCCTTTGTTGATGGCTGGCTCACCTGGAGGATAGTCAAAGCCTGGCAGCGTAAAACGACCCACTCCTTCATCACCAACAATCTCAAAACACTCGTTGACTTCTACACTTGCCCTTACCTCAATACCATTGGTCACATCGGGGTCATCACCTGCCTCTTTGATACAATAAGCATAACCGTCGCCATAGCCCACAGGCACGCTGATGGTCTCGCCATCAGGCAACAGTACAGGAACCTCAGCAGGCATCTCGCCATACAACAACCGCTTCGTAGCAGCAATGGCGGCAGCAGTAGCGCATGTTCCCGTTGTCAGTCCGCTATGCAGTGGATAGAATTCCGGCAACAGCTTTTCTACCATTCTTCTTAATCCATAAGGGCCGTTGACACAGTTGTCGAAATGAAACTCTGGACGTCTCATGGCAATAATCTGCATACCTTTAGCTTTCGCTTCGGCAACCTTCTCACTGAAGCCACCACTCCCGCCACTTTCCTTCAATAAAATGGCATCAGCATCGGGCATAATGCTATCCTCAAAGAAACACAGTTGGTCATCCGTTGCCCCTTGTTGATGTGCCAACTGGATACTACTCTCACGATTCAGTATGCGATAGACAACCTTGACACCTTTGGTCTCCAAGTATTTCAGCTTGCTAATGCTCTGCACCCCCGTAGTGGCCAACAAAGTAAAAGCATCACGGGGACAAGTTCTTTGACAATGGTCATCAACCCAATCAAAAACCTGTCCCCATGATTCTATCCACGTAATATCAGGGTCACGTGGAGGATAGATGCGCTCATAGCGAATAACTGGTATCTGCAAAGAGGATGCTATAGACAAAATAGTCTCATGCAGCAGCGACGCAAAGGGATGGGCAGCATCAACTATCAAACGGATGTCATGCTCACGACAGAACAGACACATCGCCTCACCATCCAGCGCACCATCAATGCGCTGACCATGATGCAACGTGATGTCCTGCTCGCCCGTCTTGGTACTATAATAATAGGTGGAGCTACCCTCTTCCAGTACCTCTGCGGCCTTACGTCCCTCTGTTGTACCTCCGAATACCAGTATCACTTCTTACAGCAGTGCCTGGATCTTCTCCTCAATCTTAGCCTTGGGCTGTGCGCCAATCAGCTTGTCAACAACCTGGCCACCCTTGAAGAATAGGATAGTAGGAATGTTACGGATGCCAAACTCAGCAGCCAGATCCTCGCATTCCTCAACGTCGCACTTAGCAACTGTTACCTTACCGTCGTAGGCTGTAGCCAATTCAGCAATAACGGGAGCTATCATACGGCAGGGGCCGCACCATGTTGCCCAAAAATCCACTACTAATGGCTGTGCGCCATTCTTCAGGCTCTCGAAATTCTCACTTGTTACTGTTACTTCCATAATTTCAATTTACAATTTGACAAATTACTATATATTTCTCAATTTAACTACTGCAAATGGTGTGCCATTAATTGATTTTGTAGTCCAATGCTGGCGATTGTTCAATATACTGTATCAGTTCGCTCTTCACATCAACCATCTTGCTGGTGCTCTTGAGCAGTACATGGTTCTTGCCTGTCAGGTCGTGCAACTGGAAAAAGAGCTTTGTCTTACCAGGATGCGCTTCAATCAATTCACCCAGCTCCGCCACTATCTGATCGTCCAACAGGTCGGACGTCAGTGAAATGGTGATGCGGTCAATGGCCCGTTCCTTGATGGTCTGCAAGAACTCGACACCCGTAATACCGAGGTCTTTCGGTCCGTCTGGATTATACGAGAAACGCGGTTTCACCTTGCCAGTGACATAGACCGACGCACCAACGGTGAAGAATCCCGACTTGTCGCCCCACGCCTCACCAAACAATGCCAACTCGCCAGAGCCGACAAAGTCTTCGAGGGTCACTATACCGAAAGGCTTGCCAGTTTTGGTAAAGCCTGTACGCACTGACGTAACAATACCACCGATAGTGACATCCTCACGGCCTGCCAAATTACCGACATCTGCCAATTCGTCACAACGCGTATTGCACAGATTGTCAAGCACAATCTTATATTCATCCAGCGGATGTGCAGAAAGGTAGATACCCACCAGTTCACGTTCCTTGTTCAGACGTTCAATGTCGCTCCAGCGTTCCTCACTCTTCGGCAACGTCGGTGTCTGTATCTCCAACTCATCGAAGGCACCAAACAGCGAGTTTTGTGCCTGCTGTTTCTCCATCTGATAGAGTTGTCCGTAGCGCATAACGATTTCAATAAAGCTCTCACCCTTGTTATTCGTTGCAAAGAAATCCTCACGACGATAGCCAAAGCTGTCGAAACCACCACTCAGCGCCAAGGCTTCAAAGGCCTTGCGGTTAATCTGACTGAAGTTGATGCGCTGCACGAAATCGAAGATGTCCTTATACGGGCCGTTCTTCTCACGCTCATCGATGATTGCCTGTGCCACACCGTCACCCATACCCTTGATAGCAGCCAGTCCGAAGCGTATCTCACCTTTCTTATTTACACCGAACTTCTGGTATGACTCGTTGACATCGGGGCCGAGTGTGGCAATACCCATCGCCTTACACTCATCCATCAGTTTCGTGATTTCCGTTATTTGGTCACGGCGACGACTCATGATAGCAGCCATAAATTCGGCTGGATAGTTGGCTTTGAGGTAAGCCGTCTGGTAAGCCACCCACGAATAGCAGGCAGCATGCGACTTGTTGAAGGCATACGAAGCGAAAGCTTCCCAGTCACTCCATATCTTATCAAGAGTCTTCGGGTCGTGACCGTTCTTCTTACCACCCTCAATGAACTTCGGTTTCATGGCATCGACAATGTCCTTTTTCTTTTTACCCATCGCCTTACGCAGAGCATCGCTCTCACCACGGGTAAAGTCGGCCAACAGACGACTGAGCAACATCACCTGCTCCTGATAGACGGTGATGCCATAGGTATCCTTCAGGTATTTCTCCATCACAGGGATATCGTAGGTGATAGGTTCCTCGCCATGCTTACGACGGATGAACTGCGGAATATAGCCCATAGGTCCCGGACGATAGAGGGCATTCATTGCAATAAGGTCCTCGAAGACAGTGGGTTTCAGTTCACGCAGATATTTCTGCATACCAGCCGACTCAAACTGGAACGTACCGATGGTGCGCCCCTGCTGATAGAGTTCGAAGGTCTTGGGGTCGTCGATGGGAATGTTGTCCAAGTCAACGTCAATGCCTCGTGTCTGCTTGATAACAGCACAGGCCTCCTTCATCTCAGAAAGTGTCTTCAGTCCCAGGAAGTCCATCTTAATCAAACCTGTCGACTCAATAACGTGACCATCATACTGCGTGCAGTTGGTCTTGACATCCTTGAAGTCAGGGTCATCGGCTGTCGAGACTGGCACCCAGTCGCTAATCGGGTCACGACAGATAATGAAGCCACAGGCATGGATACCCGTACCACGCACCGTACCCTCCAACATCTTTGCATATTTGATGGTATTACGCAGATGAGTGTCGGCAGAGGCTTCTGCCTCCTGTAATTCAGGAACAGCCTTGATTGCATTGGGCAGATTCATCTTCGGTGTCTTACCATCGACATCGGGCAGACGGTCGGGAATAGCCTTACACAGGGCATTTGACACAGCAATAGGCACTTTCTCCACACGGGCCACGTCCTTGATAGAGTTCTTCGTGGCCATCGTAGCATACGTAATGATATGTGCACAGTTCTCATGACCGTACTTATCCTCTACCCACTTCAGCACCTTGCCACGTCCGTCATCGTCGAAGTCGGTATCGATATCAGGCAGTGAGATACGGTCTGGATTCAGGAAACGCTCAAACAGCAGGTCGTACTTCAGCGGGTCTATCTTCGTGATACCCAGACAGTAAGCCACCACGGAGCCTGCCGCAGAGCCACGACCAGGGCCAACCATCACGCCCAGCTCATCGCGGGCTGAATTGATGAAGTCCTGCACAATGAGGAAGTAACCTGGGAAACCCATCGTCTTCATGATGTGCAACTCAAAGCGCACGCGGTCGTCGACCTCCTTGGGCAGTGGTGTACCATAACGCTTGGCTGCACCCTCGTATGCGAGTTTTGCCAAGTAATCGGCCTCGAACTTGATACGATACAGCTTGTCATAGCCACCGAGTTTCTTGATTTTCTTCTCACCATCCTCTTGTGGCAATGGATTCTCACCATTCTCATCAGAGGTAAACTCCTTGAACAGGTCTTCCTCCGTGAACTTCTTGCGCCACTCATCCTCGGTACCAAACGACTCCGGTATGGGGAAGAATGGCATGATGGGGTCGTGGTCCAGACTATATATCTCCACCTTATCTAATATCTCCAGCGTATTCGACAAGGCCTCAGGTACATCCTGGAAGATATCGTTCATCTCCTCGCGGGTCTTAAACCACTCCTGCTTGGAGTAGAGCATACGCGTAGGGTCATCGAGTTCCTTACCCGTTGACAGACACAATAGGTGGTCGTGGGCCTCCGCATTCTCCTGATCTACGAAATGGGCATCGTTGGTACACACCAGTTTGATACCATACTCATGCGCCAACTCTATCAACACCTTATTCGCTTTCTGCTGCAAGGGAAACGTCTCACGATTAGCACGGATGGTAGGGTCTTTCACCTCGTGGCGCTGTAGTTCCAGATAGTAGTCGTCACCAAACAGATTGTGATACCACTCAATGGCCTCGCGGGCTCCGGCAATGTCGTCCTTCAGTATCTTGGCAGGTACCTCGCCTGCAATACAGGCCGAACAAACAATGAGCCCCTCGTGGTATTTCTCTAAATCAGCACGGTCGGTACGGGGACGCATATAATAGCCGTCCACCCACGAATTACTAACCAGCTTGATGAGATTCTTATAACCCTTATAATTCTTAGCCAACACAATGAGGTGGTAGCCGCCCTGGTCCTCACGACCGTTCTTCTGCTCCTTTGAGCCATTTCGGGCAACATACATCTCACAACCGAAGATGGGGATGAAGGGATCCAGTCCCTCCTTCTTACGACCCTTATTAATGCCGCCCACATAGTCGTGAAACTCCTTGATGCCAAACATATCGCCGTGGTCGGTAATAGCCATGCCCCTCATACCGTTGGCTACAGCCTTATCTACCAGACGCTTGATACTCGATTGTCCATCAAGGATAGAGTAATAAGTATGTACGTGTAAGTGTATAAAATCTTCCATATTATGGGCAAAGTTACGTCGAAAAGGTGAGAATACCAAAAAAATTCATAATTATTAAAGGATTTCTTTGTTAGAATGTTTTGCAATTCATAATAATTTGTTACCTTTGCACATGAAAGTATACTATTAACTGTCTCATGGGAGAAAGAATTAAGAAACTTAAAAAGATTAGAATACATCGTGAAGGCACCAACGAGCTCACGCTCAGCATGCTGGCAATAGCCCTTATTGGTACAGGCTTGTGGTACGCCCTCGATACTACCATTCCTTTCTGGATATTCGTGGTCATCTTTGGGGCTGCATGGCTCATGGCTCTCAATTTCTATCGTTGTCCTATCCGCTATTACAATGGTGATACCGACAAATTGGTAGTAGCCCCTGCCGACGGAAAGATTGTCGTCGTAGAGGAAGCCGAAGAGAACACTTATTTCCACGACAAGCGCCTCATGATTAGTATCTTCATGAGTCCGCTGAACGTACACGCCAACTGGTTCCCCGTTGACGGAAAGGTAAAGTTTGTCAAGCACTTCAACGGTAACTATCACAAAGCTTGGCTACCTAAGGCCAGCGAAGAGAACGAGCATGCGGATATCATGATTACGACACCTGACGGTGAGGATATCCTGTGTCGCCAGATTGCAGGTGCTATGGCTCGCCGCATTGTGACCTATGCCAAGGAAGGTGAGGAGTGCTATATTGATGAGCACTTAGGTTTCATCAAGTTAGGTTCGCGTGTGGACGTCTATCTGCCACTGACTGCCCGTGCTTGCGTAACGATGAACCAGCCTACTACTGGCGACCAGACTGTAATAGCAAAATTGGCGTAATGCATAATTCATAATTATGAAGTTACTCAACATCCCCAATACTATCACTTGCCTGAATCTTATTTCAGGTTGTATAGCCACCTATTGGGCATTCCAAGGCGACTATCGCATGGCACTGCTATTCATTGTCATTGGTGCCGTCTTCGATTTCTTCGATGGTATGGTAGCGCGCCTGCTGCACGTCTCCTCCCCTATTGGCAAGGAGCTCGACTCACTGGCAGATGACATTACTTTCGGTTTTGCACCCTCTGCCATTATCTTCAGCTACCTCTCACATCTCACCTCTTACATCTCACTTCTCATCCCATACTTGGCATTCATCATGGCCGCCTTTTCAGCGCTACGTCTGGCGAAGTTCAACCTTGATGAGCGACAGGCTTTGGGATTCATTGGACTGCCCACCCCTGCCAATGCCCTCTTCTGGGGAGCTCTTATTGGTGGTTTGCAGGGTTACGACATCCATTTCGAGGGTATCGAGTGGTGTATCATTGCAGGCGTTTTCATCAGCAGCTACCTGCTGATTAGCGAAATACCGATGTTTGCCCTGAAATTCAAGACATGGGGATGGAAGGGCAACGAAATCAAATACATCTTCTTGCTGACGTGCATACCGATGCTCTTTCTGGGCATCTTCGGACTGGCTGCCATCATCGCATGGTATGTCATCCTGTCGGCAATAAATAGCTATATGTTAAACTAATCTTCACCACTATGTTAAAAGGCCTATTAGGATTCTTTGCCTTTGTTTTCTTCCTGATTGTTCTCATCCTGTTATTGGTGGGAAGCTACCTCTATCGTACCTACAGGAAGATACGCGTTGCTGCCCAGCGTGCAGCTGAACGTCAGGCACATCAGCACCGCGAGGAAACGGGGCGTCAACGCCAGCAGTACAGCCAGCGCCAACAGTATGGCCCAACCAATCAAGCTAGTGATACGGAAGACACCAGTTCTTATGAGCAGCCCCGCACAACGCAGACAGCCACTGGTGAGACCATCATAGATAATCGCCATCAAGAGCGCGAAAACAAGAAGATCTTCGACGACTCCGATGGCGAATATGTAGACTTCGTAGAGGAAACTTGAATCTTGAAACCTTAATTATGCACTAAGGTTCCAATCTCCTCACCGTCCATAACCTTCTTCAGGTTACCTACTACGTCCATATTGAAGACGTAGATGGGCAGGTTATTGTCCTGGCACATGCAGATAGCCGTAAGGTCCATCACCTTCAAGCCTCGCGCGAGTACCTCTTTATAAGTAATAGCGTCGAACTTCGTGGCTGTGGAATCCTTCTCTGGGTCTGCCGTATAGATGCCGTCCACACGGGTACCCTTCAGCATCACGTCGGCCTCAATCTCGATGCCACGCAGACTGGAACCTGTATCCGTCGTAAAGTAAGGAGAACCCGTTCCTGCCGAGAAGATGCAGACGTAGCCCTGCTCCATGGCCTCAATAGCCTTCCACTTGGTATAAAACTCGCCGATGGGCTCCATGCGGATGGCCGTCAGCACCTTGTTCTTCACACCAATAGCGCCCAGTGCCGAACTCAGCGCCAGCGAGTTGATGACGGTGGCGCACATACCCATCTGGTCACCTTTCACGCGGTCGAAACCTTTCTGTGAGCCAGAAAGTCCGCGGAAGATGTTACCACCACCAATGACGATACCAATCTGTACACCCATCTCACTCACTTCCTTAATCTGCTGAGCATAGTCGCTCAGACGTTCAGGGTCGATGCCGTAGCCCTGCTTACCCATCAGGCTCTCGCCCGACAACTTCAGTAGAATCCTTTTAAATCTTGCCATAGTCGTTATATTATAAATTGTACTTCCTTAAATGCATAGCGTCGCTGCTGACCGTCTTCGTCGTTGAGCAACAGATGACCATCGTCCTCTACGCCACCTATCTCGGCCATGAAGGCACCGTCCTTGTCGGTATAGGGGTGGAAGCCCTTGCGACGATAGAGCATCTTCATGTAGCGATCCTTGATGTCAGTAGCAAGGAGGACGTCCAGACTTTTCAGTATCTCCTGCAGCAACTGTTCACGGTCAGTCTCCTGGCCTGTTATCTGCCAGAGCGACACAGGATTTGGCGCATCACTATGGAATGCTCGCTGGTTGACGTTTAATCCCACTCCAATGACACTCTCCTTGATAAGATTACCCTTCAGCGTGTTCTCTATCAGGATGCCCGCCAGCTTGCCATTGCGCCAATAGATATCATTGGGCCACTTGATGCTGAGGTCACCAACCAGTTGTCCTAATGCTTCGACGAGGGCCAGCGAGATAGCCATTGATAGCTGAAACTGCTTGTTGGCAGGCAAATACTCTGGGGATATCAGCAACGAGAACAGTAAGTTTTTGCCTCGCTCCGACTCCCATCGGTTCGTGCCACAGCCGCGTCCCGCCGTCTGATACTCTGTCCAGACAACCTGGCCTTCGTCCACTCGTCCATTCGTCAGACTCTCGCTCGTTCGTCTGTCCTTCAGCCACTGGTTAGTGCTGTCTGTCTCGTCAATATGGATAATTTCCCAGTTCACATTGCAAAGATACAAAAATATTTTGTAATTTTGCAACATGGAACAAAAAAATAAAGACGAGCAGTATATGCGCAAGGCATTAGCCGAGGCGCAAGCAGCCTTCGATGAGGGCGAAATTCCCATCGGAGCGATTGTTGTATGTCAGGACCGCATCATTGCACGTGCCCACAACCTCACGGAGACATTACACGATGTGACAGCCCATGCCGAGATGCAGGCTATCACCGCTGCAGCCAACGAACTGGGTGGCAAGTACCTCACCGACTGCACACTCTACGTCACCGTAGAGCCCTGTACCATGTGTGCCGGAGCCTTGGGCTGGAGCCAGATACCCCGCATTGTTTATGGCTGTCGCGACGAGAAGCGTGGCTACACCGACTATGCGCCCCATGCCTTGCACCCCAAATGTCAGGTCACTGGCGGTGTACTGGAAGACGAATGTCGTCAACTCATGCAAGAGTTTTTCAAAAGCAGAAGATAAAAAATACAGCTGAGGCTAACAGAGAGACAAGTGACGAAATGAGCACTCAAAACTCACAAAATGCAACAAAATGGAACGAAAAAATAGCAAAATAGTTAAAAAGGAGCATAAAATGCATATTTTTTAAAATAATATTTGCTAAAATAAAGCAAAATTAGTACCTTTGCAAACTGCTAATGAGAGGATTTCCTCGTGTGAGGCCAACACTATAGCACGAGTAATCCACTATTTATATTATAATGTACGGGTACATTATTGATAATAACAATTAATAAAATAAGAGAAAAAAATTATCTATGAAGAAAAGACTAACAATGTTTCTCACCTGTCTCTTCATGAGTCTCGGCGTGGCGATTGCCCAGCAGAAGATAACAGGTACTGTCTTTGAGGATAATGGCGAGCCATGTATCGGTGCTACCGTTATGATTCAAGGAACAAAATTAGGAACAAAGACCGACCTTGACGGTAACTTCACCATTAATGTGGCAGAAGGCAAGAAGCTTGTGATAAGCTATGTCGGCATGGTTTCACAAACAGTAAAGGCCAAGAATGGCATGAAAGTCACACTGCAGGCCGATGCCACGCAGTTGCAAGAGGTAGTAGCCGTTGGTATGATGAAACAGGATAAGCGCCTGTTTACTGGTGCAGCAACTAAAGTTGACGCCGAGAAAGCCAAGTTAGACGGTGTTGCTGATATCAGCCGTTCACTGGAAGGCCGTGCTGCCGGTGTATCCGTGCAGAACGTATCAGGTACTTTCGGTACAGCTCCAAAGATTCGTGTCCGTGGTGCTACGTCTATCTACGGTTCATCAAAGCCACTGTGGGTGGTTGACGGTGTTATCATGGAAGATGTTACCGAGGTGGATGCCGACGCTTTGTCTTCTGGTGATGCTACCACACTGATTTCCAGTGCCATTGCCGGACTGAACGCAGACGATATCGAGTCATTCCAGATTCTGAAGGACGGTAGTGCTACCTCTATCTATGGTGCACGCGCTATGGCTGGTGTGATTGTTGTCACCACCAAGCGTGGCCATGCAGGTTCCTCAAAGATTAGCTATACTGGTGAGTTCACCATGCGTCTGAAGCCCAGCTACTCTACCTTCAACATCATGAATTCACAGGAGCAGATGAGTGTCTTCCGTGAGATGCAGAACAACGGTTTCCTGTCATTCATGAGCAGCTACCGTGCTTCGTCAAGCGGTGTGTTCGGTAAGATGTATCACCTGATGAACGACTACGACCCCGCTACTGGCGACTTCAAGTTGGCCAATACTCAGGAAGCTATGTATAGCTATCTGCGTGAAGCAGAGATGCGTAACACAGACTGGTTTGACGAGCTATTCTCTAACAGCATCCAGCAGAACCACTCTATCTCACTGAGTTCAGGTACAGACAAGGCTCAGTACTATGCCTCTTTCTCGCTGATGAGCGATCCAGGATGGACAGAGCGCAGCAAGGTGGAGCGTTACACTGCAAATATCAATGCCAACTACAATCTGAACAAGAGACTGTCATTGAACTTGATTGGTAATACGAGCTACCGTAAGCAGCAGGCTCCTGGTACTTCTAATCAGGAGACCGACGTTGTATCGGGTGAGGTAAAGCGTGACTTTGACATCAACCCCTACTCGTACGCCATCAACTCATCTCGTACGCTGGACGCCAACGAGTACTATATCCGTAACTTCGCACCCTTCAACATCCACAGCGAGTTGAATAACAACTACATGGAACTTGACGTAGTAGACTTGAAGTTCCAGGGGGAATTGAAGTACAAGCCTGTCAAGACTGTAGAGCTGAGCGCTCTTGCCGCTTACAAGTACTCTACCACCACACAGGCCCACTTTATCACTGAGAATTCTAACCAGGCCATGGCTTACCGCATGATGGACGATGCCACCATGCGTAATGCAAACGCCTGGCTCTATACAGACCCCGATGTGCTGAACGCACTGCCTGAGACAGTACTGCCTCGAGGTGGTTTCCACAAAGAGACTGTATACAAGATGAACTCTTGGGACTTCCGTCTTACCGCCAACTATAACGACGTATTCAACGATACACACATCGTCAATGCTTATGGTGGTATGGAAATCAACGACATTGAGCGTCGCCAGACTTCTAACATGAAGGTTGGTGTACTCTACGACATGGGACAGCTGGGAAGCTATGACTACAGCTATTTCAAGCAGGCCAGCGAAGAGAATAACATTTACTATTCTTTGAACAACGGCTACAGCCGTGAGGTATCATTCTTTGGTACTGCAACATACTCTTACAAGAGACGTTACACCATCAACGGTACTGTACGCTACGAGGGTAGCAACCGTCTGGGTAAGGCTACCAGCGCACGTTGGTTGCCTACATGGAACATCTCTGGCGCTTGGAATGCGCACGAGGAGCCCTGGTTTGCCAGAACATTCAAGAAGGCCCTGACACATGCCACCCTGAAGGCCAGCTACTCTCTGACGGGTGACAAACCTGCCGTTACGAACTCAAACGTTATCATCCGTTCGTACAACCCATGGCGTGCTTACTCTTCAGACAAGGAGACAGGTCTGCAGATTTACGACTTTGCCAACCCCGACTTGACTTACGAGAAGAAGCATGAGTTAAACATTGGTGTTGACCTCGGATTCTGCGACAACCGCATTAACTTCCAGTTCGACTGGTACACTCGTAACAACTACGACCTGATTGGCCCGAACCGTGGTTCTGGTGTTGGCGGCGAAATCGTCAAGTATGCCAACGTTGCATCCATGAAGTCTCATGGTGAGGAGTTCTCACTGACCACCCACAACATCAAGACTAAGGACTTCGACTGGACAACAGACATTATCTATTCACACACTCACTGTGAAGTAACCGACTTCGAATCACGTAACCGCGTCATCGACCTGATTACCGGTAACGGTTTCACAGAGAAAGGTTACCCCTATCGTTCATTGTTCTCTATGGACTTCCAGGGTCTGAGCTCACAGGGTCTGCCTACTTTCATCAATGAAAAGGGCGAAAAGACCGTTAGCGATATCGACTTCCAGTCATACGACACCAGCCATCTGGTTTACGAAGGACCGACAGACCCCACTGTCACAGGCTCTATTGGTAACACCTTCCGCTATAAGAACTGGCACCTGAACGTGTTCATCACCTATTCTTACGGCAACGTAGTACGTCTTGATCCGACATTCGCTATGTCATACTCTGACCTCGGCGCTATGCCACGTGAGTTTGCCAACCGTTGGGTAGTACCTGGCGATGAGAACGCTACAACCATCCCTGCTATGGCTGACTTGCGCCAGATTCAGAACGACTCTCATCTGGGCTATGCTTACAACGCATACAACTATTCAACAGACCGTATCGCCAAGGGTGACTTCATCCGCATGAAGGAGATCTCTCTGGCCTACGACTTCCCCAAGACTTGGATTCAGCACCTCGGTTTGAGCAATCTCAGCATGAAGTTCCAGGCCACCAACCCATTCCTGATCTATGCTGACAAGAAGCTGAACGGTCAGGATCCCGAATTCTTCAATTCAGGTGGTGTTGCTGTGCCAATGGCTAAGCAGTTTACCTTCACTGTACGTCTGGGAATTTAATGAGATAATAGATAAGAGATAACTGATATAAGATATAAGAGATATGAAAAAATATATATTCGGAGCATTGACTATAGTATCGGCACTGACGTTGACGTCGTGTAACGACTACCTTGACAAGCTTCCTGATGACCGCGCTGAGCTGAATAGCGAAAAGAAAATCACAGAGTTGCTCGTGTCATCATATCCCTCTGTGACAAACAATCTGATCCAAGAGATGTTGTCAGACAACGTCGACGACAACGGACGTGGCTATACCAGCCCTGTGCTGTGCGAAGAGCTCTATCGTCTGCAGGAGCCCACTGAGGAGAGCGACGATACGCCCTACCATGTATGGGAAGGTTTCTACCATTCTGTGGCTGTCTGCAACCAGGCATTACAGGCCATTGAACAAATGGGCAATCCAAAGAGTCTGCTTGGCGACAAGGCCGAGGCTCAAATAGTACGTGCATACAGCATGTTCCAGTTGGCCAACACCTTCTGTATGGCATGGAACCCTGAAAAGGCTGATGAGTATCTGGGTCTCCCCTATCCGCTGGAGCCTGAGCAGAATGTAAAGACAGTGTACAAGCGTGGCACACTGCGCGAACTCTACGCAGCTATTGACAAGGATATCGAAGAGGCACTGCCCAATATCGCATTGGCCAATGCTGGCTATAGTGTTCCCAAGTACCACTTCAACACCAAGGCCGCTTACGCTTTCGCTGCCCGTTTCAACCTGTACTACATGAAGTATGATAAGGCTGTGAAATATGCCTCAGTAGCATTGGGTAGTGATCCTACTTCAGTGATGCGTAATTACGACCCATATCGCGACCTGGGTCGTCAAGACTTCGGCAACCGCTGGATTCGCAGTGACGAGGATGCCAACCTGTTGCTCATCAACAGCTTTACTCGCAGCTGCCGCTATTTGGTTAGCAGTTCTTTCAATGCCCGCTTTAACCACAACTACAACATGACAGCTTACGAGACCTATTGGGTAGATGGTCCTTGGGGTAGCGGTTCATCAAACAACTCTATCATCTATGCCAATAAGATGTATGGTACAAACCAGTGCGTATCATATCCCAGCTACGATGAGCAGTTTGAATACACCGACAAGCTGGCAAAGATTGGCTATACTCATGGTGTAGACGCAGTATTCACTGGCGACATGCTCATTCTGGAGCGCGCCGAGGCTTACACCCTGCAGGGCAAATATACAGAAGCACTGGCCGACATCAACACCTGGCTTTCTACACACTGTAAGGACAAGGTGGAGGATGGCAAAGTTGTCGCCCCAGCTCCTAAGCCACAGACACTGGCCGACGTTAACAAGTTCATCAACGGCCTTGACTATGCCAAGCGTACACCTCAGGGTAACAGTGAGCGAAGCATGCGTAAGCACATGCACCCGCAGGGCTTCACGGTTACTGCTGGCGACATGGAGAACATGCTGCAGCTGATTCTTCACATGAAGCGTATCGAGAGCCAGCCTCACGGTCTTCGTTTCAATGACTTGAAGCGTTACGGCATTGAGTACACTCATCTTATCAAAGGTGAAGATCCCGTTGTCTTCATTGCTGGTGACCTGCGTGGTGCCGTTCAGATACCTAACACCGTTATGGCAGCCGGTATCGAGGCTAACAAGCGTATGACCGCTGAGGAAATCAAGGCCTACATCGAGAGCACGGAGAGCGAGTATGCTGACGAAGAAGGAGATGAGTAATAACCGAATGAGATAAGGAGATAACAATTATGAAAATCAAAAATATAAGCATCCTATTGCTGACGGCCGCATTGTTCGGCTTTACGGCATGTTCCGAAGACGAGGGCATTCGTTCGGAGAGCATCTTCGACAGTGTCGAGACTCCTGAGAAGACAGAGTTTGACAACTGGTTGGAGACCAACTATCGTAAGCCATTCAATATCGACTTCAAATATCGCTATAGTGATAAGGAGTCTGACCGTGCCTACAACGTGATACCCGCCGACTTTGACAAGTCAAAGGCTCTGGCCATTCTCGTCAAGCACGTGTGGATTGAATCATACGTCGAGGCTATCAGTGCTGAGTTCATGAAAACTTACGTGCCCCGCATTATTCAGCTGACAGGTTCATATAAGTGGAACGAAAACGGTTCTCAGGTGCTGGGTACCGCAGAGGGTGGTTTGAAAGTTATGCTCTATGGTGTCAATGAACTGGATATCGACAATCCACGTATCAACACCACGAACCCATACGAAAGCCATAGTGTCAAGCCTATCGACATGAACTACTGGTTCTTCCACACCATGCACCATGAGTTCTGCCACATCCTGACACAGAAGAAAGAGTACGACCCCCTGTTCCGTACCATCAGTGCATCCAGCTACCACGCTACTGACTGGATCAACCTGGAGGACAAGAAGGTTGCAAAAGAGGGCTTTGTTACCAGCTATGCAGCCAGTGAATACAACGAGGACTTCGCTGAGGTTTATGCCACATACATCACCAACACTCCTGAAGGCTGGCAGCTCATCCTGAACCAGGCTGGTGAAAATGGTACGGCTATTATCAACAAGAAGCTGGAACTGATGAAGACCTACTTCAAGGACAACTGGGATCTCGACATGGACGAGCTGCGCGACATTGTACTGCGCCGTTCAGCAGAATCTGTAACGCTTGACCTACGCACACTCAAATAATAAAAGATCATGATGAAGAAATTATATTATTTACTTGCTGCCACCGTCATCTCGACGGTCTTCAGCGCCTGCTCACTGAAAGAAGACCCCATCTTTGACAAGTCAGCATCGTTGCGCTCTGATGAGAACATTGAGGCAGTACGCACTGTCTTACAGTCTGCAAGCAATGGCTGGCTGATGGAATATTATGGAGGTCTTAGCTTCGGTGGCTATAATGTAATGGTAAAATTTGAAGACGACAAGGCTACTATTGCCAGTGAGAAGTGGGGTAACAACCACGTGGCTGGTATTGGGGCCGACGGTAAAGTCATTACCACCACAAGTCACTTCAAGTTGGAGCAGTCTATGGGTACCGTTCTGTCGTTCGACGAATACAATGCAACCTTCCATTATTACTCAATGCCTAACAACCCTGACTACACTTATGAAGTAGCTGACGGTCTGGCTGGCGACTTTGAGTTCCGTGTGATGAAAGCTGAAAAGAACTATGTAGAGTTGCGCGGCAAGAAGAACAACCATAAGATTGTTATGACTCCCATCCCTGCTGACAAGACTTGGGAGAGCATCATCAACGAGGCTGAAGAGACTGAGAAGTACATGTCATCACGTCTTTACACCTTGGCAGGCAAGGATCTGCCAGAGGGTAAGGTGATAACAGCTACCAGCAATGGCGGCTATCGCAGCTTCGTATTCGAATACCGCGATGCCTTTGACCAGAAGCAGACCGTTGTAGCTCCCTACATCGTTAAAGCAGATGGTTTCTATTTCTATGAACCCAAAGAGGTTGACGGCTTGGTACTCGACGGACTTGTAAAGGGTACTACTGACGACTATTTCGTATTCCGCAACAATGCCAATCTCCAACTGGACACCTACATGCCTACATTGGCAGAGAACCTGGTGACAAGTGCATGGTATCAGGTGTATAGCAGTGTTGGCGACTATGCTAAACCTTATTGGGATGCCATGCTGGAGAAGCTGAAGACCTACGGCAAGAACAAAGATGAGGTAAAGATCTACACGGCTACTATCGGCCTTATCAACGACAAGTTGGTTAGCAGAATGGTAACAGGAGAGGCCGAACCTATCTGGGGCTTCACTGCCGAGAGTCTCAATGATGGTACACGTATCAAGTTCAACCAGAACAGTACCATCAACAACAAGGATGGTAAGAACTATCGTAAGATTGGCTGGGACAAGATACTCAACTGCATCTATGGCCACACCTTCGACCTGGAATGCGACTACCAGCGTCGTCCTACATGGATTAAGATGACGGACATCAATGACCCCACCAATGTCATCACGGTCTACTCTACTCCGACCTATTTCATGGACGTACCTGGCTATTACAACAATCTTGACAAATAATTTATATTAACATACCGGCGGAGGGAAAGGCAACCCTTCCCTCCTTCCGGTTACATAATTAACTTTTTAAAACAAAAAGATTATGAAGAAAACTTTACTTATCGCTGTCGCTACTGTTATGGTAGCACTGGGCGCAAATGCACAAGTTGCACGCGTAGCCTCCAAGACTATGGGTTATGCCGCCTATCAAAACAATTTCAAGCTGGAGAATGTGATGGTTAAAGAGTATCAGTCTCCTGTTAGCAAGAATCTGACTGCACACAGAGCAGCTCCTGCTTCTATCGAAGGTGACTACATCTTGAATGCTGACAATTTTGATGGTTCTTTCACTGCAAGTACCTCTTTCACGGTTGCTTCTCAGAGCGGTACTATCACATTGGATATGTACGATGGAGCTCCTTCATTCGAGTACAATGTTGTTCTGAACGACTTCTCTTATGCCGGTGCTGTTGTTTATGGTAAATATGATGCTGAAAAGGGAATTATTGAGATTCCCGTACAGACCATTTTCACACACGATACATATAAAGAAATCGTCATTTCTGGTGGTTATCGTAAAGGAGAAGAGAATGTTGGTTATGGAAAGCCTATCATCCTGATTGTCAATGAAGATGGTTCTATGGACATTGATGAGGATATTGAAGAGGAAGGTGACCTGCCTACAACCGGTTGGGTATCATTCCTGCCCAACTATGAAGACGGCGGTTTGTGGAACTATGGTTTCGACATTGCCGTTTTGAAGCCCAATGCTACTATGTCTTATACCACAACAGGTAAGAACCTTGGTGGTAATGGATCTAGCTGGGCAAAAGTTAAGAAGAGAGTCAATGTAGAGGACTACGGAACTGAGCTCGTTGTCAATGGCTTCCTGGGTCTTGCTCCTGTCTCTGTTATTGTAGAAGACGGCACCTGCAAGATTCCTTTCGGTCAGCTTATGGATGACCATGATTATGAGGAGCCTTACGGATTTATGCACCTCGTAGGTTGCTATATTGAAGGCAACAGTATTGGCCGTGATCCTAGCAAGGAGTACCTGAATGGTTTTGTTAGCACAGATAATTCCGGAGCAAAGGTTTATGAGTTCTATAAGACTGAGTATAAAGAAGCATGGGAAGATGAGGATGGCAAACACGATGCAGGTAACTACTTTATTGACGATGATCCCGAATATTGCCGCTACTATGCTGTTGCAAGCAACAATGATGCAGACGGTGCTGCTTATTCAATGGGTTGGTGCTGCAACACTTGGATTGAGACTGACCCTGTAGAGGGAGCAGGTATCAGCGACGTGAAGACCAACGCTAAGAGCACTGTGAAGACCTACAACCTGATGGGTCAGGAGGTTAATGCTAGCGCTAAGGGTCTCATCATCCGCGACGGCAAGAAGATGCTGAACAAGTAATTCACAAATTACATACACTACAAAAAATCGGGAGAGCCACACGGTCCTCCCGATTTTTTGTGCATTACATTTGGCTATCTGCAGAAATATGTGTAAATTTGCAAGCAAATTCACAAAAATATGAAAAGACTATCAATACTGATGATGACGATGCTGCTGGGAACAGCAGCACTTTGGGCTCGCCCTGGTTATAACAAACCTGTCGATGTAGTACAGCCCGACGGAACAACGGTTACCCTGCTGATGCATGGCGACGAGTTTTTAAGCTATATGACAACTACCGATGGTTACACGGTAGTCAAAGGAGCTAACGGCTTTTACTGCTACGCAGAGAAGCAAGGCGGCACGCTGAAAGCAACAGCGATGGTGGCCAAGAACGCCGCAGAGCGCTCTGCCGAAGAACAGGCTTTCCTTGTTGGCAAGCAGAAGGGCATCCATGCAGACTTGACAGCAGCAACCAAGCAGTTTAAAGCTCAAGCAGCTCAATTGTATGCGCACAACTATGAACAACCGTCAAATGGCAAACGACGCATCACAACCATCTGGCCGCGCATTAACTATGATAATTTCAAGGGACTGGTCATCCTGGTCAACTGGAACGACAAGTCGTTCAAGACCGACAATCCACAGGAGTTATATCAGAAGCTGACCAGCGAGAAGAACTATCAGGACGACTCTAAAACGTACTATCCCGTATCAGTGACAGGTAGTGCTCGCGACTATTTCTCAGACAACTCGATGGGCATCTTCGACCCGCAGTTTGATGTCGTTGGTCCTGTAAATATCGATTACAGTTGCACCTATCCGCACCCTAAGGATGCTAATGGCAATGTAGATAGCGGCTTTGATAGACGTTTCTTTAAAATTATCAAGGCCGTATTGGATGCAGTAAATAGCACTGTCAACTTTGCAGACTATGACTTAAACAGCGATGGCAATATTGACATGATTTACTTTATCTTTGCTGGTTATGGCAGCTATGTACAGGGAAATAGCAGTGATTACCTATGGCCTCATGCAAACGATTTTACAGGAATACCTTCGTCGTATACAGGAATACCCAGTTATGACGGAAAGAAATTCGGCCGCTATGCGTGCAGCGTAGAAATACAGGACTACGAATCCTATGCCGCTCAGCACCAATGGCTCGACGGCATCGGCACCATCTGCCATGAATTCAGTCACGTGCTGGGACTTGCCGACCACTACGATGTCAACTATGAAGAGAATGGGCAGGCTCCAACCGCAGGTTCATGGGACGTCATGGATGGTGGATCTAACCACAACTATGGACTGACCCCTGCCGGCTACAATGCTTTCGAACGCCATATGCTGGGATTCGGAGAGCCCACTGTCCTCGATGTTGCCGGCACCTATCAGCTGGAGCCGTTCAACACCTCAAACCAGTCGTTCATAGTGAAAACCGCCAAAAACAACGAGGAGTTCTATCTGGAGAACCGACAGAAGACGAAGTGGGACAGCCATCTGCCTGGCCACGGCCTGTTGGTATGGCGTGCTGACACGTCGAAGCCCGACATCTGGAAGAGCAACAGTGTGAATATCAGTCCGACTGCCATGTACTTCGAACTGTACGGCAACAAGGCTGTCTCGTCATTCGACCTAAACGGGACAATATATCCTGACTGGGGCACCAAGAAAGCTGCCATTGACCTTTATTCGATTACAGAGACAGATGGCGTCGTGACCTTCGAGGCAGGCAAAGACCTCTATCCTAATATCGTTGAGGATTTCGAGAATTCGCCAATGACTGACGCAGATGCTACGGACGTAGAGGGCAAGTTCTGCAAGTGGAGCCTGGCAAATGCCAAGATTGTACAGGCAGGTACTTACGGCAATGGCACACATGTCGTGGAGATAAACCGCAATGGTACACTGACCTCATCGGCACTGCCTTATGGACTGCGTACCCTGCAGTTTACCATTCAGAATGGCAGCACAAAAATCAGGTTCACGCCACGTGTCTCTACTGATGGAACGACATGGACGAATCTGGCCGCTGCAAAGGATATTACCAAGAACAAATCGCAGGAATACTCCTTCCAGAACATTCCTGCAGGCAGCATGATTCAGTTCTTTGTTCAATCCAGCAGTTCTTCTGTTTCTGCCTATATTGACGACATCCAGATATCGTTGCCCAAAGATGCATCTGGTATTGACAAAGCACGAATGGCCAAAAACGCTACCAGTGGTAATACATACAACCTTGCCGGCCAGCGGGTTGACAGCCACTACAAAGGGCTGACGATTAAGAACGGAAAGAAGTACATGAATAAATAAACAAATAAGCGGGCCTCAACAGAAGCCCGCTTATTTATTTTCATTTCACCAGCACTACCAGATACTTGCTGGTCGACCAGAACAGCTGAGGATTGGTGATGCGCAGGATATACTGCTTGTTGGCATCCTGCAACAAGGTGTAGCTCGACTGCGGATGTGCCGTCAGCAACTTGGCAGAACGGCTATATAGGCGTATCTCCTTATCCACACGGATGTCTATCTTGGTGAAATAGTCACGATTGAAGTTGGAGCGCAACACCTTGCCATCTTCAATGATGCGCTGGTCTTTCAGCTCCTTCTTCGTGCCATAGGCAAACCATGCCGTATTGAGCTGCTTGTCCTGCGACGTGATGGTCTGCGACTTCTGAGAGGACTCTTCCTTCAGATTGCTGACATTGGTTGACAAGGTTGTCACCTGTTGGTTCAATTCACCAATCTGTACATCCTTAGCCTCCAGCTCGGCCTGCAACTGACGCAACTGGACATCCTTCTCCTCCAACTGCTGGGTAAGGCTCTCCAACGTACGGCGCAACTGATCGCCCTTGACGGTGCTCTGGCGCAACTGGTTACGCAACTTACTAATCAGCTCACGGTTCTGCTGCATCTGTCCCTGAATGAACTCTATATTCTCACGAATGCGCTCCACCGATGTGCTACCCTCACCCGCTTTCGCAAGGGTGACACGCTCTTCAGCCTCATTGATGGCACGGAATCCCTCCTGTATGTCGTTCATCGTTGCCATCATGTCGTCTATCTCGTTGTCTTTCTGTTCAATAATACGCGTCAAGGAGTCGCGTTGCTGCAACAAAGCCTCCTGGACTGGGTCATTTCCTTTCTGTTTACATGCCACCAATGCCAACAGACACGCAGCAGCTATCAACATTTTCTTCATAGTCGTTATCTCGTTTTTGGTTATTTCGTTATTACGTTATATCGTTATTACGATTTACCCGCCAGAACAATTACAAACTCACCACGCGGCTCGTGCTCCTGGAAGTGGGCTATCACCTCCTGCAACGTACCGCGCACGCTCTCTTCATGCACCTTGGAGATTTCGCGGCAACAGCTCACCTGACGCTCAAGGCCGAACACCTCGCCGAACTGCTGCAACGTCTTCAACACGCGATAGGGCGACTCGTAGAATACCATCGTGCGCTCCTCGTCCTGCAACGACAGCAGCTTCGTCTGGCGGCCTTTCTTCTGAGGCAGGAAACCCTCGAAGCAGAAGCGGTCACAAGGCAGTCCACTCGACACCAGTGCAGGGACAAAAGCCGTAGCACCTGGCAAGGTCTGCACCTCGATGCCGGCCTTCACGGCCTCACGCACCAGGAAGAATCCTGGATCGGAGATGCCTGGTGTGCCCGCATCACTAATCAACGCCACCGTCTGACCAGCCTGTAAGCGTTCAATGACCGATGCCGAAGTGCCGTGCTCATTGAACTTATGGTGCGACAACAAATGTTGCTTGATGTCGAAATGCTTCAATAGGATGCCCGACGTACGAGTATCCTCCGCCAACACCACATCGGCCTCCTTCAGTATGCGGATAGCCCGCAACGTCATATCCTCCATATTCCCCACAGGCGTGGGTACAATGTATAATATTCCCATAACGCTGCAAAGTTAGCAATTTTCGCACAAAACTATTGCCCTTTAACTCCCTTTAACTCCTTTAACTTCTTTAACTCCTTAAAAAACTGTATCTTTGCACCATGATTACATATCCAACATCGGGCGAAGCACGCCGCCCAGGAAGAATAGAAGTAGTATGCGGCTCCATGTTCTCCGGCAAGACCGAAGAGCTGATTCGCCGTCTGCGCCGTGCCCAGTTTGCCAAGCAGAAGGTGGAAATCTTCAAGCCAGCCATCGATACACGCTATAGTGACGAAGAGGTCGTCAGCCACGACCACAACGCCATACCCTCTACCCCACTCGACTCCTCGACCAGCATCCTGTTGCTGTCCAGCGATATCGACGTAGTAGGCATCGACGAGGCCCAGTTCTTCGACGACGGCTTGGTCAGCGTCTGCAACGAACTGGCCAACCGCGGTATCCGTGTTATCATTGCCGGTCTGGATATGGACTACAAAGGCATACCCTTCGGGCCGATGCCTGCGCTCTGCGCCATTGCCGACGATGTCACGAAGGTACATGCCATCTGCGTCAAGTGCGGCTCTCTGGCCTATGTCAGCCACCGCACTGTACAGAACGACAAGCGCGTACTCTTAGGCGAGACACAAGAGTATGAACCCCTCTGTCGTGAGTGCTACCAGAAGGTAATAGAAGAAGAAAAGGCAAAAAGTGCCCAATAAATTTGGCCAATTCAAAAATATTGCGTACCTTTGCACCCGCTTTTTAAGCACTGATCCGCTAGCTCAGTTGGTAGAGCACAACACTTTTAATGTTGGGGTCTTGGGTTCGAGCCCCAAGCGGATCACAGAAAAGAGGTCATAACGACCTCTTTTTTTTGCTACATCATAATTTTTTTTGTATCTGAGCTTGGTGGTTTGTAGAAAAATAAGTACCTTTGCAGACAAAGCGTGTAAAACCGAACAAGAAAACCAACAAATATTACAACCATTCTATGATTTATGTTTCACTTTAAATGATAAAAAATTATGAAAAAAATGATGATGATGCTGTTTATGGCAACAGTTGCCCTGACAGCAAGTGCACAGAACGAAGTTGGCCAACTGACCTTACAACCCAAAGTTGGTCTAAACCTTGCAAATGTCTCAGACGCTGGTAAGATTAATGACGAATCCAGCAAGATGAAGGCAGATTTCGCAGTAGGTGTAGAGGCTGAGTATGGTCTCTCTGAGAAGTTCTCTGTCGCTGCTGGTGTGCTGTATTCTTTGCAAGGTTGTGACTATGGAGAATACAAACTGAAGATTAATGGAGAAACTGTTAGTGGTTATGATAAGAACCAGTACAACCTCGGTTATCTGAACATCCCCATCGTGGCAAACTTCTATTTTGCTAAGGGTTGGGCTATCAAGGCTGGTGTTCAGCCAGGTTTCCTGCTGAGCGCCAAGAATAAGGTTGACGGTGTTGGTGCAACTGAGAGCTATAACGATGACATCAAGGATACTTTCAAGTCTTTCGACCTGTCTATTCCCCTTGGTCTCTCTTTTGAGTATGAGAAGGCAGTTTTCGACCTTCGTTACAACCTTGGTGTGACTAAGATGAACAAGGAAGGTGATAACAGCTTAAAGAACAGCGTCATCCAGTTCACTGTCGGCTACAAGTTCGCCCTCTAATTCTTGCAAGGAATTATTAAACAAGGAATCGCCCAGAGGACACACCCCTGAGCGATTTCTCTTTTCAGACATCAGATATCATACATCTTCTCTGCATGGCAGAGTGTGGCGTTGCGAATCCATCTTCCTTCTTACATCTTACATCGAAAAAGGGCCGTGGCCCTTTAGAGTCCCTTGATAAGGGACGGCTATAATGCAGGGTTATAGCCCATACAAGACACAGTTCCCAATGCCGTCAAGAATGCGGTGGCGGCTGCTACTATCACCTTCAACAGCACTTCCCAAAAACGTGAATTCTTCATACCTCTTACCTCTTAATGCTTAATTCTTAATGCTTAATGCTTAATCGCTTTAGCGACAACTCTTAATTCTTAACTCTTAATTCTTAACTCAAAAAGTGTCGCCCCGAAGGGCGCACTTTTTAAGGTTCGGGCTCCTCTTTCTCCACGGTGTTCAGAGGCAACTCCTCTACGCGGCAACCCTGCAGGAACTGCTTCGACTTGTTGCCACCCGAGTCGGTGGTGCGCTCAGGCATGAAGACGACGTGCAGACCCTTGACGTGCTCGCTGACGCTGTACTTGCCGGCGGTCTGTGCACCCTTCGACTCGATGCCGATCTTGAACGAACCGAAGCCGTCCAGCTTCACGCGCTTGGAGTCCTGCATCTGGTCCTTCATGACCTCGACGAGCTCCTCCAGTACCGCCATCACGTCCGACTTCTTCACGGTACAGTTTCGCTGGATAATCTCCGCCAGCTGACGGGTGCCGATTACTGCGGTGGGCACGGCGCGTGCATACCACTTTCCTGAACGCTTGGTACCAGTTGACTGGTCCTGATGCAAACGATAAAATACTGCCATAACTAGTAATTTTTTAAATGGTTAATGATTTGGTTGTTTACTCTCTGTCTTGTCAGCCTTCTAGCTGGATTTACCAGCCTTGTAAGGCCTCCGTATCAGGCTGATATGGCGCCGTATCAGGCTAATACGCATCGCTATCAGGCTGTCTCGTGGCGCCGTGAGACTACCTTGATTTTGACGATACAAAGATACAAAATTTATAGGAGACTAGCAAATTATTTCTCAAAAAAGACACGCAAAAAAGCACGCCCCCGATTAGGGCGCACTCCATTTCTCGCATTCTTGCATTCTTGCATTCTTGCATGACGTGCTTCCATTGGTACTACTTTAGTGCTAATTATTAATATATTATAATATATTAATAATTAGATAATATATCCCTCTTAGGGACACACCCTGTGAAAGGATGCAAGATTGCAAGATTGCAAGGTTTTTGCATTTTCTTTAAGGTGCATTATTTGCACGTTAAACACCATTTGATCTATTTTGATCTATTTTGTTAAGTTTTGATCTATTGCTGGATTTCTTCCGTATTTGTACTAACTTTGTGATTTGAAACGAACAACTGGGTAACACCAGCTGACTAAATCACAAAATAATGAAAACTAATTCAAAAGCAAAACCTTTTATTAAGTGGGTTGGAGGCAAGGGACAACTCATTGAACAACTGGACGCACAACTACCTGCGAACTTCGAGAACTGGAATGATGTAACATATATTGAGCCATTTGTAGGTGGTGGAGCAATGCTCTTCTATATGTTACAGCAATACCCAAATATCCGTCATGCTGTCATAAATGATTTGAATCCAGATTTGACTACCTGCTATCGCACGGTTAGGGATATGCCTGAGCAGCTGATTACTTCCTTGATGGACATTCAGAATGCTTACAACGCTCTTGAAACAGAAGAAGGTCGCAAGGATTTTTTTCTCGCAGTTCGTGACCGCTACAACGAGAAAAATCTTGAACCTTTGGAGAATACCACCAAGTTCTTCTTCCTCAATCGCACCTGCTTCAATGGTCTCTATCGTGTGAACAAGAAGGGACTCTTCAACGTTCCGTTCGGTAAATATACCAATCCGCAGATTTGTGACCCTGCGACCATCCGCAAGGATAGTGAACTGCTTCAACACGTTGAGGTACTGACAGGCGACTTTGAAGCCACCTTCGACTATGCTCAGGACAATACGCTATTCTATTTCGATCCGCCTTATCGTCCTCTCAGCGACACGTCCAGTTTCAACGATTATGCCAAGGAGGCATTTAATGACGATGCGCAAATTCGCCTGAAGGAATACTGTGACCGTATCAACGAGGCTGGCTTCCGTTTCATGCTCAGCAACTCTGATTGCAGGGGTAAGAATGAAGAAGACAACTTCTTTGAAGTGAAACAGGTACCAGGTACCTGTTCCATTGTTATTTAATTACCCTTTTATTTGGCTGTTCAGATTTTATTTGCTACTTTTGCAACGTGAAATAGAACATTAAACGTATTAAGACTATGGCAACAGCAATAAGAGCTATCCCGACTCTCTATGGCGAGACGGCAAGAACATTTGAAAGCGAGGCCACGCTTACGGAGCAAAACCCCGGCACAGAGGACTATCGCCATGAGGCACAGGTGGTCGCCGACTTCCTGAAGACATGCACAGCCCTATGACTGTAGAGCAACTCCTAAGCGAATGTGACCTCGTGCGTCTCACAGAAGAAAGGCTTGCCGCTTGCAAGCCTTTCAGTTGTGGCGAAGGTGACCTTGATGAATTCTTTGCCAAGGATTGCCTTGTCAATCAGCGCAAGCTGCTTGGCAAAACTTACTTATTCTGTTTAAAAAGCCAGCCTGATACCATTGTTACCGCTTTTTCACTCTCTAACGATAGCATCCGTTTGACCAATCGAATAGCCGATGAAGACAAGGAGCAGTTTCTTGATGACACTGATTTGCGCGATAAAACGTTGAAGCGTTTCCCTGCCGTACTCATCGGTCGTCTTGGTACTAGCAAGGACTTTGCAGGTCAGGGCTACGGAACGGCCATCATGGACTTTATTAAAGTGCTCTTCCGCACCAATAACCGCACGGGATGTCGTTTTCTTATTGTCGATGCGTTGAACCGTCCAGATACGCTCCATTACTACGAGAAGAACGGCTTCCGTTATCTTATTGCTGACGAGCGTCTGGAGGCCAAATACATGGGTATCGGCGTGGGTCGCCTGCCGCTGAATACTCGTCTGATGTATTTCGATTTGCTTAAACTGAAAGTTAATTCTTGATAATGACACAGGAGCAGCAAGTGATAGAGACACTTCGTAGTATTGGCGGCTATGCCACTTTACGACGGCTAAATGAACTTGTTGATTTCTCAACGTGGGCGACTAAGACTCCTGAGGCTTCTGTAAGGCGCATCGTTCAAAACAGTCATGAGATATTCAAGATTCAGCCAGGCTTATGGGCTTTGGAGGAAATGCGTGATGTTGTACTACGGCGCTTTGATTTAAAACTCGGAAATAAGAATAGTGAAGAAGTCTTTACTCATGGTTACTATCAGGGCTTACTTGTCGAGATTGGCAAATTCCGTCGCCTGACAACATATGTTCCTGCACAAGACCAGAATCGTCTTTTCATTGACAAGAAACTCGGAGAGATAACGGATACAACGGAACTGCCAGACTTTACTTATGATGATTTGAAGCGCAGGGCCCGCACGATAGATGTCATTTGGTTCAATGAGCGCAATATGCCATCCGATTTTTACGAGGTGGAACATACAACCGACATCAAGAACTCGCTAACCAAGTTTTACGAGCTTCAGGATTTCAATGCAGGTTTCTTCATCGTAGCTGATGCCAGCCGCAAAAAAGAATACGAAGACAAGTTACACGTTTCAATGTTTTCGCCCATTGAGAATCGTGTCAGATTTCTGAACTACAAACAAGTCGTGGACTTGTACGAAGGACTCAAAAAGGTTGAAGGGAACCTTTGGTAATAGGCGAATTGATCTTTTTTGATCACGAAAGTTAAACAATGATCTAATCGTTTTTTTGCGAAAAATTGATCTTACTTTTGCAGTCTGAAACAGAAGGCTGTAAATGATAGGTCATGCTACGATATCAAGACAGGAAAGAAGTGCTACTACGGTGGCACGTAGCAGCCGATCAATTCAGGCAAAGCAGCTTTCATTATCGTTTTCCTCCAACGACAACTATCTTACTCCCTATTACAAATCCCCCAACCACGACTTCAACCTGCTTCTTGGCGATACTTTCGAGCTGTTGCCGCAGTTCGACTTCAAGTTCGACATGATATTTGCCGACCCGCCTTATTTCCTTTCAAGTGGAGGTATCAGCGTACAGAGCGGCAAGGTGGTTTGCGTTGACAAGGGCGACTGGGACAAGAGCATGTCGCAGGAGGAAATCAATGAGTTTAACATGAAGTGGCTCTCGCTTTGCAGGGAGAAACTGAAAGACAATGGTACCATTTGGATTTCTGGTACATACCATAATATATTTAGTGTTGCCAATTGTCTTACCCAGTTGGGTTATAAAATTCTGAATGTGATAACTTGGGCTAAGACGAATCCACCGCCCAATATTTCTTGTCGCTATTTTACCTATTCGACGGAGTTTATTATCTGGGCTCGCAAAAGTGCTAAGGTTCCACACTACTATAACTACGAGTTGATGAAGCATATTAACGGCAATACGCAGATGACTGACGTATGGCGTTTACCTGCTATTGCTCCTTGGGAAAAGTCTTGTGGCAAGCATCCAACGCAGAAGCCCTTAGGTTTGCTGAGTCGTATCATTATGGCTTCCACAAAACCAGGTGCCTGGATTCTTGACCCATTCGCTGGTTCATCAACAACAGGCATTGCAGCCAACCTTTTGGGCAGACAATTCCTTGGCATTGAGCGAGAGCCAGAATTTGCAGCAATGAGTAAGGCGCGTCGTGAGGAAATTGAACGCATTGAGAACTATGCAGGATACCGCAGGAAGATTCAGGACATTATGAAGGCAGAGGATACTCAAACAGACATCTTCAGCTGTTGTGAGTCTGAGCCTTTCGAAAAATTGCCGTTTGATATTGATTCTAAGGTGATAAAATTGCGCAATAAAGCAGAAAAGGACAAAGTCTACATGTATGCTATAGGGGCTGCATCTCGTGCCAAAACCGAATCTGCAGGCAAGCTAGCAATCGGCATCAAAGATAGTGGTCTTGACAACATCCTTGTCAGAGATATTGGCTACATAATATTCCACTACTGGAAGAATGAGAATGCAACACCATATAAACTAACCAAGTCGCCACGCATAGTTGATAAACAGGATATCCCAGATGGATATATGGTACGCATGACGAAAGACTCTCAACGCTTTCTACTATTGGATTATAAGCCATCGAGTCCTGCTAAGATAGGTACATTCGACATCTTGAAGGTTCAACAAAAGGGCAAAGTGAGGTATCTGCCGTTTGTGACATATTTGAATCAAATCCAGGTGTTAACAAAATAAATTATTATAACGGAATAACTACCCAAAAGGCCAATGATGAGTTGATTTCTACTACCCAAAAGGAAGAAGAAACTACCCAAAAGGCGATATTTGACTACCCGAAAGTGCATCCTTCTGTCACCATACAGGAAGTATAAAGACTTGGGGCGGGTTTCCTGACCGAGGTCAGAGTGTGGCTTTGCAATCCGCTTGAACTACAAAGGGTGGGTACAAATTGCCCCCCCATATTCAAGTACATAACAAAAGCAACCTCTATTGATTAAAAACTCAACTAAATATTTGGTACAATAAGAAATTCTTTGTAATTTCGCACCTAGAAAATACTTTTGCGGAAGAAAGAGCCTGAGCTCTTCGTATTCCCCTTCGAACTGCAACTTCAAAGGAATCCACGAAGACGGAGGCATCAACGCTCACACCCGTATAGGCGTGGGCATTGGTGGTATTCGACAAAGTGGATAGGTGTTGCAGCCTCGAAGGGTTTGTTGTTACTATTGGTGACCCACGCTCTTTTCAATAATATCTGTAGTTAACTTGAATCATATATGAACTAATAATTAAAATCTATAAATAACTATGTCAACATTTGCTATATACACATACAGATTTGAACAGATAAAGCCATCTGACAAAGAAGAACTTCTCCTTGACAATTTTCCTATACCGTATTGCACGGATAAAGAGTTCGAGATGAGACAGAAACTATTCCGTGAATTCTTTAAAAAGAATATTCCCCTTGAACAACGGACATTTCAGAAGGGGAAGTCAACTTATGTATATGATACCATATTTATTGAAGGAAATACTGCAATTATGAAATTTGGTCGATTATCGAAGAAAAGCTATACCGATATAAAACTAAATGATCATAAAATAGAGGATTATCCTTGGTGCTATGTGGTTTGGGACAATCGTGATGGAGTTCAGAGAATGTTTATCGAACAGAAGACAAGCGCTTGGAAAAACACAGAGAAGACAACAGGAACCATGAAGGTCGCTATTGCCTTAAAATACATTCTTGATAAATGGATGTCATATAAGTATGGTATTCATTTTGATATTGGTGACGGCCCCGTGTATAAATCGGATGATTTTTGGGAATATGTAAAACATTATCCACAGGGGTTTACCAGAGTTCATTTTTCATTTCCACCTCCCAACTTGGGTCGCTTAATGACTTTAGGAGATAATTTAAATACTTTGAGGGAAGAGACTGGCGGTGGCGTGGATGCAGACTTAAAAGCACCTAAGGGAAGCGTTCTTGTTTTGGACAAGGACAATCCACAAACTCGTTCACTAATTGATTTACATTCTGCATGTGGAAAGGAAATAAAAGCATATCCCAAAGATAGTCATGCAATGATAAGAATATCGGGTGATAACTTGGAAAATGACGTTGTAATGGAATTTCCAGATGCACTAATACCCATTTTGACATCAAATTCATTGTTTGGGAAATATGACTTTGATAAGTTTATCGAGATATTGAATAGCGCTAAGAACGTATACTAAAATGTATAGAAAGTTATCTGTAGAGGAGCGTATAAAAAAACGTGAAGAATATAGACAGAATCCTATATATAGGATTTTGTATACTCCACTATGGAGACAACGTGGCGAAGATCTCTCACCCGAGGATGTATGGGAGGAAGCAAACAATTTGGCATATAAGTTGAAATCAATAACTAGCGATAATTGTAAAATCATAGTCGCTGAAGAGTTTGATGATCTGTGTGAACGTTATTCTTTTTTTCAAGTTGAAAACGATGTCGTTATAAAGAGAAGCTATGCTCAGGCAGAACATTCGGCAATGATGGTGTCACTCGTTGCTTTCTTACTGTTAGCCAATATCTATCCAGAAGCGAAAGATCATCCATATCTGAAAGTTTGCCAATCATTGACGGACGTAGCCAGCAATATAAATGGCTATACTGAGATATATGAGGAGGCGAGGGCGATTGAAGATGAGTACGAAAGTCACGGTGAGTTCATTGAGGTTGCAGACTTCATAGAACAGATGGCGCTAAGGGATACTCCATTGTCTTCATCTGAGATAGCTTTTGCTCGAAATGTGGTTGGACAAATAGTAAGTGAAAATAGATTCGTTCATATTGATACGATGAAAGACAACGAGAGAATATTTTCACGGGTTAGCGATATGAACGGCCATTGCTTCCAACAAGAAATAGACCAGTTACGTGACATTATAAGAAAGGTGGAAGGGGATGATAGTGAGCGCTTGGATTATAAAAATGTCGTTTTTGCTAAAGAGTATGAAGAAAAGATAGCAGATATTCGTAAAGCCATCTTACCATTTGTTGAGGGTGGTCCATATCACATCGATAAATCCAGAAAGAATCAATGGCTCGCTATTATTGAACCTTTGAAGTTAATTGATGGACTGTTGATAACTCATGAAGAAAGACCTAAGAATAAAGAATGTACCGATGGTGAAATTTGTGACCAATTGAAAGAGTTCTTTAGTGATATAGTTAAAACATTGGATTTTGACAAAATACCCAAATCTATTTCTGCTGAAAGAACTCAATGGAAAGAAAGAGGCATTGGATTAACCCTCTCTGATTGGAACAACTATCTTAATTCTCCAAGAAGCGAGACAAAATACAAGGCTCTTGCGGATATCGCCAAAAGAGTTTATGGCGAAGTTGTGAAAGTGATAAGAAGGTAAGTAATTGCCTTCTTTTTTTTCTTTTATTGGATGACTTTTATCCAATTTATTGGATTGGTTGGATTGGTCCAATCAATCACCCATTATCCTAATTTTTGCTCATAAAATAGCTGTACCTTTGCAATGTAATCAGAAGTCGGAACGGGCTCGATAAACCCACGAAGACGATGGTCATACGTACCATATTATTTATTAATTTAAAAAATTACAATTATGACAAAAGGAATTTTTTATGACTCGATTGGCGGATGGATGCACAAGTGTATGTTCGCAGGTCTGGACAAAGAAGGTAGAGCACAGTGGATGATGGTGGATCAGGGTGCTGAGGTTATGATGCTTGACGACTATTTAGACATCGGGGAAGTATGCGGTGAGCTAAACCTGCTATGCCTGATGGGTGAGGAGGTGGAATCGTCGACGATGGCATTGCTACTAGGTGCTGTAGTCCAGTCGTATGGTCCTGATATCCCCAGTCAGCTGTCTTATTGTCTGGAGCGTCTGAAGAAGTGGAATGTGTCGTGGCTGCATGACCCCTTGGAAATGGAGGTGCGCCCACTGGAATATCTGGACGAGGCAAGCCAGCAGAAAATGTTCCGCTTCTACATCAGATGCAAGAACGTTGGCTTCGTTACTGAGGCAGACTGCTTTGAGACGATGGACGGCTTGATGGACTATGTGCGTCAGTACTTCGACGCATTAGAGATGGGGGCAGGAATACCCATGACGGCAAAATTTCTATCAGCTGATAAGGAGCTATTAGCAAAAGTTAGTAAGGTGGATTTGGAAATGTTTGACTGGTAGTAAATAGCATCTCAACGATGAAACAGATATTCTACGAGACGAATGCTTGGGGAATCCGAGTGAAAAAATGCTGCATGGCATGCCGGTGGAAGGCAATGACGAGGGCTCTAACCTTGCGTCGGTGCAAGAAGACGGGCAAGGATGTGAAACCGCTACACACTTGCAAGTACTGGGAGATGAGCGAGGCTCTAAAGATGGCCGGAAGGTCGCAAGAATAATTAAATCAACATTTTAACAAACAACAAAATTTAAACAGTATGGAGAATTTATTTTTCATCAAAGAGGTAGGCGCATACTCTGAGCGTCAGTATCAGAAGCAGGACGGCACATCTGAATACTTCAAGAGCCGTGGTGTAGTGATGAGACATGGTGGCGACACCCTCTATGGCGAGATGACAGGTGAGCTGGCATCGAAGAATCGAGAGACGGTGTATGACCCTAACAGACTCTACGTGGTAAAGGGCTTCTGGAAGCATCGCACGTGGCAGGATCAGCAGGGCCAGATGCGTCATGAGAACATGTTTTACATAACTGATATTCAAGTGCTGTAAGAAAAAGTAATCGAGTCGAAGGTGTGAGCGGGGAAAACGTAACCGGTGGAATTGAGCTCAAACTAAAATCTTCGCTTTCTCCTGACACTCACAACCAAGACACGATTATGAAGAAATATATTTTGATTGTGGATGCCCTTCGCATTATTGCAGGGCTCCTGCGTGGTGAGACATTCGAGGGTAAGCTCTATCTGGACAGAGAAACCCATGTGATAACCTTTAAGGCTTGGAACCGTAGGGTGCCGAAGAACGTTAGTTACCGTAAGGTGGGAGACACGGACTATGGTAGTCTGTGGAAGTCGGCCAAGCACCTGTTGTGGCGCGAGAAGTATCCGTTGAGTATGGGTACAGGCCAAATGCTGACCGCTATGGAGAGAGACAAGGATCAGGCAAAACAGACTCTGGTAGATGAGTATATTTTGGATAATGCTTAACACTTTAATAATCTGATAATATGTCAAGAATTGATTTAGGAGATAACATCAGGAAGCCCAAGACCGTGCCCGCCACGGTCGAGGGTTTCAACAAGAGGGTGGACTCAGAGAAGACGGGGCGTATCTGTAGTGAACTGGCTGATATCTTGGAGCAACATCTTCGTGGGGAACTGTCGAAAGAGGACTACAAAACAAAGAAAGCTGAGTTGAAGTTGGGCGATGGTTTCTATACCCCACATGCGCACTTCCAGAAGGGCTACAAGAGCAACGAGGGTGAACCTGTGGATTCGGGCAAGGCCATCATAGACCTGGACGGTTGCCAGAACTTTGCAGAGCTCTACAGTAAGCAACTGATGGGGCGCGAGCGTGAATTGGGTATCAATATGGTGAACCGTTCGGTAAGTGGTACGGGTGGGCATGTGCTATTCGATATTCCTGAGGGCCTGACCCGTCAGGAGGCTCAGGCTTGGATGGCTCATGTGTTAGGTGATGTGGACTACGACAAGGCCGTGCATGAGCCGGAGCGTGCCGTGTATCTGCCCTGTAGGGAGTATATCTTGTATATTGATGAAGAACTGATGTTCAGCGATGAGTTGCACCCAGCAAAGCTGAGTGAGGGGGAACTGAGAAGTATGATGGCTGAGGTAAGAGGTAAGAAAGCTGAAGTAGGAAGTCAGCCCTCAAACATCAACCCTCAGACTTCAGCCATCGTAGAGCCAAGTGCTCGTGCTCTGGCCGCCTTTGATGAGACTCTGAAGATGACGGAGCTGGATTTGGAAACCTTGAACCGTGACGGTGTCAGGCATAATACATTGAAATTGCTGTTGCCCACACTCTGCCAGATGATGCCTCGCGAGGAGCTGATGGGTGTGTTGCAACAGAAGATGCCTGAATACTCGAAGGAACAGGACTGCCAGACGCTGGTGAGCAACTTCTACGACAAGTATGTTGACCAGAACCGTCCGATGAACCTGAAGCAGAAAGAGGTGTTCCTGCGTTCGTTGAAGGCTGGTAGCGAGACAGGGTCGGCCTCCGTGCACAAGACGGAAGCGATGAAGATTGACGTCAGCAAGTTGCCGATAGGTCTGAAGGAGAGCCTGAAGCCTTACCCTCAGAATATGTGGCCGGCACTGATAGTGGGACAGATGCCTGCATTGATGGCTCTGGCCGACGGAGTGACCTACCGCTATTGTGACGGCAAGACGAGCTATCTGGGTGGTATGGCCATCATCCTGGGCGAACAGGCCTCGAACAAGTCGGCCATTGAGGAAGCCGTAGAGCGTTGGTTGGTAGAACTGCGTCGTGATGACGACCTGGTCAGGGAGCGTGAGGATAAGGTTCGCGAGGCCAACAGGCGCCGTAAGGCCAACGAGCGAGCACAAGAGGCACCAAAGGAAGTTATCAGGGTGGTGCCAATCACGATTTCGTGCTCAAAGCTATTAAAGCGATTAAAGCAATCGCAAGGTCATTCTCTGTATTCCATCTGTACCGAGGCTGAGACGCTGTTGAAGTCGAACGGTGGTGGCTCGTGGGCCCAGAAATGGGACATTTACAGAAATGCTTTTGCACGAGAGCGTTGGGGCGTTGACTATAATTCAGACCAGTCGGAAAGTGGAGATGTGAGAGTGGCTTATTCCTGGACAATCCTTGGCACGCCCAGAACCACCAAGAAGATGTTTTCGGGTCGCAATGAATCGAATGCTGAAAATGGTCTGTCAAGCCGCATGATGCTCTCGGAGATGCCCGATGGATTATTTGAGAAGATTACCGTCTTCAAGGACTTGTCGGAAGCTGACCAGAACCGCATTTCTCAGGCAACGGCATTGCTACGCACGGCATCAGGATTCTACGACACTCCCCGTATTCGCAAGGCCATAGACCGATGGTTGGAGGAGAAGCGCATAGAGTCGTCGATGGAGATTGACACCATCAAAGACCGTTTCCGCCGTCGTGCAGGGGTCATTGGTTTCAGGTGTGGCGTGGTGTTCATGCTGTTGGCCGGCAAGGAGTCGAACGCCTGTGTGGACTTTGCCGTGAAGATGGCTGAATATACCCTACAGATGCAACTGAAGGTGTTCGGTCCACTATTGGCTAAGCACTATAACAATTCGGAGGACAATGGCTACACCACCGTCAACGGCAATATCTACAACCTGTTGCCCTCGCCATTCACCATGCAAGACCTGCGCAGACTGAAGGGTAATGAGTTTAGCGACGGTGCCCTGTATTCTATCATTAGCCGTTGGAAAACCGATGGATGGGTTGAGAAGGAAGGTAAGAGTTGGACGAAGAAAAAGTAAAACCTTGCATTCTTGCAATCTTGCAAAATATGTTTCCAAATAAGAGTTAAGAATTTAGAATTAAGAGTTAAGAATTAAGAGTTAAGAATTTTGAGTTATGTTACCAAGAGGAATCAGAAATAATAATCCACTGAACATCCGTCGTAGTAAGGATCAGTGGCAGGGAATGAGAAGAGAGCAGACAGACCCGGCGTTCTGCCAGTTCGAGAACTTAGCGTATGGGTGGAGAGCAGCATTTAAGCTGCTCACCCGTACCTACTACCACACGTACAGGCTGTTTACCATCCGCGCCATCGTGGGGAAGTGGGCACCACCTAACGAGAACAACACAAGGGCGTATGTGGAGAACGTCAGCAGGCTGACAGGTATAGGCCCTGACGAGCCACTGGGCATCCCAAGTGAAAGCCCCTCGCGCTGGATAGCGCTGGGTGCAGCAATGGCGATTCAGGAAAACGGCATTACCAGCATCGACTGGTTCGCGATGCTGCAGGGTTGGGAGATGGCGAGAGGCGGGTGATGAGTGACTGGCGAAAGATTTTTGTATCTGGCCTTGGTGGTTTGTAGAAAAATAAGTATCTTTGCAGGCGAAAAATGTGTGCAACAATAACTGAACAATAAAAGCAATGATGAAAAAGATGATGAATTGGGTGCTCGCCGCCACCTTCATTTGCGGCGCAAGCGTACTGAACTGCACGGAGGCTAAGGCACAGGAGTCGGATTCTAAACCTAAAGTGGTAAGTACTGAACTGATTCGTACCAGCCAGAGCTGGGACGGCGTGGAGCTGCCTGACTACTTCCAGGGACGCCCCGAACTGGTGGCTGTGAAATATGTGTTCCCCGCTGGTCAGAAGCTGGGATGGCACCACCACGTAGCTATGAACTACGGCGTGCTGGTGCAGGGTGAGCTGACCATCATCGGACAGGATGGTAAGACGAAGGTGGTGCATGAGGGCGAGGCCGTTGTGGAGATGGTGGGTACCATCCACCACGGTGAGAACCGCGGCACGAAGGACTGCATCCTCTACATGTTCTACCTTTCACAGAAAGACCTGCCACTGGCTGTGCAGCATCCAGAGATTCCACTGGAGTAACGGTGAAGGGTACTACCCACTGAAGAAAAGAAATCCCGAAAGTCGCGCGGCTTTCGGGATTTTCTATAACCGTTTATCCAAGAGAACTCAGTCGTGGATAATCAGGGCAGTCTGGGGTGCAACACTGACCTGACGGCCTGTGAAGGTATCGATGCCATTCAGGTCGATGACGCCAGAAGCACAGACTATGGTGTAGTGGCCTTCAGGGATGCTAATGGTCTGTTGCTTGCGCGTGGGGTTAAGCACGACGATGACCACCTTATTTGTCACGTTGCCCATGGTGTCTGTGATGCTATAGGCCACCACACCACCGGGAGCATTGAGGAAGCACATCTTATCGCGCACCTCGGCAGCACTGCCCAGACGGAAATGTGGGAAATGCTTACGCAACTGAATCAGGTTCTTGTAGTACTCGAAGACCTGCGGATAACGTAGCTTGTTCTGCCAGTCGAGCTGGTTGATGGAGTCGGGCGACTCGAACGAGTTGTGGACACCTTTCTTGTTACGCAGCAACTCCTCACCGCTGAGCATGAAGGGCACACCCTGAGAGGTGAAAACGGCCGTCTGTGCCAACAGGTCGAGACGGATGAGCTCGTCTTCCTTGATACGGGGAATGCTGGCCTTCAAGCGGTCAACCAGACACATATCATCGTGACAGGAGACATAGCTCATCATCTGGGTAGGTTCTATAGCCCACGGCTCTTTGGAGTAGTTCACCTTCTTCATGTCCACCTGCGGATGCTGGATGCATCCTACCAGGCCGAACTTCAGACTCTCCACTTCCTGGTCGCCTGTAAACTGTCCAGCCTTGGAGGTATTGAGACGACCCAGCCAACCGGAAACAGTATCGTCGGAGAACGGACCACGCAGGGCATCGCGTATCTCATCAGAGAAAGCTGCAATGCCAGGCATCTGTGGGATGTTGGCCTTCATGCCCAGCTTCTCGTTAGGCAGTGCACAGGCGCCAGCACTCCAGCCCTCACCATAGATAAAGATGGTGGGGTCGATGGTGTTGACCATTTGACGAATCTGGTTCATCGTCTCAATGTCGTGACAGCCCATCAGGTCGAAACGGAAGCCATCGATGTGGTATTCGTTAATCCAGTACTTCACCGACTCCATCATGAAACGGCGCATCATAGGCTTTTCGGATGCCGTCTCGTTGCCACAGCCTGAGCCGTTGCTATAGGCGCCATCAGCCGTCTTACGATAGTAATAGTCGGGATAGGTCTTCTGGAAGTTGGAGTTGTCGATGTTGTAGGTGTGGTTATAGACCACGTCGAGGATGACGCGGATGCCTGCCTTGTGGAGTGCCTGTACCATCTGCTTGAACTCACGGATGCGAACCTCTGGCTTAGAGGGGTCGGTAGAGTATCCTCCTTCTGGAACGTTGTAGTTCACAGGGTCGTAGCCCCAGTTATACTGCGGCTCATTGAGGCGTGACTCATCGACAGAGCCATAGTCGTAGCTGGGCAGGATATGCACAGCATTGATGCCCAGGTCCTTGAGGTGCTTGATGGCCCACGGCTCTGTCAGCGCTAAGAACTTGCCTGGATACTTGGCATCAGGACGGGCAATGGAGAAGTCGCGATGATGCATTTCATAGACGATGAGGTCAACAGGCGACTTCACGACGGGGCGCTGGTCGCTCTCCCACCCTACAGGATTGGTGGTTGCGAGGTCGAGAATATATGCCTCCTTGCCATTGGTGCCTACGGCCTTTGCAAAGACGCCTGGCGTATCGCCGTGACCCGTATTGAACACATAGGGCTGTCCCTTCAGGTCGCCCTTGACAGTAGCTGTCCACAGGCAGTCGCCCGCCTTGGTCATCTTCACCTTCTTCTTACCTACCTTGACAGTACACTTGGCATTGTTGGGCGCAAAGAGCTTGAAGACGGTCTGCTCTGGCGAGTAGCTCATCTCGTCGAACTTAAAGTCCTGTGCCTGTATGCTTGTTAGCAGTGTTGTCATCAGCAGGGATGTTATAGCAATCTTCTTCATTATCTTACTTGGCAATTAGTGATACGGCGAAGCCACCACCAGGGGCTTCAGTCAGCTTCAGTACGTCGCCAGCCTTGACCACACGACGGGTGATGGTGTAGGCCTGCGGATTCGTCTCGTAGTGGGCATCCTTAGCATCGGCATAGATGGTGCAGTCGTACTTCTTGCCTTTGTCCAGGAAGTCGAGCTTGACAGTCGTCTTGTGACCATTCTCGTCGCACTTGCCACCAATGAACCAGTTGTCGGTACCCTTGGCCTTGCGGGCTACGGTGATGTAGTCGGCAGGCTCGGCCTCCAGATAGATGCTCTCGTCCCAGTCGCACGCCACGTCGCGGATGAACTGGAAGGCATCGTCGAACTTCTCGTAGTTCTCAGGCAGGTCAGCGGCCATCTGCAAGGGTGAGTACATCGTCAGGTAGAGGGCCAAAGAGCCGGCAATGGTGATGCGTGCCCATGAGGGATTCTCACTCCACTCAGAGAGCTTGGTGACAAAGATGCCTGGGGTATAGTCCATCGGGCCGCCCTGCAAGCGCGTGAACGGCAGGATACAGGTGTGGTCAGGACGCGAACCGCCAAAGGCCTCATACTCGGTACCACGAGCCGACTCGTTACCGACGAGGTTCGGATAGGTACGACAGATACCCGTAGGACGCGTAGCCTCGTGGGCGTTGACCATGATATGGTGCTTGGCGGCCTCCTTGACGACATGCAGGTAGTGATTATTCATGGACTGCGAATAATGGTGGTCGCCACGTGGGATGATGTCGCCCACATAGCCCGTCTTCACAGCATCATAGCCATATTTGTTCATCAGGTTGAACGCCTCCTCCATGTGACGCTCGTAGTTCTGCGTCGAGCTACTTGTCTCGTGGTGCATCAACAGCTTTACACCCTTACTGTGGGCATAGTCGTTGAGCATCTTGATGTCGAAGTCGGGATAAGGCGTCACGAAGTCGAAGACATCGCGCTTCCACATGTTTGCCCAGTCTTCCCAACCAACGTTCCAACCCTCAACGAGCACCTCGTCGAGACCGTTCTTAGCGGCAAAGTCGATGTAGCGCTTCACGTTTTCGTTGTTGGCCTTGTGAGTGCCATTGGGCTTCACCTTCGTCCAGTCAATCTTGTCGAGCTGGATGCTGGGGAAATCGTTGGTATAGTGCCAGTTGCCACGACCCACAATCATCTCCCACCAGACACCGCAGTACTTCGTAGGATGAATCCATGAGGTATCCTCCAACTTACAAGGCTCGTTGAGATTCAGGATGAGGTTGTTTGACAGCATATCGCGGGCATCATCGCTGACCATTACCGTACGCCAAGGTGTCTCGCAGGGTGTCTGCATGCAACCCTTCAGACCCGTAGCGTCGGGCGTCAGATGACTGACAAAGGTGAAAGGCTGTGGCAGGGGATAGTCAGAGGGGGCCGGATTGGGCGTATAGGTATTGCTGTTGCCCTGCAACTGGGTGGTCAATGCTTTTGTCTCGGCATCTACCAGTTCCAGGTGCATGGTGGCATAGTCCAGACAGGCGGCCTCGTGGATGTTGATATATAAACTGCGTTTCTCACCGTTTATATCAATGGCGTCACTCTTCATCTGCAGGGAGGTCTGCACACCCGTAGGCGAGAAGACGGCTACTGACGAGTTGCCCCAGTTGACAGCATCCTGGAAACGGTCACGAATCTCAGAGAGCCTACACTCCTGTGTCTCCTGCTCCTGCGTGTCGTAGTCACCAGGAAGCCACCACGCCTTGTGGTCGCCAGCCATCGCAAACTCACTACGTTCCTCCTTGATGAGGAAATAGTTCAGCTCCGGCTGTTGTGGGAACTCATAACGGAAGCCGATACCGTCGTCATAGACACGGAAACGGATGGTAATCCAACGACGGTGCTGCTGAGGTTGCAGACGCATGCCAGGCTTTCCGACAGGTGGTGCCGAACGCCATTGTTGCGACAAGGTGGCCACATACTCGTTGTAGTGATTGCGGATGTCCTTGGTTTCACCCCATACGGGTTGCCACGTCTCATCAAACGACGAGGTCTCTTCCTTGTCCAGCGTGAAGCCCGTCATCAGGTCGCGCTCATTCATGCCCAACGAGGCATGCTTGTCCTTCGCCAGTTCCAGACCGAGGTGTGAGGGGCGCACCACCTCCCTACCCTTATACGACAAGGTATAGGTTGGTCGGCCGTCCTCCACCGTGAAGTTCAACACGATATTCCCATTGGGCGACTTCACTTCTGTCGCCATAGCCGTCATCGGCAATAGCAGAAGTGCTAGTAAAAAGTTTCTGTGCTTCATTGTTTACTTTCGTCCGCTTTGTGTGATGAGTGTCTTGATTTCGTTATTGAAGTCATCCTCCTTGAGCAGCTGTTCAAGGGTGATGTGCATACGATAGCGCCAATAGTGACGGGGATTAGCTGGAATATTGATGCGCTCGGCATTCTGGTCAGGCAGACGCAGGCGCTCATCGATAGACAACCAGTCTTGCAGTGACAAGAGGCAGAGCATGGACGGTGACGTCAGATGACGACTGACGATGTCTCTGGCCAGCCAGCCTGGCAGTGGATGAGGAGCAGCACCGCCACGATAGAGCATGGTATTGTAGTAGTCCTGCGTACGTTCCTCGTCCTCGTCCCACCACTGGCGGAGCGTCGGCATGTCGTGGGTAGAGATGGTGCAGACAGAGCGATAAGGATTGCGCGAAAGGTGTCCGAAACGTACCTTGTCGTCCTTTGGCATTGACTGGATTTCCAGTGAGAGAATACGCAACTCGTTCATCACCCAGGGGACGCAGTCGGGTACCATACCCAGGTCTTCCGCACAGCACAACATACGCGTGGCCTGCGTCAGACGAGGCAGCTTCTTCATGGCCTCCTGATACCAGAACTGGTTGTTGCGACGATAGAAGTAGTCGTTGTACAGGCGGTTGAAGTTATACTTCTCGCCATCATTCAGTCGCTGATAAGGCTCCTGATACTGCACGGCAATACGCGGATGCCAGCGGTCGCTACGCTTGTGATCCACGAGGAACAGGTCGTCGTGACCATAGATGCCATAACCCTCTATCTCCTCACGACTCAGTCCCAAGGCAGGAACAAACTGTCCTTCCAGACCGGACTTCGCAGGCATAGGAATCTCCCAGATGCGGAAGAAGCCCAGCACGTGGTCGATACGGTAGGCATCGAAGAACTGTGCCATCTTGCGGAAACGGCGTACCCACCACTGACAACCATCTTTCAGCATCTCGTCCCAGTTGTAGGTCGGGAAGCCCCAGTTCTGGCCTTCAGCAGAGAACGGATCGGGTGGCGCACCAGCCTGTCCGTTGAGGTTGAAGTACTTAGGTTCTACCCAAGCCTCGACACCATCGCGTGAAATACCAATGGGGATATCGCCCTTCAGGATGACACGATGACTGCGGGCATACTCATGGGCTGTATGCATCTGCTGGTCGAGGTTGAACTGCACATAGCACCAGAAGTCTTGCTGGCTGTTTGCCTTTGGCTTCTGAGCTTTTGCCTCCTTCGGCCACTGGTTGAAGTCGGCAGTACCATACTTATCGCGATTGACACAGAACTCAGCATAAGGAACCAACCACTGTCTGTTGTCATCGTAGAACTGCTTGTAGGCTTTGGTAGCCTTCACATGCTTCCACTCCTGTTCGAACAACTCCTTCAGGTAGTCCATCTTGGCCTTGAACATACGCTCGTAGTCAATCTGTGGCAGAGCGTTCAGTTCCTGGCGCAATGCCTCGAATGCTGTTCGCTTAGCCTCATCCTTAATCTCAGGCAACTGACGGAAGTCGGTGTACTGCGGATGCAGGGCATAGATACTGATAGAGTTATAAGGATAGCTGTCCTGCCAAGTGCCCGTCATATTGGTGTCGTTAATAGGCAGTACCTGCAGGATGCGCTGGTTGGTCTTGTCCACCCAGTCAATCATCTTCTTCAGGTCGCCAAAGTCACCCACACCAAATGAGCCCTCGCTACGCAGGGAGAAGATAGGAATCACCGTACCTGCACCTTTCCAAGGATAGACAGGGAGATAGACCTGTGACAATTCATAGACCACTACCTCGTTAGCACCTATGGAAACTAAGTCAATGGAACGGTTGCCACCCTGCTCCCAGACAGGTTGGTCGATAGCCAGCATGACAAATTTAAACTCGAAGGATTGGGGTAGTTTATCCGCATCAAGGCTGACAACCCACTCATGATACTCGTGTTCGAACATCGGCACGGCCTTGTTGACATCCCAGTCACCAAGCTGAGCACCCTCACCAACAATGGCAAGTTGTTCACCGATGCGAATCTGTGGAGCACGTACCTTCAGACGTACCGTACGCTGGAATTCTGTAGGAGCACTCATCTCGCGCTGGTTGACCATAATGCAGTCCGTCAGTGCAGAGCTGTACATGTAAGCATCCTCAGGAATGTCAATCCAGTGGTCGTAGATTGTGTAACGGGCTGCTTTCTCTGCAGCAAACTCCAGACGATGGGGCTCTACGAGCCACTCATGGCGAGCCTCTTCATCACCATGCATCAGACTGTAGTAGTAGTCAATAAACGTACTGGGCTTGGGATTCTTGGTTACTTCCACAAACCAGTGAGTACCATCAATCGTCGTCATCTTATACTGTGACAACTTGCCACCTTCCTCAGCAGGAAGAATGTTCAGCACCAGACTTTCACCAAAAGCGGTCTGGAATTCTACGTTAAATAGTATTTTCATAGTAGTATTGGTTTTATATTATTCTATTTATTCTTGATAACAGTAACACAAAGGGCGCCAATCACCAGCAGAACGCCAGAGACAATCATCATGGTGGACTGGTGATGGCCTACCAGTGACAAGACGAGACCACCACAGAGGGCTGCAACAATCTGAGGAATACAGATGGTACCGTTGAAGAGTCCCAGATAGGCACCCATGTGACCATAGCCCTGCAAGGCATTGGTGACGAAGGTGAACGGCATAGCCAGCATAGCCGCCCATGCACAGCCAATGAAGAGGAACGGGATGAACTGCAGATACTGGTCGTGCAGGAAGGGAACCATCGCAAAGCCAATGCCACCAATAACAAGGCTGATGGCGTAGGCAAACTTAGTATTCTTAAACTGAGGCAGTATGGTAGCCCATAACACAGAACCCATAGCCTGAACGGCAAACAGGATGCCTACCCAGTTGCCTGCTTCCTGGAACGGTTCGCTGACGGGGTCGGTAGTGTCCCACACTACCTCAGCAATGGCTCCCGTAGTGTAGTTCCACATATAGAGGAACGCTGCCCAGCAGAAGAACTGCACCAGTCCTACCTTCCAGAAAGTGGAGGGGGCATTCTTCAGCAGCGTTATCCAGTTAGCACTCTCCTCACTATTATCATCGGCCCCATTAAACCCATTAGACCCATTATATTGTGCATATTCCTGAGGATTCCACTCCTTGACCTTCAACGTAGTATAGATGACACACAGAATCAGGATGGCAGCACCCAGGTAGAACGACCAGATAACACTATCGGGGATAACGCCCTTCTCAGCCACATTTTTAATACCTATCCACGTCAATACGAAGGGGAACACGAAGCCCACCACACTACCGGCATTGCACAGGAACGACTGGATGCTGTAGGCCTTTGCCTTCTGCTCCTCATTCACCATATCGCCCACCAACATCTTAAACGGTTGCATGGCCATATTGATGCTGGTGTCGAGGAACATCAGGGCAATCAGTCCGAAAATCATAGCAGCACTAACCGCCAGTCCGAATGAGCCGGAATTGGGCAACAGACACATCACAGCCACTGCCACAGCCGCACCTACAAACAGATAAGGAATACGACGGCCCCAGCGTGTCCAGGTCTTGTCACTCAGTGTTCCGACAATCGGTTGCACAAGGATACCCATCAGTGGGGGAAGTATCCAGAAATAGCTCAGGTTATGCGGGTCGGCACCCAGCGTAGCAAAGATGCGCGAGATGTTAGCCGACTGCAGTGCATAGGCTATCTGCACGCCAAAGAATCCAAAGCTCAGATTCCACAGGCTCCAAAATGGTAAATTCGGTTTTGTTTTCATAATATCTTCTTTAACTTCTTAAATTCCTCTAACTTCTTTAACTACCAAATTATCTGGTCGTTCCACGAACGATGAGTTTGGTGCGGACTACACGCTTGACGACTTGGTCGGAAGGAATGTGACCCTCTACCTTGTCAATGAGAATGGACACAGCCTCCTCGCCTACTCGCTTACCACGCTGCTCGACGGTTGTGAGCATGGGGTCACAGGCCACGGCACGCTGACCGTTAGTGAAACCGCAGATGGCGATATCATCAGGCACTTTGAATCCCATGTGTTTGGCGGTATAGAGAATGCCGATAGCCGTATCGTCGTTGATGGCGAAGAAGGCATTGGGGCGGTCTTCTCGCTCCAGAACCTCTGGGGTAATTACCTCAGCATCAGCACGATTGTCACAGATATAGGTCAGCGAAGGGTCGTACTGCAAGCCGTGCTTCAGGATGGCATCCTTGTAACCATTGAAACGGTTCTTCGTAATCTCCATCGTCATGGCGGCACCATAGAAGGCAATGCGTGTGCAACCCGTTTCTATCAGGTAGCTCACAGCATTGAAGGCTCCCATATAGTCGTCGACAACCACACGACTGGCATTGATACCCGTGCATATCCTATCATAGAACACCATCGGCATACCTGCATCCTGCAACTTACGGAAGTGGTCGTACTGGAGTGTGTCCTTCGCTTGTGAAATAATGATACCACAGACCTTGCCCTCATAGAACGACTGACAAATCTTTACCTCTTTGTCATAACGCTCCTCACTCTGTGCCACCATAATACCATAGCCCCGGCTATATGCTTCTTCCTCGATACCTGCCAATACGGTCGAGAAGAAGTAATGTGCAAGCTCTGGGATGATAACTCCAATTATTTTTATGGGTTGTACGCGCGAGTTCCTTAAATATTCTGCTATGGGATTGGGTGTGAAATCGTGCTCACGGGCATACTCCTGAATCAGCGCACGACGCTCAGGCGATATGCGTGGCGAGTCCTTTAAGGCACGCGACACCGTAGCCACCGAGACTCCTAGCTCGCGGGCAATATCCTTCATCGTCAAGGGTGCTGTTTCTTTCATATAGGTCGGTAGTTAATAGCCAGTGATGCTTGATCACTTTGCAAAGTTATGCAAAAGTTAAATACCATGTGTTTCGTTTTATCTCTTTTGTGTCCTATTAGTAATGCAATCGTTTGCACGTACATTATAACGAATTTAACTCCCAAATAGTATCAACGAATTAAAACAAATCATAACTTTGCACCGAAATAAGGTCAAACTACTGCCGAATTACGACTTTTACATTATTATATATACTAACTTAAAAAACAAATGATGAAGCAAGTAAACATTCGAAATCCGTTTAGGATGTTGGTTCTCATGTTAGGACTCTTCCTTTCGGTAGGTGCCTTTGCGCAGATTGACGTAAAAGGCCATGTGAAGGATGCTCAGGGCGAGCCAGTCATCGGTGCTACCGTACGCGTAGTAGGTACACAGACGGCTACCGTTACCGACTTCGACGGTAACTTCGCGCTGAAGGCTAATCAGGGTGCCGACATCACCGTAACGTATGTCGGCTACCAAGAAGCTACCGTGAAAGCTGCTGCTAACCTGGTGATTACACTGAAGGAAGACAATGCAGTACTGAATGAAGTAGTTGTTATCGGTTACGGTGTAGCTCGTAAAAACGACCTTACAGGTTCTGTAACAGCAATCAAACCTGACGAAAAGAACCATGGTTTGATAACCAATGCTCAGGACATGATTCAAGGTAAAATTGCAGGTGTTAATGTTACTACAAGTTCTGGTCAACCAGGTACTGGTGCTACTATCCGCATTCGTGGTGGCTCGTCACTCAATGCCTCTAATGACCCTCTAGTTGTTATTGATGGTCTTGCAATGGATAATCAAGGCGTAAAGGGTCTTTCAAACCCCTTGTCAATGGTTAATCCTAATGATATTGAGTCATTTACCGTTCTGAAGGATGCTTCAGCTACTGCTATTTATGGTAGCCGTGGTTCTAACGGTGTTATCATTATCACTACAAAGAAGGGACGCAAGAACCAGAAGGCGCATGTAAGCTATAGCGGTAACGTATCTGCATCTATCATTAAGAAGTATACAGATGTGCTTGATGGTGATCAGATGCGCGCACTCGTAAAAGATTTGGTTGACAAAAACATCTTAACAGCAGATCGTTATGCCATGTTAGGTAATGCTAATACAGACTGGCAGAAAGAAATCTATAGAACCGCTATCTCAACAGACCATAATATTACTGTTGCAGGTGGTATTAAGGATATGCCTTATCGCGTCAGCGCTGGTTACACAGATCAGAATGGTATCCTTAAGACTTCTAATTTCCAGCGTGGAACACTGAGTGTGAATTTGAACCCCTCATTTCTGCAGGATCACCTCAAATTCAATATCAACGGTAAGTTGATGTACGCTCACAACCGTTACGCAAATACAGGTGCTATTGGCAACGCTGTAGGTTTTGACCCCACCCAGCCAGTAACATCAAGTGACGATAAGTTTAAGAATTATAACGGTTACTGGCAGTGGACTCAGGCAGCTCCTTATGCTGACGCTTCATGGCCTTACTCGAAAGTTGCATTAGCAGGTTCTAACCCTGTATCACAGATTGAAGCTAACAATGACCGGGCCAACTCATTTGACTACCAGGGCAATGTAGAGGTTGACTACCAGATACACGGCTTTGAGGATTTGCGCATCCACATGAACTTCAGTGGTGACTGGGCAAATGGTAAGCAGACGCAGGATGTAGAGCCTTGGAGTCCAGACAACCAGTACTACGGTTATCACAAGATTGATAAGGAGCACAAATACAATCTGAACTACACCGCATATCTGCAATACTATAAGGATTTTTCAAAGACACAGCACTTTGATATCATGGGAGGTTACGAGTGGCGCCATGAAAAATATTGGGGCGACTTCAACGACTATGGAATCTATCCTGCAACTGCTTCTACCAATGCTGGCGAGAAATACAATGAGCAGTATAAAGAATGGAAGTCTGAGCACTATCTTGTATCATTCTATGGTCGTATGAACTATATCGCTTTCGACCGTTATATGCTGACAGCTACACTTCGTGCTGATGGTTCTTCTCGTTTTGGAAAAGGAAATAAGTGGGGTTACTTCCCCTCTGTCGCTTTCGGTTGGAAGATTAACGAAGAGGCTTTCTTGAAGAATGTCAAGGCCATCAGTGAGTTAAAACTCCGCTTAGGTTGGGGTCAGACTGGTCAGCAGGAAGGCATTGGCGACTATGCTTATTTTGCAACCTATCAGCAGCCCACCAGCACACAGGCTCTCTATCCTGCCGCAGGTGATGGTTATCAATACATTCCTGAAGGCTATAACCCAGACTTGAAGTGGGAGACCACTACCACATGGAATGCTGGTATTGACTTTGGTTTTGCAAACAACTTCCTTAGCGGTAGTTTTGATGTTTACCATCGTAAGACCACAGATTTGTTGATGAATGCTCCTGTAGCTGCTATGTCAAACTTCAGCAACAGAGTCATGAAGAACATTGGAACATTGGAGAACACCGGTTTCGAGGCTGCAGTAACAGTTCGTCCTATCCGTACTGCTAACCTCCAGTGGGAGATTACAGCTAATGCCACCTATAATAAGAATAAGGTAGTGAGTCTTGCTGGTGATGGTCAGCCCATCCAGTATGGCGATGTAGGATTGGGTACCGGTTCTACAGCTATGTGCCATCAGGAAGGTCAGCCAGTAGGTTCGTTCTGGGTATACCAGCAGGTTTATGATGAAGCTGGCAACCCCATTCAGGGCGTTGTTGTTGATCGTGACGGCAATGGTGTTATTGACGACGCAGACCGTTACTACTACAAGTCAGCAATTGCTCCTTGGTTGCTCGGACTGAGCTCTCGCATTCAGTACAAGAATTGGGACTTCGGTTTTGGTCTGCGTGCCAGTATCGGCAACTATGTTTTCAACCAGTTGAAGATGGGTCATCGCTCATTGGAATATGTTGGAACAGGTTCAGGTTTCATGAGCAACACAATGCCATATGCTTATGAAGTGAATTACAGAACTTCTGGTAAAACCTATGATGCTCTCACTGATTACTTCGTAGAGAATGCTTCATTCCTGAAGTGCGACAACATCACAATTGGATACTCTTTCGACAAACTCTTTAATGGAGTAAGCGGTCGTATCTATGCAAGTGCCACTAACGTATTTACCATTACCAAGTATAAGGGCCTTGATCCTGAGGTAAACGACAATAGAAATAGTGGTATCGGTGGTATCGACGGTAATATTTATCCCCGTCCTATGACTTTGTTGTTAGGATTGAACTTGAATTTCTAATCATTAATATTGTATCATTATGAACTTTAGATATATTTCACATATTCTCCCTGGCGCAGTTCTTGTGCTTTCTATGGGCTTGAGCTCTTGCACAGGTGATTTGGACGTGGAACCCATCGACCCTCGTAAGAATACTACGGTTGATGCCCAGAAGCTATTCAATAAGTGTTATGCAGAGTTCGTTTCTGAGGGCTATGGTCCTGGAGAATCAGAGCTCAATCTTGGTGATGCTGGTCTTTCAGTGCTCTATCGTTTGATGTGGAATGCCAATGAGCTAACCACCGATGAAGCCATTTGTGGATGGGATGACAAAGGAATTCCCGAATTTGATTACAACACATATACCGCTACCAATGACTGTATTTATGGTCTTTATTGGCGTTTGTGCTTTGGTGTCAGCATCTGTAATCAGTATATTAAGGAATGCGCTGACTATGACGCATCTATGACTGCTGAAGTACACTTCCTCCGCGATCTCTATTACTACTATTTGCTTGACAACTATGGCAATCCATCGTTTACTGAGACTGTAAGTGCTGACGATCCTATCCAGATTAAAAGTGCAGATCTTTTCCAGTGGATTGTTGGCGACCTGGAGGCAAATATGGGCAACATGTTATCTCCCTCTATTCGCAAGAAAGGACAGGCTAATTACGGTCGTGCAGACCAGAGTGCAGCATGGATGCTCTTGGCTCGTCTTTACCTGAATGCAGAGAAGTACACAGGCACAGCCCAGTGGGCTAAGGCAAAGGAATATGCTGCTAAGGTCATCAACGAGTCTGGTCGTTCTCTTTGGTTGGGTGACAATACTACCACTCATAAGAGTGCCAACGGTCAGTGGTCAGCTTATCAGATGCTGTTCATGGCAGATAACGACCAGTCAGGTGCCTTCAATGAATCAATTTTCTCATTTATACAAGAAGGTAGTTCTACAGCTTCGTATGGTGGATCTCTGTTCTTGCACGCAGCTTCTTGGAATGGTGATATGGCAGGTGCCTATCCACAAACCACTAGTGAGGCTTGGGGTGGTAACCGCACTCGCAAGGACCTTGTAGAAAAGTTCATCAGTCTTACAGATCTTGATGCTTTGGCAGATTGGAAGACAGAGACTATCGTTGCTGCCGCAGGTGATGACCGAGCTCTGTTCTATGGTGGTGCAGATAAGAGTCACAAGTATACCAATGACAAACTTGGTGAATTCACAGAAGGTCTTGCAACTACCAAGTACTCCTCACAGCGTTCAGACGGTGGTGCAACAACTGACTCTAAATTTACCGATAATGACATCTTCTTGATGCGTTTGCCAGAGGCTTATCTCATCTTTGCAGAAGCTGAGGCTCGTGCTGACGGTGTTACTGGAACGAAAACTGCAGGTACTGGTTACATCAATCAATTGCGTGCTCGTGCCAACAATAGCAATCAGAAATCATCTTATACACTGGATGAAATCCTTGACGAGCGTGCACGTGAGCTCTACTTCGAAGGCGTACGTCGTACTGACCTCATCCGCTATGGATACTTTGGTGGTAACACTAGTTACACCTGGCAGTGGAAGGGGGGCACACAGGCTGGCGGACAGTTTGAAGCCTACAAGAACATCTTCCCCATTCCTTCTACAGAGCTTGGTGCTAACAGCAATCTGAAGCAGAATGATGGCTATTAAACAATTAACTAATTTAAGACTACAAGTATTATGAGAAAGATATTTTCATTCGCATTGATGTTGCTGGGAGGAGCCGCTTTGCTGACCTCATGCTCTGAGGACCGCGACTCTAACCCCACGCTCATACAGCCGGAAAAGTTTGTGCTGAATGAGACTAACTGGCGGGGATCTACCGTAGCTTTGGAGAACACCAAGGACTCTCTGGTATTATCATGGTCAGCACCAATTTATGCCACAGACAATGCTCCCGTAGTGGTAACCTACACGGTAGACTTCTCACCGAAGGGTACCTTCACAACGCTTTACGATGCAAATGCCGAAGACAACTCGGCAGCAGACTATGTTACATTAGGAACTCCTACGACAGAGTGTCTTCTGAAATTTGGTGCTGAAGAACTGAACCGCGTATATATGCAGTTCTATCAGTGGAAGAGTGCTGCCGAAATTCCCAGCAGCATAAAGGGAACTTTCCGTGTCAACGCTTCAGTGCTGACAGCTACTAACGATCCAAAGAACCCTATTATATCTAATGAAGTAAATATTTCTGTACTCCCCTACTTCATGTTGCTCAAGGATGCCGATCCTGAAATCTGGTACCTCCTTGGCTCCGATATTGCTGATGGCTCTTGGGGTGACGTACTTGGTGAGAAGTGCATCCCGATGCAAACCATTGAAGACCAGAAGTACGATGCTACAACAGGTCAGGGTAAGATTCAGTGGATTGGATATCTGGCTGGTGCTGGCTTCAAGATTCGTGGCTCTTTGGAAGACAACTGGGCAACCCAGTGGGGTCAGGGCGACAGCTTCGGTGAGTTCAAGAAGAACGATGGTGGCTCAGGAAACATCTCTGTTCCTACTCCAGGAATCTATACCATCACACTGGAGACCGATAAAGATAAACTGACTATCGAGGCCTATTCAGGCACACCGAAGGTATTTGCTGGCATGGCAATCGCAGGCTCATTCAACGACTGGGGCGATACCGATATGGCTCCATGCGCTACTGGCTGGGAGAACCACGACTGGTACTTGGAATACACCTTCAAGGCTGGTGACGAGGTAAAGATCAAGGAGGCTGGCTCTTGGGACTTCAACAAGGGCGGAAAGCTCGTTGAACTCGAAAACGGCTACTATGCTTACGGTGTTGGTAATGGTGATAACTTCTGGATTCCAGAGGATGGTACATACCTGATCCTGTTTAATGATATTACCGGCTTTGTTCGTTTCATCAAAAAATAAAATCATACTATGAAAAAATATATGTTTCTAACGCTTGGTGCTGCAGTCTTAATGACTGCATGCACTAAGGACGACTACAAGGACTGGGCTGCTCCTATGAGCAACGAGACTCCTGAGGCTACCGCAGCTCTTACCATGAGTGAGGGCGGTACGGTGACTCCTGAGGCTGCAACTATCGACTTCGCTAGTTTTGCTGCTGATCAGACTGCAGTCAAGGTTTGTACGGTCAATCCAGCAGAAGCTAAGCCTGGTGTAACTAAGGGTGACGACTTTATCGTGTTCGATGATGAGGCTACTTACCAGCTCACCAATGGCGAGATGCAGATTTCTGACCTTAAGAGTTTTCTGGAGTCAAAGTATGGCAAGGCTCCTACAGAGCGCACCATCAATGCTTACGTCTATACAACCTACTTTAATGAAAAGACGACTATCCGCAGCAATAGCGAGAAGTTTGAACTCAAAGCTAAGTTGGTTGCTCCGTTTATCGATAAGGGTTACTACCTGACTGGCGACTTTGCTGGTTGGAATAAGGATGGTGCGTTGGCATTCACCCACATCGGTGATATCGAAAATATCTACGACAACCCAGAATTCCAGATTGTCTTTACAACGACTGCTGATAATCAGTATTGGAAGATTATCTCTAAGACTAACTACGACAACGACTTCTGGGCAGGTGGCACCACTGGCGTTGTAGGTACTAAGGTCGACGGTGATACCAGTGTTGAAGGTCTGCTAACTACAGACAATCCTCAGGCTGGTAAGATTGAGGCAGCTGGTATCTATCGCATGACCATCAATATGATGGAATACACCTACAAGATTGAGAAGCTGAACTTCACGGAGTTTATCTACGTTCCTGGTAATGCTCAGGGATGGTCACCTGCCTCTGCAGCAGCTCTGCGCTCACCCAACTTCGATGGTGTTTATATTGGCTATGCTGTTCTGGATGGCGGATTCAAGTTCACCAAAGAGCGTAACTGGGATAATGGCGAGTACAACTGGTCTAACTTCAATACTGTTTCAGATGTACTCAACAATGGCGCTGGTACAGATACAAACATCTATTGCGACAATGCAGGCCTCTATTTCTTGAAGGTTGACGTTGCAAGTGGAAAGATTGAGGCTACAAAGATTACCAATATGAACCTTGTTGGTGACTTCAATGGATGGAATCAGGCTGACGACGCCCAGCGAATGACATGGGATGCTGAAAACCTCTGCTTCTCTATCACTGGAGCAGGCGTAACAGCTAATGGTTGGAAGTTTACCGCCAATAACGACTGGGCTATTAACCTCGGTGGTTCAATTGATGACCTCATAGGAGATGGTGGTAACCTTAGCGTTGTAGGTACAACTATCAAGCTGTATCCTTGCCGTACCACATCTGACAAGATTTACTGTACAGTAGAATAAAGACAAAACACACCTAAGTCTAACTATAAAAAGACAACAATCAGGCGAGTCGCTCGTTGAAACGGCTCGCCTGATTTTTCTCTCAAGAAACCAATACAAAACATATGAAAAAGCTATTATTATCCGTTTGCATCCTTGCAACGCTTGTAAGCTGTAAGCCTGGACAAGAGAAGAACACTGAGGCGTTTCAGCTGCCCGAAGTAGCCGACATCGCCATGTATCAGGTGAATCCACGCGTCTTTGCACCCAGCAACTCGCTCAACGCTGTTGCAGCTCGCATCGACTCCATTCGCGACTTGGGCGTCAACATGATGTGGGTGATGCCTATCTACCCTATTGGCCTTGAGAAAGGTAAGAACTCGCCCTACTGCATCAGCGACTACAAGGCGATAGCTCCTGAGTTTGGTACCATCGACGATTTCAAGCATCTGGTTCAGGTATGTCATGAGCACCAGATGGGTATTATCCTCGACTGGGTGGCCAACCATACAGCTTGGGACCACCCCTGGGTAAAGGAGCATCCTGACTGGTACACACGCGATGAGAAAGCCGACACCATCATCTGCCCACAGCCTTGGAACTGGGAGGATGTGGCCGACCTGAACTACGACAATAAAGATATGCGCGAGGCCATGATTGACGCTATGAAATTCTGGATTGTCGAGGTAGGCATCGACGGCTTCCGTTGTGATGTGGCCGACGGCGTACCTGCCGATTTCTGGAAAGATGCCATCACCCAGTTGCGGGAGGCAGCAGGCGAGCGTCGCATCGTCATGCTGGCCGAGGGTAAGAATGCAGACAACTTCACCATCGGTGGCTTTGACATGAACTATGGATGGGACTACAAAGATGTACTCTCCAAGGTGTTCAAGGGCAATCCTGCTTCCGACCTATTAGAAGCTGACAAAGCCGAATACGACAGCCTGCCTGACGGCAAGGTGAAATTACGCTTCACCACCAATCACGACCATGCCACCGAGGTGGAGCCCTGCATACAGTTCACCAACGACCATGGAGCAATGGCAGCTTATGTCGCCAGCATCTTCCCACATGGTGGCGCACTCATCTATGGTTCGCAGGAAGTAGGTTATCCAGAACCCATCAACTTCTTTAAATATGTACCCGTCGACTGGTCTGCCAAGCCCGACGTTTATCAGGAGTACAAGAAGCTTATTGGCTTGTATAACGAACACCCTGCACTGCGTAAGGGAACTATGACCCCCTACCCTGACAATGATGTACTGGTCTTTGAGAAGCAGGATGGCGATGAACATTTCCTCATTCTCGTCAACGTGCGCAATGAGAACAAGACTGTACAGGTTCCCCAGTCATGGGTCGGTCATGAGGTAGAAGATGAGGCAACGGGCAAAGAGCTCCGCCTCAATGATACCATTGAAATGGAGCCCTTTGAATATCTGATATTAGAGTAGTACTCACCTCTCCTCTATCACTTAATCACCCTCAATTCTCCATTGACGATATACAGACCTTTCTTCAATGGAGAATTGATTTTACGACCCTGCAGGTCATAGATGACAGTAGGAGTATTCTGTACGTCAACAACAGCGTTTTTGATGGCCGTCGGCGAATAGTCCTCGTTGTTGGTCAGATAGATATCATCTACCACAATATCCTTATTTCCCATACCCCAGAATGCCACAATGCGGATATTCTTCGTGTTGAGCTTCACACCGTTCTTGGTCTTTGCCGTCTTCAGGTTCACCACAATCTGTTTATTTGAACCAAAGGCAGGCGACTCGAAGCCATCGCTCCAGATACTGTTCTCTGTAAAGATGTTCAGGTGCGAATCGCTACTGGTAGCAGCCAAATGGATGACGAGATACTTGTAGTCAGACATGTCGGCACCACTGGCATACTCCCAACCCATCTGTCCATACTGGCCAGGGCGGAAGGTATGCGTCGCCTCCGTATATTTACCGTTGCCATAGAAGTCGGTCTTGATATACTGTGCACTGAAGGGGAAGAACGTAGAGCGCACGTTGAAGGCTGTCTCAAACTGGTGGTTCAAGGGGTCTGTATAGACCGCATTGACCTGTGCCTGTCCTTCTTTCAGACCATAGAGGCGTCCCTGTTCAATCTTGACACAGGCGGTATTGCTTATCTCGTAGCTGGTCTGCGACGCCACATTCTCCGTGCGGCCATCAAGGAAAGTAGCTGTCAATGGCAGTGTGCTGCTATTGCCAATCATCACCTCTACATTCTCTGACGGCAGCTCTATTTTCTCGGCAGTAAGCATAGCCTCATCGTAAGGAGTTATTGCTGAAGGGTCGTCGTCAGCCTCGTCGAAACTGTCTTCTGTCGAAATCCAGTCGAAGTCAGCATAGCCACGCTCCTCGTTCTCCTGCGTAGCATAGCAGAACAGACCGAAGCGGGCACCCACAAACACGGTGAGGTTGAAGCTCAGCGTGGTCTGATCGCCGAGTGGCGTAAAGGTCTTGTTGTCTAACGAATAGTAGAACTTCGTCTTGCTATCGTTATAGTTCATCGTAGCGCGCAGATAGACCACATCAGGTATTGTCAACTTCTTCGCTGTTTCTTTCGGCGTAAATCCGTCATTCGTCCTCAGCTGATCCTGACGCCACACCAAGCGGCACTTGCCATCCTTCTTCTCAACAGCGATATAGGCATAGGGGTCCTGAAATACACAGATACCAGCACGGTCACCCTCCTGCAGATGCGACACATCGATACGCACCGTACCTTTCGATGCTTTGTTGGTGTAGGCATAGATGCGCTGGGTGAGCATGTTACGAGCCTGCGTCAGCTTCTCCACGACTGCCCCCGTCTTCAGTCGCAACCACCCTGGACGCTCAAAGAGGGTCCATGCGCCATTGTCAGGTGTGTGGTTCCACTCCCACTGCAAGCCCAACGGATAGCTGCGGAAGCTGTCAGTGGTTGACAGAACGGTGATAGGATACGTCGCTCCCACATTGGGTTTCGTATAGGTGGTGTATGGTTTGCCGTTATTGCCTACGATGGGCCAGCCGTCTTCCCACGTCACAGGCTGCAGGTTGGGCATACGACCCATGGCGCCCTTGTCTTCCTGCATGATGGTCCACCACTCATTGCCGTCGGGCGTATCTATCAGTGAACCCTGGTGAATGGTGTTCACCTTTCCGTCAATATATTTCTCCAGCAGCATCTTCTCTTCGTAGGGACCGAAGATGTTCGTCGAGCGGAATGCCACCTGTCCTGACGGCCAGCCGCCGTAGGTCGCATAGATATAGTAGTAGTCGCCAACCTTGTAGAGGTGACAGCCTTCCAGTCCTGTACCTTCCTTGCTGATGACGCGCTTCTCCTTGATGAAGTTAAAGTCCTCGTCCAGCTCACACATCTGGATATTGCCGTTGCCACAAGCCACATACACCTTGCCATTGTCGAACAACATGCCTGGGTCATAGTAGCCTCGCGAGATGGTCTTCTTCTCCCACTCGCCCTCAGGGTCGCTGGCGGAGAGTACAAAGGCACCAGCGTCGTTGCAGTTCAGCAGGATGTAGAACTTCCCATTATGATACTTCATTGAACACGCCCACATGCCACGGGCGTATGCATCCTTGCCGTTGATGAGTGCATAGTCCTCCTTGTCACAAAGGTCTGCGAGCGGATTTGCACAGTATTCCCAGTTCACCATATCTTTCGACTTCACGATAGTGGCACCTGGCAACAGACACATCGTGGTACTTACCATATAATAGGTATCACCTACACGAATCACATCTGGGTCAGGGATATCAGCGAACAGCACCGGATTCTTATACTTTCCATCACCCTGGTCGCCCTGCGCCCATGCTACAGCAGTCACCAACAGGACAGCCCACACAAGAAAACATCTCTTCATCTTCATTTCAGTTAGTTAGTTGCAATTTACCAGCCTTGTAAGGCTTCGTATCAGGCTTACAACTGCTGCTTATTAGGCTTACCCGCACGCGTATCAGGCTGGCTTTTCGGCGTATCAGCTGTATTTCTGATTGGCATTGCAAAGGTACTAAAAATAGAGGTACGATGCAAGCATTTCAAGATTTTATTTTCGATTTTTCTAAAATGTTAAAATGCAAAGATTTCTGCTTGTGCCTGCTGTCCTCACATCCTCACGCCCTCACATCCTCACATTTGTGTTTGCGCATAGAGAGACCACCTAATATACCACTTTATTAATTTTATATATATTATAATATATATAAAATATAGAATAAGATAATTAACTGGTTAGCTTAACACGCAGAATTCCTAATGTGAGTACGTGAGGACGTTAGGGTGTGAGGGCGTGAGGCACAAAATTAACATTTAAAATAATGTGTAAAAAAATGTGCTCCGATGTGCTTAATCTCGATATTTTTTTGTATCTTTGCACCATGCGATTGGATAAATCGCGTTTTTATTGCTGAGAAAATAACGGAAATACCTACGGGTTCGTGCTTGACTTCAGCGGCGGTGAGCAGGAATTCGCCTGGTAAACACTGAGAACAGCGGTGCAAACGATTGCATAGGGGTTACAAAACTATTCGACTGCGTTGGGAAACAACATAGGAGTTTTCTTTGTACCTTTGCAGCAGCATAACCTAAAAACAAGTCAACACGATGAAGAAACTTTTTTCGCTTATAGTTAGTACGCTGGCAACGCTGTCCCTGTCTGCTCAGGGATGGCCAGCCCAATATGAGGGTGTGATGTTGCAGGGATTCTACTGGGACTC